>Ga0123355_10021075_pt1 | contig 10426 bp, 11 predicted proteins | sample TergutEmb28metaG_3_FD_89872 | JGI IMG/M metagenome (GOLD analysis project Ga0123355, IMG submission 89872) | Embiratermes neotenicus P1 segment gut microbial communities from Petit-Saut dam, French Guiana - Emb289 P1 | ecosystem: Host-associated > Arthropoda: Insects > Digestive system > Gut ... | reverse complement strand
GCATAGAGCGGTAAACAATCGGCAAACACATCTACCGCTGTTCTGGCGAATGTATTATGTTGTTCTTTGGTGAATATAGGAACGGTGCAAATCATGTCACCATCTTCAGATTTTACGAGAAACCCGTTTGCAATAAGCGTTGCGGCAATCTCTTTTTGCTTCTCGTCCAGAAGTTCTTTTTGCAAAACAGCTTGGCATACATCCAGTTCATAATCAAACAGGAATTTGCGGTACATAAAAGGGGCGAAGTGGAAATTATAATGCGCCATTTTGCCCTGTTCGAAATTGTTCATGGAACGCTCCGAACCCATGCTGACAACAGAATCCTTTCGCACACCCTGCTCACCTTGCTTGAATGCGAAGTATTTCCAACGATAGCCATCATATCGGAGTGGGATGTGTTGAATCTTACCCGGTAGATACTGGGGCATACTGTCTGGAATAATCGTACCTAACAGCATCGCTGATAAAAAGCACATAATTTCATCGAAGGAACGCCCGGCGGTTTGTATGCCTGATGCGATTGTCATTTCGGTTAGTTGATGAGCCGCTTGATAAAACATATCAGATACGGCAGTCACGACATTAATTACATTATCGTCACTGTATTGGTCGTTGGCTTCATCAAAAATGAGAAAGTCCGTTTGAATCGTAGCTTTGGTCGGTTGTACTACCGCCTCGCGCTTAATCAAGTTTTCCACCCTATCCTCGACATAAACCGCAGGAACGCCGGTGAGTATAGAAAGTTGTTCTACTGATTTCGGCTCGCGATAAGCGTGCCAAAGAATGTTTTGCGAAAGCACATCATTGATAAACTGCGGCGGGTATTCCTTTTCGTTTCTAAAATCGCCCATGATAGTGATATTCAACCTTGCGGGCTTCAGCGCTGTTTCGGTCATTTGACTGCACCCCTTTTTGAGTTTTTCCCGTGCCATCGAAAAGCGGTAAGTTACTGTGCCTTCCGGTAATCTGAGTTGTTGGGCAATGGCTTTACAGGATAAATTATCGAAGTAGTGCATGACAATTATATCCCTATAAACAGCAGACATCTGAGCAATGCGGCGGCGTAGTTTCTGGCGTTCATCATCAGGTATAAAATCATAACCATCTTCAAACATAATATCCTTATCCGAAAGCATATCAAATGATATATAGCTGCGTGACCTTGCCTTACCCCGCTTGAACACTTGTAGCTGTATGCTAGCAAGCCGCCAAAACCACGGTTCAAATTTATTGGAGTCTTTTAGCTCTCCAATACACCTAAGTGCTTGGAATAAAATTTCTTGGGTCAGTTCCTCCGCTTCCTCTCGCGAAAAGGTGCGGTTAATTGACCATGCAAAAGTCTTATCAAGCATCTTGGTTACGCGTTCATAATCCACTGTTCCACCTCCCATATATAAAGTGCAGTTGGTTGGGTTTTCATTGGGATTTTATCAAAGATTTTTTACACATTATAAAAACAGCTTGGCGGCTTATACACCACCAAGCTGTACCAACGGGAACACAATCGCGAACGCATCACCAACGAAGAAGAACTTGATGGGGTTCGTATTTGTTTCTAATGCCAGAGGGTAAGAGATTCGAATTCTTGCGGGGTTGCCCCCAAACGGTTTTCAAGAAGCTCAACCCTTCGTTAAAAATCGAGTAACGCCAAGCAACGCCGCACGCTTCGAGCATTGTCTTGCCGACGGTTCGCCGATGGGCAATTGTGAAAAAGCACAAGGAGTTTTACAAAACAGTTTATATTTTTGCATTTGCTAATGCGTGGACATATGTTATCTTTTTCTCATCATAATCAGATAAATCTCTAAATCCCCATATAACATTTTGAAACTGTTCTGCGAGCCATAGTGGATAACATTCATGTAAGAGGTTATCCAAAGAGACGTTTGTGCTTAAACGTTGGTTGTAGATAGATAAATAAAGTTCGCCTAATTTCTCCTTTGTCGTATATGATTTTTCATTTCCGCCTATCCATCTGCCGATATTCATAAAACGTGGTGCCCAAAGCGTCATTTCCAAATCAAATATGATATGCTTATTTTGCAATACACTCCACCCGCTGTTATATGGCGAGTGGTCCCAATGGTATAACCCTTGTTCCATTGGAATTATCCGATTACATAGTTTGTCATGCAATGTTAATAGTGTATCCAGTAATTTTTTTGAAAAATCCTGACGATATTTCTTGTATTTTTCTTGTTCGTGTATTTCTGCAAAAATATTTTCCAGTTTTTCTTTGTAGCGAACTATTTTCTTGCTAACGATATCCCATCTTTGGGAAAGGAAGGCTTTATATTCATTGTCAATTTTAACAGAATTAAATTCCGCTGTAGCGACGATGAATGGCTTGAAAACATCTTCACGAAGCATGAAATCAGAACCAACGTCATGTAATGGATTAACAACCTCTGTGATGATGATGTCGCTTTCGTTTGCCTCGCTGTAATATGCATATAATTTTGGAATAGGTGCGTCGCATTTGCGTAAGTGGAGATAATTGATAGCTTCGTGCGGATTTTTCTCACGGGATTTCTTTATAAAAAAGTTTATCATGTGTTCCTTATTTTCTTTAATATAAACGACTTTAACGACAAACCGTTCGCTTCGTTCGGTATTATATTCCTTATGAATCGTATCCAATTCGATTAATTTTGTAACGATTATCGGGCAATTTTCGCAACGGGATATAATTTCAGCAAAGGTTGTAGTGCCTATGTTAAAAAATTCGCTATCATCATTAAAATTTTTGATGCTGAATATGCCATTATCTGCTCTGTTCATTACCCGAGAACCCCCTGAATATTTTTATTCTTGCCGCCCTTTTACCGGCATAATAACACAAACTAACCGAAATCTATTGAATGCAACGACAACTACTTGCATTTTTCGCTTTATGGTTAATCTTGTGGAGTCCAGCAGAATAGCGAAGTGCAGCCAATATGCCAAGGCAATCGTCATCGTTTTTAAGAAGGACAAGCCTTTGTTCAATAATCGAATGAAATCAAACAACTCCGTATTCTTAGAGCTTTGTCTTGCCGACGGTTCGCCGACTGACACCCTTGGTTAATTTTCATGTGCAGTTTGTTTGCGCCACCTATTCTCCATAGCTTTCTGCCCTAGTTCTTCCAAAGACATACCCTCAAATAGACCTCTCTGCCATTCAGTATAATCAAATGGTTCACTTAATAACAAATATATAAATCGTTCAGCTTCAACAGGATTTAGCTTGTCAAATAATGCAGCCATACCCTCACGCCTGATAATTGTATCTGTCCTCATAGCGTTCCCTCCACTATAAATATATAATCGGTTGGATTAATGATTCTAATGCCATCAATACGCTTGTTTAGAATTTTAGCATCCGTTGTAATAAAATAATCGGCATTAGAAATAATTGCACAAGCGACATGGTAAGAATCTTTTTCACGCAAGCCACATTTCATAATACATTTGCTCTTTGTTAAAATATCATCAGACAAGTTGCAATCAGCAATGGCTAAACTCTGCCATTTAGCAATTTGCCTTTTTCGCTCAACCAATGGGTTTTGGTCATTCTCAAACTCTAAAATAAACGACCATACCAGTTCAAGCTTTCCATCCAATATCAACTGCTGAATACTTAACTTTGCCTGCGTTTCCAATTTTACTTTAAGAAGGCTTTGGTTATCGTAAGGTCTATTGAAGCAACAATTATCTAGATATACACGCATATTATACACCTCACAACACTCTATATCTGAATTGGAATATATAGCCCACCACCAAACAACTCCATTTTTACGCTAGTTTCCATTATAGCAACACACTAACCCCTTCGGGGTATTTTCCAGCATATAAAATATATGTCCTACTGCCATGAGTCTAAAATTGAGTCATTTCTCGTAGGACTTTGTCTCTGCGCTCGCTGGAAAGTACGACCTCGCCGCCCGCAATGGAATGGTGCTTACCTTCGGTGCAGTTTATTAGGCAAACCCACTGGCCGTCGTATTCTTGGTGGATTTGTTCTATTGTTTTGTACATGGTATGCCTCCTGCTTAGCAAATTGTTATTTCACAGGACAGGGAACCGCCCCCTGTATTCTGTTTAAGATAATAATATGTGTTTTTATATGGATACGAATTGATAAATATCATTTAGAGCACGTATTTATTATTTCTATACACTGCTCAGGTGTTAGAAAATTTGAATTTCTAAACCAATCAACTGTTTTTTCAATATACGGTTTTAAGGATGTCGCTACTGCTGTGCCTGTTATTTTAACTCCCACTAATTTTATCGCTTCGATAAGTTTGCTTTTATTTGGGTTACTAGATTTACACTCTTCTTTAATGTTATTCAATGCAACAGCTAAATCCATTTTATTGTCTGTATCAATATCTGCGGTTTTAATGATGTTTCTCATATCCGATACTAAATCTAACAGTTCCTGTGTATTGTTTCCGATATTAACAGACTGATTTACGGTATTGTCATTTCCAATAGCACCGATTATTGCTCCTCTATTGTCGTTGTTATGAATCGTTTGAGAACCTCCGACAATATTATTATTTTCCATTTTATTTTCATCTCCTATCTTAGCTTCATATGTGGAACATTGCGACAAATCCAATTTTTGTATTTTATTTTTATCGCCAAGTTCAATTGAGTTATCAATATAAACCATATTGTAAATTGTATGGTGCAACTTATCCAAATCAACACTGGTGGCATTAGGGTCTAAACCATCAAGATTACCTAGCTGTTTATCGAGTTCAATAAATACATTTAAAAGTTTCATTCTTAGTGAGTTCAAAACAGCATCAAATAAGGTATAGTCAAACGTTTTCATTATTTCATAACACTGAATACCACAATGCGTAAAAACCATATTAGCATGAGCAGTAATATCAATTTTATTTACCGTTTTTTCGCAAACTATTTTATTTATGGTAGCTATGCTCTCCCTTGCTTCATATGGCTTTACCAAAATATCTCTAACGCATGAAGGAAAAGCATTTAATGGTAATGGTGCATTTTTAATTTGAAATGAACCATTCAATCCAGAGTAGATAATACCAGTAGAGGTGACTTGTCTATATCGTGGACATTCATCTTCATTGTCATATCCGCTTAATTCCTTTGTTGCCCAAACCTTCAATGCCTCATCATCAATTTTACACGCAATAACTAACAGGCGACTTAATGCTATTTCAAGAGTAACGTCATTATTCGCTAATTCTATCAAGATTTTACTTGTAGCCATAATAATGCCTCCCTTATGTAGACTCAAATTATACCACACTTTGAAAGAATAAAACCGTCCAACCCCTCCGTCGTCACAGCCGACGGTCGCCGACCAGGTAATCCTTACAACATTCAAGCCCCATCAATTTAACTCCTAGCCGTTCGAAAAGCTGTTATGATAACTGCAACAAACTGAAAGAAACTGAAGCATTCTGCATCTAATTGCAACATTTTACCCTTCCATGCTTTACACCAAAATAAAAGGCTTTAGCCATTTTACTGACTAAAGCCTCGAACGGGGCATTACCATCTATATAAGAACCCAAAAATCCGCTTAAATCGGGCATTTCGCCGCTTGGTGCATTTTCGGAAGCGGATTCCAATTCTGCCAATGTCACGGTTTTTGTACCGTCTTTCCAGTTAAATGTCAGCCCAATTTTATCATCATACAGAAATACCGAATTGACGAAAATATCCACAATCGCTTGCCTGTAGGCGGGGTCATCTATATCGCCATCCTTAAATTTGCTAATCCAAAATATAATCTTTTCCCGTGATAACGGCGTTTTTGCAATTTTTTCGCGGGCTATAGCAATTTCAAGGTCAGCCTTTTTATCTTCAAGGTCGCCAAGCCGCTGCTTAACGGAAGCGGTTGCAATACCTTCTTCAATGGAAGTAATTAAATTTCCAATTCGCTTTTCAATATCCGCAAGCTGCGACTGCAAAAAAGGAAGCGTGGTATTTTCTTTCTTCTGTAACTCCACAATTGCATCTGCCAGCCGGCCAATCACATCATCAACAAGCACATAATTCCGTGTCAGCGTTACGATTAGCCGCTCTATCCAATCTTTTTTCACAGCTTTTTTAGCGCAAGATTTTTTGTAGATGGCGTTACCACATTTGTAATAATGATGAACCTTGCCTGTCTTACTTGTGCCGCTTGTACCCACCATCATTACGCCACACCTGCCGCAGAATAATTTTGTCGTGAGTATGTATTCATCTTCGGCTTTTTTGGAGGCTGGCTTGTTCTTATTTTTTTCCATACGCTCTTGCACCTTGTCGAAAATTTCCTGTGGCACAATGCGGGGCATGGCATCGGGTACAATTGTTGTGCCATAGCGGTATTCGCCCATGTAACGGCGATTTTTCAAGAGGTTGTGCATACTGCTTTTATTCGTGTACTTGTGCTTGATGTTGGTAAAAACACCCCGTTCGTTCATTTCTTCGGCTATCTGTTTAACCGTTTGCCCATCGGCGTAGCGCATAAACATTTCCAAAACGATGGGAGCAGTTAGCGGGTTAATTTCATAATAGCCATCTGCGTTAATTTTGTAGCCAAAGGGACTTAGCCCACCATTAGCTTTTCCTTTCAAGGCGTTTTCCATCTGTCCCCGCTTCACCTTGACGCTTAATTCGGCAGAGTAATATTCTGAGATTCCTTCGAGCAATGACTCCAAAATAATGCCCTCTGGTCCCTCTGAAATATTCTCTTTGCAGACACAACCTTAATGCCGTTGCGTTTCAATATGGCTCGGTACATAGCGGAGTCGCCACGGTTACGTGCGAAGCGGTCTAGCTTCCACACCAACACAACATCGAACTGTCGCTTTGCGCTATCGGCTATCATTTTTTGAAATTCTGGGCGATTATCTGTCCTTGCGGAAACAGCACGGTCTACATAGGTGCTAATGACCACCATGTTTTGGCGTTCGGCATATTCTTTGCACTCGCGCAACTGCCCCTCAATACTTTCTTCACGTTGCCCATCCGATGAGTACCGCGCATAAATTGTAACGAACAACTTACCATCGGGTCGTGGTGATTTATCTGTTGATTTTTTCTTGCTCATGATTCTTCACCTACCGCCAGTTTGAACATCATCTCTTTTAACTTCGAGTGCATAGGCGAACGTGGGTCGAAGCAGGCTTCTATAAAATCTTTGAAACCTTCGCCTTGGTCAACCCGCATCTTCAATACATCAGGATGATGTTTGTACAGCCTGCCTTCGGGCTTATCTGTGCGCCCAAAGATATAATCAAGTGACACATCAAAATAATCAGCATACCAAACCAAAATTTTATAAGGAGCTTGGGAGTGGTTATGCTCGTAACGGTTAATTGCAGATGGCGTTGTTTCGCACAGCTTTGCTAATTTAGCTTGTGAAATGTCTATGCTCTCTCTTAATCCTCGTAACCGTTCGCCTATCGCTACCATTTCGCTTGCCTCCATTCTTTCTGTGCATAGGTGTGATGAGTTGGACTTGCCATGCAAGTCTATCACGATAAAACGCAACAGTCAATCATAAAACGCGTTGTTTTTGACTCGGTTTACGACATGTATTTTCCCTTGACAAATTACCTAATTCAGATAAGATATAAAAGAAGCGAGCGCAACTCAGGTCGAAAACGACTTGACAGGCGGTCGCTATATTGTTTTATCCAAAATTTTAGAAAGGAGTCAACGCAAATGATTAAACGTGAAAAGTACGAACCGCCGGCTGACGCAATCAATGCGTTGGCTCGGTGTCTGTACCCGGCTATGGTCGCCTACTTTGAGAGCGATGAAGGCCAAAGGGAGTTTGCTAAGTGGCAAGCGACACAGGGGAAGGCAAATCCACCAGCAGGAGAGGGGGATCAGGTTGCCTAATGGCAACAAGTTGGGGCGGTCAGATTATGACCGCCCCTTTGCGTATTATTCTCATTGATGGTAATTTTTGCAGGTATCACAAAATGCAATTATTCAATTTGGCAGGCAATTGATTTGGCTTGCTGAATCCGTTTCGCAAGCAGGGGAAGTGGATGTCCCCTTCCCGCTATCGCTTGATAGGGTTGTACCCTATGACCCGCTCAACCAACTCATTTTTGAGTTGGTTGTTAAGCCCGCTCCGCGGTCTGCTGTAAAAAATTTTCAAATCATTTCTTAGGCTTTGGGTTGTAGTATTTGTTTGGGAAACTCTCTTTACCAAGTTGCCAGAGGTACCTATCTATATCTTTAATTGTGTAATTTTCGAGCGAGTAAAACATTTGAAAATCAATGATGGTCTGCTTGAAAATAGAAAACTTCCGCAGGTCGTCTTTATGGAAAATCGAAAACCCATCAACATCTCTAAAGTAACACAAAAGTTTTTCAACGTAGCTATCGTAAATGGGGTAAAAATCTGCACGATGATGACTGCAATATTTTGTGGCAAATGAAAATTCATTTCTAACTTTGCCGTTGGGCATAGTGACCTTAGCAATCTCATCTACAACTGATTCATCGCCAACGTGTAGCCACTTGTCTATGTCGAGATTAAGAATGTGTCGAGCTATAGTAAAAATGGATTTTATATGTGTGCTGTAAAAATCATTTAGCGTGGCTACCTTTACTAAAATATCATCAAGTGAATTATTTGACGGAGCGGTTTTCCAAAATAATTTGTTCAATGCTGACTCTTGCGCCGTGTAATTTTCGAGTGAATCCCACCTATCCAAATACAACTTTACCTGTTCACATGATGGATGCTGAATATCGTCACGCCTAACTTTGCTGCGCGATATGCGCGAAGCAGTTATGGTTGGCGTAACGGTTAGGTTGTCGCCAGTTTCTCCATCGAAGCGGCGAACAATCAAATTATCGCCAACCCTTGATATTTCCCAAACCCCATGCACTTCTGGATTGTACAGCGTTACCTCGCCTCTTCCCTCAAGCTTAAAAAGAAAATCATACTGCCCATCGGATATGCGTGGTTTATAATTTTCTGTCATGTAAATTCGGGTCGGGTCATTAACACAACAAACAGCTACTTGGTTGTAAAACGTTCCATCTTTTACTCCACCAAAATTTTCTTTTATGTAGCGTTTTATGTCAGATTTTTTAATGACATCTGTGTTTTGTCCTATGGAAATTACCGCTTCATATATCATCTTCCATATCGGTATTTTACTCATCCGTCCACCTCACCAAGCACACTATTGCCATTGCTTCAAACGAAGCTCCTGAGCGATGGTTTCTACATCAGGCAATTTATCCACACCCAAAACATCACAAAGGTCAAACATACGAGTTCCCATCGGTGCGCCCTTGGTTATTTTTTTATAATCAGTGTCATAAAATTGCTCAACAAAAAAGTATCTATGCTTGTTGACGTGCAAAGTGTAGCCCTTGTTTTTCCCATCGCCAACGGCTTCCCAAATGCGGGATTTCATATCTTCGGTTATTGAGCCTACCTCAACATCAATATCAAGTTCTCCATTAACAGGAGCGATAATTGCTATCGCAATTATTTCCCCAATAGCCCTCACCGTTTTGCCGCCATACAATCCTAAATATTTATGCCCCGAAAATCTACGGGCAACATTATCATAATACAAATTTAATGCCTTATTTACAGGCCATGTGGCACTTGCAAGCTGAACGCGCATACGCTTCCAGTCGTTTGCAATAAGCCCACTTGAATAACAATATTCGCGGTAATCATTCAACACATCCTGCATATCACGGTCACGGTCATCTATGGCATCGCTAACTTGGTTTACAATTTCCTCAAATGTTAAGTGTTTATGGGTAACATAGTCATTTTTATTTTGATTATGTTCTGCCAACATTTTATCTATCTGCATCTTGAATTTGGCCTTTATTGGGCTTGGGTCAAGTGTCAGTAGCACCTTATAATCTTCGCGGCTGAATGTTCCAATATGCCCACGCAATTGGCTAATTGTAAAACTTCCATCAAGTTTTGCTTCAATTGCAACCTTAAAACTCGCCTGCCCTATAGTTGCGTCAGGCACGGTGCCGCCGCTAATTTTTTCTTGAATGTTGAACGCAAGTTGTATGTCTGCGTTATCAGGTAAAATGTTGCAAATAAAATCAAAAAATTTACTCGGCGAATATTGATACAGCCGCGACAACAGGAGCATTGCGTTTGATGTATGCACATTTTCTTTGCTGTGGTAGCGTTGGAAATAATGAATCTTCATTTTCATGCCCCCTATTGAATTTGCTCTACTGTTTACTGGAAATATTTTAGCACAAGCATGGAGTAACCTCAACAAAAAATAGCTTGGAGATTATAAATCGCCAAGCTGCTCTAATGGGAACATCACCGCAAACGCCTCCCCAACAAAGAACCATTTGGGGGTGTTCGTATTAGTTCCTAATAACGGAGAAGGGGGGATTTGAACCCCCGCGCCGGTTGCCCGACCTACATCCTTAGCAG
>Ga0123355_10021074_pt1 | contig 10426 bp, 7 predicted proteins | sample TergutEmb28metaG_3_FD_89872 | JGI IMG/M metagenome (GOLD analysis project Ga0123355, IMG submission 89872) | Embiratermes neotenicus P1 segment gut microbial communities from Petit-Saut dam, French Guiana - Emb289 P1 | ecosystem: Host-associated > Arthropoda: Insects > Digestive system > Gut ... | reverse complement strand
GTCGCCTGGAACTTCAAGCGCGACCTCGACCCGAAGAACGCCTGCAGCTGCCTCACGAGTTTTCCGGTGGCCTCGATCACCACGCCGAACTCGCACGAGGTCGTGATGCACCTGAAGGAGGTGTACGCGCCGATCGTCGAGGCGTTCGCCCTGGCTGCCCCCGATTTCATCGCATCGCCGACGGCGTACCAGAAGATGGGTGAGACCGCGTTCAAGGTCAAGCCGGTCGGCGCCGGGCCCTTCGAGGTGGTCTCGGACACCCTGAACTCGACGCTGGTGCTGAAGAAGTTCCCCCACTACTGGCAGAAGGGCCGCCCCTACCTGGACAACCTCACCTTCACGGCCGTCGGAAGCGACCAGACGGCGTACAACGCCATCGAGAACGGCCAGGGACAGGTCGAGCAGCAGGTCCCGACCTACGCCGTCGTCCAGGCCGCGATGAAGAACCCGAAGATGACGGTCACGACCATCCCCGGGTCCGGAACGGGCGCGATCCAGTTGAACACCGGCATCGCGCCGTTCAACAACATCAAGGCTCGTGAGGCGATCTATTACGCCACCGATCCGGAGGCGTTGAACAAGGCGCTGATCAAGGGCACCGGGGTGATCTCGCAGACCGGTGACGGCCCCGACAGCCTCTTCCCCGACCTGAAGGTCCCCGGGTACCGCACCTACAACCTCGCCAAGGCGAAGGCGCTGGTCCAACAGCTCGGGGGTCTCAGCTTCTCGATCACCAGCCTCGCGATCTCGGACCTCACGGCCGAGGCGATGCAGAGCGAGTACCTGCAGGCCGGGATGAAGGTGCAGATCAACTCGGTGAACCTCACCAGCCTCGTGTCGGCGATGAGGAACAACTCCTGGCAAGCCGTCGTCCCGGGAGGCTGCGGTGGCGTGGACCCGGCCCTCGGGATCGCCGGGCTCGCCTGGCGTTGCATCTCCAACGGCCCCTTCAGCGGCATCCACGACAAGTACCTGGACACGCTGATCAACGCCGGGACCGGTACCGTCGACACGGAGAAGCGGGCCGAGATCTACAAGAAGGTCTTCAATTATCTGAGCCAGAAGGCCTATATCCCGTTCACCTTCGCCGGCCCGTTCCACAATATTTCGGCGAACACCGTCCACGGCCCGGGGATAACCACGCCGGAGTTCAGCCCGTTCTGGGAGGGCGTCTGGGTCCAGCACTGAGTGCTCGTTCGATGCGTCCGCCGTGCGGGGTGACGTCGGCCGCCGGGTGCTCGACTACGGTCTGTCGTGGTGGCCGGTGGGTCGATCGTGCTGCGCTCCGGTTCGCTGGAGCTGTCGGTCACTCCTGACCCCTTCGCCCTCGAGTTCACCGACGTCGAGAGCGGCGCCACCCTGCGCACCGGGCAACCCGGGCCGGCCTCGCCGAACGGCGACGCGCTGTCCGGGTTCGGCTACCAGACCACCGAGTCGGTAGGGGAGCGGCGCTGGCGGTCGGGACCGGGGGGAAGCCCGCTCGGCCCGGAGCACGAGCACCCGCCCGCCGCTCACGGGTGGTATCACCTCCGCCGGCTGGTGTGGATCCTCGGCACCGGCGAAGGGGCCACCGACGCCTGGGCCGAGACCGACGACCCCGCCGGCCGGCGCCCCCGCCTCATGCTTCGCCCGGTCGCCGACGGGGTGGTTGGCATCCGGCTGCTGGCGGGGTCGGCCTCGGCGGCAGCAGGGAGCCCCGTGCCTTCCGCCTCGGCCGTCGAGGCGGTGGGGATCTCGTTTGTCGCCGAGCCGGACGAGGCGTGGATGGGGTTCGGGGAGCGCTCCGACGAGGTCGTCCGGGACGAGGGTGTGGTCGAGCAGTACGTGGGGGAGGGCCCGTATCAGGAGTACGAGTACCCCTTTCTTGAAGGGATCGTCCCGCCTTGGGGCATCCGTCAGCGTCGTGACGCCACCTACTTCCCCCTGCCCTGGGTGCTCTCGACCCGGGGGGTCGGCGTCGCCGTCGACAACAACGAGACCAGCTACGCCCGCCTTCGCCCCGGTGGTGCCGAGACCTGGAGCCTCGAGGCGGAGGCCCCATGGTTGGGATTCCACGTCTTTGCCGGCCCGACACCGCTCGACGCGCTCCGCCGGTATACCGGGAGAGCCGGCCGCCAGCCCGCGCCTGCGGCTCCCTGGTACTTCGGCCCGTGGTACCAGACCGGCCATTCGAACCACGTCCCCCTCGAGGAGGAGCGCCGGCAGCTCGAGATACTCCGCGCCGCCCGTGCGCCGGTGTCGGTCGCCGAGACCCACTGTCGCTACCTGCCGCTCGGGGCGCAGGTTGGCAACGAGGACGCCGAACGTGCCCGCGTGGCCCACTTTCACGATGCCGGCCTCGCCGTTCTCTCCTATCTGAACCCGCTGATCGGCGCCGAGTACGCAGGCGCCTTCGAGGCGGCGGCCGCGGCGGGCGGGCTGCAGCGACGGGAGGACGGCTCGCCGTACAGCTTCGAGGCCTACGCCGGAGGGCGAGAGCCGCCCTCGACGACCGAGGCGCAATTCGACTTCGCCGCTCCGGCGGGAAGGGAGCAGTGGAAGGTCTTTGCCGGCGAGCTGGTGGCCGCCGGCTACGACGGCTGGATGGAGGACTTCGGGGAATACACGCCGCTCGATGCCCAGGACAGGGACGGGGGGAGTGCGGGGACGGCCGGCCACAATCGTTACGCCACCGAGTACCACGAAGCGGCCGCCACCGTTGCTGCCGAGCTCGAGGCCCGGACCGGTCGTCCACTGGCGCGGTTCGTGCGCTCCGGTTGGTCGGGCACCCCCCGCCACGTGCCCATCGTCTGGGGCGGCGATCCGACCACCGGGTGGGGCTGGGACGGGCTCAGCTCCGCGGTGGTCGAGGGGCTCTCGGCAGGAGCGAGCGGGCTGGCCATGTGGGGGAGCGACATCGGCGGGTTCCTCTCGAGCGTCGAGCACCTGACCCCGGAGCTGCTCCGCCGGTGGATCCAGTTCGGCAGCCTGACGCCCGTGATGCGGACCAAGTCGGCGGGCATCGACCTGGGGGACTACCGGCGGCCCCAGATCTGGGACGACGAGATCATCGGGACCTGGGCTCGATGGGCCGCCTGGCACACCCAGCTGAACCCCTATCTGCAGGCCGCCCACCGGCACTACCGGGAGACAGGATGGCCGATCATGTGCGCCCTCGCCCTGGCCGATCCGCTCGACGCCGAGGGAGCCCGCCTCGAGGACCAGTACTGGCTCGGGCCCGATCTGCTCGTGGCGCCCGTCCTCACCGACGGTGCCCGCTCGCGCTCGGTCCACCTCCCGCGGCGGGCGGACTTCGTCGACCTGTGGCGGGCGACCCGCTACGACCCGGCCACCCGCAGCCTGGAACCCGCCGGCGCGGCCCGCAGCCCGCTGCTCGCAGGTGGCCGGCGGGTGGATCTCTCCGCCCCGATCGAAGAGATTCCGGTGCTCGTCCGCGCCGGCGCCGTGCTCCCCCTCCTGTCGGCCGAAGTGGACACGCTGAGCTCCTGGGGCACCGGCGACTTTGTCCACTTCACCGAACGCGACGGCGTCCGTCGGCTGCTCGCCTTCCCCCGCGGACTCTGGTCCGGCGGGCTCGGCGTCGACGAGCGGATCACGAGCACGGCAGGGCCGACCGGTTGGCGACTCGTCATCGAGGCTGCGGCCGAGCGGGTCTACGAGCTGCGCGCCGACCTCGGCTATCTGGAGGGCGGCGCCCCCGCCGGCCTGGACCTCTCCGAGGGGAAGGCCTCCTGGTCCTACGACCCGGCGACGGGGGTACTGGCCGCCGACGTGGCCTCGAGGATCCTCGAGTTCCGCTTCACCGGCTAGCGCCGACACGGGCGGTCGACCCGCTCGGGGCCTCGTCGGCCTCCTGGGCCCGGACCGTGAATCCGCCGAGGATGAGCCACCCGACGAACGCCAGGCCGAGGGCGAACACCACCCCGAGGTCCGATTGTGCCCAGATTCCGCTCTTCCCGCCGAGCCCGAGCGGACCGAGCAGGTATCCCTGCCAGCTGAGCACCCGACCCCACGCCGTGTTCGTCACCGTGCCCCACCCGAGCACCGTGGCGGCCACGAGGAGGCCCAACGAGAGGTAGCGGACGCTGCCGTAACGGCCGGCCGGGGAATACAGATCCGTCTCGCTGTAAGGGCGTCTGCGGTGGTAGAGGTCGGCCAGCATGATGCCGCCGAACGCCGAGATCGGCACGGCCAGGGTGGTCAGGAAACCTTCGAACTTCGGCACGAAGTCGTGGGAGAAGAACACCAGGTAGATGGCCCCGGCGACCATGATGATCCCGTCGATGCCTGCCGCCACCCAACGGGGGGCCCGCAACCCGACGGTCAGCAGCGCCAGTCCCGAGGAGTAGATGTCGAGCACGGCCCCCCCGACGAGCCCGAGGACCGCCACGATCATGAACGGCACCAGGAACCAGGTGGGCAGCAGCGCGGCCAGGGCACCGATCGGATCACTCCCGGAGATCGCCGAGTTCAGGCTCTTCGACGAACCTGCCAGCAAGAGCCCCATGATGATCAGCAGCACCGGCGCCGCCGACGCGCCGAAGGTGGTCCAGCCGATGACCCCGCTCGCCTTGGCGCTGCGCGGTAGGTAACGGGAGTAGTCGGCGGCGGAGTTGATCCACCCCAGGCCGAGCGCGCTCATGACGAACACCAGGGCGCCGATCATCGCCTCGGCGGATCCGCCCTGCAGCCCCGACACGGCCGGCCAGTGGATCTTGCTCGCCGCGAGTGCGAAGAACATCACGGTGAGGACGGCGGTGACGACGGTGATCGCGCCCTGGAGCCGCATGATCATGTCGAAGCCGAGCACCCCTGCGCCCACGATGAGCACGGCGACCACGACGAAGGCCGCCAGCCTGACGCTGTTGCCACTGGCGACGCCGAGACGCTGGAGCACGGTGCTCGTGGCCTCAACCGACAGGTAGGTGAGCACCGTCTCCCAGCCCACGCACAGGACCCAGGACACGAACGCCGGCAGCTTCGTGCCCCGGACCCCGAACGCGGCGCGGCTGAGGATCATGGTCGGGGCCGACCCGCGCTTCCCGGCGACCGCGACGAACCCGCAGAGGAGAAACGACGCGATGATGCCGATGACCCCGGCGAAGATCGCCTGCCAGAACGAGATCCCGAATCCGAGGACGAACGAGCCGTAGGTCAGGCCGAGGACCGAGACGTTGGCCGCGAACCAGGGAAAGAAGAGCTGTCTCGGGGTCCCCTTGCGCTCCGCTTCACTGATGACGTTGATGCCGTTGGTCTCGACACCGAGGGCTGCGGGGCGTGGCTGGCCTTCAGGCACCCATTGGACAGCGGCGCTCACGCGCGGACGCTACCCACATCCTCCGCTCACCCAACGTCGTCGTCGGAGGCGATCAGGCGTGGGTGCCTGCGACCAGCGCGGTCCGCATCGTCGAGGGGTAGCGGGGGTCGTGGTAGAGCTTGGCGGTCAGGGTTTCGGCATCGGTGACCAGGCTGAAGACGCCGGCCGCGGCCATCGCGCCGCCGAGGGGACCGACCAGGTAGACCCAGAGGTCATGGAGCCGGGGAAGGAGCAGTGCAGGGCCGATGCTCCGCGCCGGATTGAGTGACGTGCCGGTATAGGGGGCGCCCTGCCAGACCAGGATGGCGATGACCGGGATCAGCACGAACGGGGTCCACCGGGCGGTGTGCGGTGAGGACACCATGACGAGGATCGTGCCGATCATGATCGCCGTCATGAGCGCCTCGACGAGCGCCGCCTGCGGGGCGTCGAGCCCGCGACCAGGCTGTGTCACGCCCAGCGAGACGGCGCGGGCCGTCGAGCCCCAGGCAAGGCGCACGATCTCCGTGCCGGCCAGGGCGCCGAGCACCTGGGAGACGGTGTAGCCGGCGAGGTCGTGGGGATGGACCTGGCGGCGTGACCAGAAGGCAAGGGTCACCGCAGGGTTCAGATGCGCCCCCGAGCGCCGGCCCAACGGGCTCACGGTGACCGCCGCTCCGGTGCTGGCGAAGAGCACGCCGGTGACCAGGAGCCGCCAGTAGTGGCTCGGCACCACCGACGCCACCGGGCTCGCCGGGCCGAAGTCCAGGCAGACAGCGGAGAGACCGCCGAGCAGGAGCAGGGCCGTGCCCACCAACTCGCAGCCCCACTCGATCGGGTGCCACCCGCCCGACGCGGCGTGATGCTGCGGCGCCCGCACCAGCCGCGGCGCCTTCCGGATCGAGCGCCTCGGAGCGACCACCACATGAGTGTCACACGCTCCCAGTACGGTTGAGACCCGATGGAGCTACGAGACGCTCTCCGCACCACGGGTGCCGTGCGCCGTTTCACGGACGAGTCGGTCGACGATGCAACGGTGGCCTCGATCCTCGATGTCGCCCGGTTTGCGCCGAGCGGCGGGAACCGCCAGGGGTGGCGTGTGGTCGTCGTGCGCGACCTCGGGCTGCGCCGGCGGATCCGGGACCTCTACCTGCCCGGTTGGTACGACTACCTGGCAATGAACCGCGCCGGGCTGGTGCCCTGGGCTCCCGTCACGGACCGGCAGGCCGAAGAGGCGGCCCTGCCGGGGGCGAGGGCGATCGCCGAGAAGGCCGCCGCCGGGCCGGGGGACTTCGCCGAGCACCTCGACCAAGTCCCGGTCCTCCTGGTCGTCCTCGCGGACCTTCGGGTGCTGGCCGCCACCGATCGGGACTTCGACCGCTACGGCCTGGTGGGCGGCATGTCCATATTCCCCTTCGTCTGGAGCATCTTGCTGGCGGCTCGCGACCACGGCCTCGGGGGCGTGACCACCTCGATGCTGACGCGCCGCGAGCCGGAGGTCCGGGCGGCGCTCGGTGCCCCCGACCACTTTGCGGTGGTCGCCGGTATGGCGCTCGGCCACCCGGTCCACCAGCCCACCCGGCTGCGGCGGGCACCGGTCGAGGAGTTCGCCACCTACGACAACTTCGCCGGAGTCCCGGTGGCGAGTCCCAATGCCTGACAAGCCGGTAGATGAGGATCTGTCATCTTTCGATGCGCCACCTGCACTCGTGATCTTCGACTGCGACGGCGTGCTGGTCGACAGCGAGCCACTGGCGGCCCGGGTCAACGCCGAACTGCTCGGCGAACTGGGCTGGCACGTCTCCGAGGAGGAGCTCGCCCGCCGGTTCATCGGCACGTCCGCAAGCCATTTCCGTGCAGAGGTCGAGGCTCACATCGGACGCCCGGTCCCGGAGTCGTGGGACGCGCGATTCCGGGACCGCTTCGAGGAACTGGCCGAGACAGACCTGGCATCGGTCAAGGGCGTCAAGGAGGTGGTCGCCGGGCTCGCCGCCCTCGGCGTGCCTCGTTGCGTCGCCTCGAACTCGCGGCGGGTGCGGGTGCTCTGGATGCTTCGCCGGACCGGGCTGATGGAGTACTTCTCGGAGGCGCACGTCTTCAGCGGCCGCGACGTGGCCGCACCGAAGCCGGCCCCCGACCTGTTTCTCCACGCCAGCGCCGTCCTCGGCGTTGCGCCGGCCGGGGCGGTCGTTGTAGAGGACAGTCGCTTCGGTGTCGAGGCGGCCAAGCGGGCGGGGATGGTCGTCTTCGGCTACGCCGGTGGGCTCACCCCGGCTTCGGACCTGGTCGAAGCGACCGAGGTCTTCGAGGACATGGCACAGCTGCCCGGGCTGTTCGGTCTTGACCCTCCCGCTCAGGCACAGAGCCGGGTCCGGGGTACCCTGGGATAGAACCGTAGGAACCTGCTGGGAGACGGAGTGTCACGCGCGACCGAGCCCCAGGAAGCCAGGCGAGAACTGTGAGCGACATGAGTGACAGCCCGCAGTCGGGCTACGACGAGCAGGCTGGCGACGGGTCCCGGGCTGGCGATTTTCATGATCCGCAGGATGGGTACCGCGCGTCCATGCCGCCACCTCCTGCCTGGCCCACTTCCCCCGATGCCGCCGGTTGGCGCGATCCGTCCGAGGCGTCAGGCGGCTGGGGGTCCGGATACGCCCCGTCGGAGGCAGATCGCGAAGGCCCGGACGATTCCTCCGGAGGATGGGGCTCCGGCCAGCCTGCTCCCGGCCGGGGCGGCTGGGCCTGGGACGGCGCCTCCGGCGGTTGGCGCTGGGTCCAGGCGGCACCCGGTTCTCGTGGTTGGGTCTGGGACGACTCGGTCGGGGGTTGGCGTTGGGACCAGGGTCCGCATGGCCCGACCGGCGGGGTGTGGGGCGCGGCAGGCCCCGCTTCGGGGAGTTGGGGCGCAGGGAATCCGCCGCCCGCATATCCCGGGGGGTGGGGATCGGGTCCGTGGGACTATTCCGGGACCCCCCGGCGGCGCCCGCCTTCGCGACGCGGCGCCCGGATCCTCACGGCTCTCCTGGCTGCGGCGCTGGTCGCCGCGATCGTCGGCGCCGGCCTCGGACAGGCTCACAGCGTCGGGGGCAGCTCGGACCCCGTCCTCGCCCCCTCCGCCAATCCGGGGTCGCAGGGTGCGGGGTCGTCGAGCGGGCCGTCCTTCGGCCAGCAGGGTCAGGGACCGTCGAGTCCCCAATCCTCCAGTCCTCCGGCGTCCAGCCCTCAAGCGACGAGCCCTCAGCCCACGACCGGGGGGAACGTCCCGGCAACCCCCGCCGAGGTCGAGGCGGTCGGCAAACGGGTGTCTCCGGCATTGGTCGATATCAACACGACGTTGAGCTACTCCCAGGAGCAGGCCGCCGGTACCGGGATCGTCCTCAGCTCCAACGGAGAGATCCTCACCAACAACCACGTCATCAACGGGGAGACCTCCATCCAGGTCACCGACGTCGGCAACGGCAAGACGTACCAGGCGAAGGTTCTCGGTTATGACCACGCCCAGGACATCGCCGTCGTCCAGCTGATCGGCGCCTCGGGCCTCGCAGCGGCAAGCGTCGGGAATTCCTCGAACCTGGTCGCCGGCCAGTCCGTGGTGGCGATCGGCAACGCCGGGGGGACGGGCGGTCAGCCCAGCATCACGGGCGGCTCGATCAGCTCTCTGGACCAGTCGATCACCGCCAGCGACGAGGGTGACGGCACCTCAGAGCAACTCAACGATCTGATCCAGAGCAATGCCTCCATCCAGCCCGGCGACTCCGGGGGCTCGCTCGTGAACCTCTCGGGGCAGGTGATCGGCGTCGACACGGCAGCCTCTGACGGATTCTCGTTCCAGACCGGTAGCCGGAACCCCGAGGGCTTCTCGATTCCTATCAACCGGGCTATGGAGATCGCCCGGGACATCCTGGCCGGGCAGGGATCTCCGTCCATCCATGTCGGGGCGACCGCATTCCTGGGAGTGGACGTTTCGGGCGCCGGCCAGGGCAATTCGCCGGCGACGGGATCCGGGGCCACCATCTCCCAGGTGATCGCCAATGGGGCGGCCGCGAGTGCGGGCCTGGTCGCCGGCGACACGATCACGTCCTTCGGCGGCAAGACGGTCTCCTCGTCCACCGATCTCACCGACATCATCGAGATCTACCACCCCGGTCAGACCGCCGAGGTTGCTTATATCGACAGCGGCGGCCAGTCGCACACGGTCAACGTCACCCTGGCAAGCGGGCCGCCCAGCTGATCCGGCCCGCCTGACCGGCTCCGCCGGCGTCGGGGCGAGCTGCCCGATGAGGCCGAGCGAGGTGCATATTCGTCGGGATTCGGGGTGGCTTTGGACGGCGGCCTCTTACCATCACGCCGTCCTATGCAGTTCGTGGCGGGTGCAGTTAGTGGCGGGCGGCCTGCATCGGAGCCCGGCTGAGGAGCCTCATGTCCCTTGGATCTCTGCGGAGGTCGGTGCGGCGCCCGGCGTGGGTGGCCGTCCTCGCCTCATTGGCTGTGGTGTTCGTCGCCGTGCTCGGTCCCTTCTGGGTGAAACAGGCGCGAGCCGGCGGTCTGTCCGGGCAGGACTACACCTCGTTCGTGATCACCGGTGGAGGCGGAGCGCTCGCCGCCTACGACGCCGAGAACCCAGGTGCCCCGGAGGTGACGATCCCGGCGCCAGCGGGAGCCGATTTCAACGCCGTCGCCATCGACCCGACCGCGGCGCAGGTGCTGGTCACCGTGACTCCGGGTACCGCGAACCCGGCCGAGGTGATGGCCTTTTCCACGAGCGGTGCAGCGCTGGGCGCCCTCCCGGTCTCGCTGAGCGATCCGGGGCCGATCGCCATCAGCGGGAGCGGGTCGGTGGGAGTGGGTGACTTGGAAGGACCGTCGTTCGTCCAGCTGTCCGTGCACCAGAACGGGCCGCCCTCTCTCGTCGGCTCGGCTCCCACGACGCTGCCCGATCTGACGAGTGGTCGGACGGTCCTCGTCGCCAGCGTCTGCGCGCTCGCCTATTCGCCGAGTGGGAAACAGCTCTATGTCGGCGCGGACTATCAGTTTGTTTCCGAAGTCCCCACTACCCCGTGCGAGCCGGGGCCCCGATCGATCACGGAGCTACGTGACTATGGTCCGGGTGGTCTCCAGGGATCGGTCCTC
>Ga0123355_10021073_pt1 | contig 10427 bp, 14 predicted proteins | sample TergutEmb28metaG_3_FD_89872 | JGI IMG/M metagenome (GOLD analysis project Ga0123355, IMG submission 89872) | Embiratermes neotenicus P1 segment gut microbial communities from Petit-Saut dam, French Guiana - Emb289 P1 | ecosystem: Host-associated > Arthropoda: Insects > Digestive system > Gut ... | reverse complement strand
GCATGTAGCTGACAGACTATAGTAAAATCCGACTTTTATATTTCTGTGGAAACCAATAAAAAATGGCATAAAATATGAAAAAAAAAAAAAAAACATTGTTCTAGTGGCATTTAGCCAGGACAATACAAAAGGTGCATAAAATCACAAAAGACACAAGATATGGGAACATACAATCAGGGTTTTTACTGTTGTTACTGCAACCCCAACATTACAGATGGGAGAACAACACCTCATGAGTGCACTTGTAGCTTGCTGCCCCACATATGAATCCAGTCCCTTTGCCAGTTGGTCAAGACTAACAGATGGAAGGCAGTATTAAAATCCAAATTTAACAGCAAAGGTAAATAAGGCACCCTGGAAGGTGACACCCCTGGCAGCAGCACCAGTTTTCTCACTGCGACTAAAACATACATGAGCTGGTATTAAAGACATGGTCATCTGAAAAGACCATTACAAATGAGTGGCAGCTCATGCACAATTCCAGTACAACAAGATGGGTGAAACCTGGAGATTGTAGGCCTTAGGTAAGTTCACACAGTAGAAACGACACAGCAGAAGTGCACCCACAGAAGGAGGTGTACCGCCCACATCAGATTTAGGGTAAGCCCTAAAATCTAACACTCTGCAAATGGCAGAGGACTGTTATCCATGAACAGGTTAGGGTTAAAAAATGTCACCTCAGCCACCAAAAGCAAACATAGACAACTGAAGATGCCGTTTAATGCCACGTGTAATGGTACTGACAGCTAGGGCAAAGAGGGTGACTGGATTCTCAGAAATACCATGCTTATGCATGCCAAGCCAGGTTCAGAATCTTCTATTAGATATAAAATTACATCACAAAAATTGGTAAAGGACCCTTTCAATTCCAGAGTATGTCTAGAAAATCCCATGCTGCCAAGCTGCATCACAGACCTTGCTGATATCAAAGAAAACAGCCATTAGATGCCACTTGGTTAAAAAGGACTGGCTGACCTGTTCCTCCAGGGACACAAGACGGTCCATCAAGAAGCAGTTCCGTTCAAAGCCACAGTGAATGCTCAACAGCAAGTTCCACCAGCATCCAGACTAATGTGGATTTCAGCATTCTTACAGGAATTTATGGACAAAACTAGTGAGACACAATGGTCAAAAGCTAGCACAGACAGCAGTCTTTACCCACTTACAATACAGAAAAGAAGCTAAATAAAAATCTGGCTGAACAATTTCAGTGGAAATGATGAGGCAGATAGATACAGGAGTCTAAACATTCAGTTATGAACAGCATCAGGCACAGGAGATAAAACATGGGAGCATTTTTGAGCATGCAACAGTTTGACCATAGTAATAATGCAGTATAACATTCATCACAACCAGTGATGAAGTTAAAATCCAGACATCCTTCACAGGCTTTACACAGTCATAAATCACCGCCTGTACATCTCGGGGCAGATATGAAGAATATGACGGTGTGCCAGCCACTCAGACCCTTTGTCCTGTAAGTCGCCATTCAGTCTCAAAAAGTGACAGAATGAAAATGTAGGTACATTTGCCTGATATATGATACAGATGTTCCCACAAAACAGTGTAACGCACAATTTGCCCATTAAGATACAAGCTTCTCCCACAAGACCTATTTGCACTGATGGTCTGGCAGACAGCCATTTAAAACTGAGGAATAAGCCTCCACAGGGTGGCATTCAAATGACATAGGGACTAAACTACCTAATTAACTCATACGAGAACTAAACTAACTTCAAGGAGCAGAGTACTACTTGAGAAGCAAACAGATCCTCTTCTAGTCAAGAAATTCCCCACACTTTACAGAACCCAAGTTTCATTACCGCATTCACAAGAGCCTGCCACCTGTCTGTTTTCTGAACTAGATCAATCCAGCCCATGCACTCTCCATCCCCCGTTCTTGAAGATGCATTTTAATATTATACTCCCATCCACACCTAAGTCTTCCAAGTGTATGCACCTCTCCTCTCCCCATAGGCGCTGCATGCCCCATACATCCCATCCTTATTCAGGTTGCATCCCAACAGTCCTCCAACCACCAAGCAACAGAAGTACTGTGCAGTTTAGCAGAATCTTGGTCGATAGCAGAACTGAACTTATCCACATCAGAATGCACAGTGTGGGAATAAGACTCCACCACATTGGCAAACTGTGAGCAATAACCCAATCAGCCTGTTTTGTAATCTAAATAGAATAACGCTCATCCTCAAGAATAGCTGACCATAAAGACAGACCAGAAAACAGTCATGCCAGAGAGATCATACAGCACCTGTCATGCAAATGCAGTGTGACTAGGACTACAGATGGCAAGACTGTGACAAGAGAGGGTATCAGAGAAGACAGACATGTGGATATATCGCAGGCACACATGAGGACAGTTCTGTCAGTCTTTAATATGTAAACATGTCCAAGAAAAGTATGGTCTTCACCTTCGTTTTGTCACAGCACCTAGTCAGGGAACAGTAACTAACATTAAACGATGATTATTTCCACATCTAACAGTCATACTGGGGAGCTAGGATAACATAGTATAGTGACTAGGCTACAGGCTGGACAATCCAGGGTTTGAATCCTAGCAGGGACAGCACATTTCTCTCTTCTCCAAAATGTCCAAATTGACCCCAGGACCCAAAAAAAAGTTCATATTCAATGGGTACTTGGAGCTGTTTCCTGGAGAAGCTGCCAGGACATGAGACTGACCACCCATCTCCATCTAGTGCCAACGTACAAACAAGGGGAGCTATTATCTCCACACCCCTACATCCCTTCATGGCATATACAGGAAAAATACCTTCTTTGCCTTTTTTTCTGTCCTATGACACCTTGCATAAATAATTAATGGAAGAAAAGGCACATATGGACAAATACATAGAAAGGAGGTTTGGGGTTATCAGAGTGACATTGCTTTAGAATCCATGTGATGCCACACTGTTGAGTGAGGGCATGAAATACAGTATCATATCCAGGCAGACTGGAATCTTAGAAGAAAATAAGATTAAAAATTACTGGAATACTGACATCAGCTGCAGTCTTACATCACTTCCAGTGACAGACTTACAAAACTTTACATGTCTGATTTTTGTTGCATAGTGCACCACACAAAACTGCATATTTGAAATTACCATTACATCTTGGTTGAAATGTATCTCCAGGCTTTTTCCATGTTCCAGAGAAAAATTCTGGTTAGTATATGAAATTATGTTATCATTTTGGGTTGCTTTGGGGACACTAGCAGGCTAAAAGATTCATGTTTAATACATTAAAGCAATAATACTATATTAACTTCAATGAGATACACGATATAGAGTGACATATTACTGTGCCCGACTTCTTCCTCTAATCATGAACATAACATTACCATTTATGCAATGACACCTAACAATGTGAATATGGACACCCACATTACCACGTGTTTTCAATTCCCATTACTTCAAGTGGTCTGTCACTGTGCTCAGCTACATGGAAGAGAAGTCCCTTCTTCCCCAACTCTTCTTCCAAGTTTTCAAATGAGTTGTTTAACTGAGGCAAATGACAAAGTGCTTCAAAGTTGTCAGATTCTGAATCCACCTCGTTCTTCTTGCTTGGCCCAGATGTCACATCACAGAACAAAAGACTGTCTCTATCCATTCAAAACAATACAGCACACACCTGAAACAGAAAATATCATGTCATCCATATCCTATATCACACTCACCACCTAAACTAACTCTTTAGACTGTTCTTTTGCCAGTAAGACTAAGTATGCATTTATATGTAGTAGCTTCAAAAAGATCCCAGAATTCACTGGCATAATTTACAGGAAATTGCTGGTAAAATTATAATACCTGTGGTATAAAATGTGTGAATAAAGAACAGTACACTGACATTCTTTGTTTCCTAAGAGAAGCGGTCAGAAGGAAATGCCCCAAAAGAATGCAGAAACAACATGGTCTTCTCCTTCACATCAATGCTCCAGCATACCGGTCAGTTTTGGTCAAGGAGTTTTAGCAAAGAACAATGTAAAAATGCTGCAACATACCCCATACTCTCCTAACTTGGCTCCAGCTGATTTTTACCCGTTCCTTCAATTGAAATCAGCATTGAAGGGATGGCACTTTTGTGGTGTTACCACTATCATTTAAGAACATGATGAAAGAGCTGAAAAGGCTTTCAAAAAATGGCTTGAAGGAATGCTTACAACCCTTTTTAGTCGCTGGTAGAAGTGTATAGCCATGACAATTGGGTCCCTGTCACCACATCCTCAAAGTGGAGATGAAGGAATGGCCTCCAATATGGAGGGTAGCTGCGAATATATTGAACAAGCAGTTAGTACAGCCAGCAAGGGGTGGTCCTCCAGCATGGTGGCTGGGCAAGGTGATAACAACTCCTCACCATAAAAAGTATCACATTACAAACCATTCAAAAACACATTGGACCTGGACTGATCCTTTGGTACAAACTAAGCAATGGAAAAAGGACATAAGATTTGGCACATGGAATGTTAGGAAAATGTATAGGTCAGGTTCCCTTACAACAGTAGCCAGGGAATTAGTAAGATATAGATTAAATTTAGTGGGTTACAGGAAGTTAGGTGGGACAAATGGGGCAACGTAAGAGCAGGGGATTTTAATTTTTTCTATGGAAAAGGAAACTAAACTCTTCAATTGGGAATAAGATTTTTTGTACACCACAGAATAGTATCAGCAATTAAGAAAGTAGAGTGTGTCAGTGATAGGATGTCACTTATAGTTCTAAGAGGTTGCTGATGTAATATCATTATTTTGAATGTGCATGCGCCACGTGGGAAGAAAAATGGCGATTCAAAAGACAGTTTTCATGAGGAATTACAGCAGGTTTTCAATCATTTTCCTAAGTACCATACGAAAATTTTGTTAGGAGATTTTAATGCAGAAGTGGGGGGAGAGAATATTTATAACCAACAATTGGGATTAGAGTCTACATCAGGACAGTAATGACAATGATGTTAGAGAAGTAAAATTTGCCACATAAAAATTTTTAGTCGTTTAAGAGCACGATGTTTCCACACTGAAACATTCATAAGTAAACCTGGACCTCTTCTGATGGGAAGACTCACAACCAGACTGATCACATACTGATAGATAGGAGATGGTTTTCAAGTATACTCAATATATGATCTTTAGGGAGAGCTGACTGTGATACTGGTCACAATCTGATGGTTGCAGATTTAGGAAATATTGGTAGTAAGTAAACAAGCAGCACAGAAGTTTGATGTGGAAAGATTTAATCTCAGGAATCTAAATGAGATGGAGGTGAGGAAACAGTATCAGATTTAGATCTCAAACAGGTTTGTAGCTTTGAAGAACTTAAGTGATGGCGAGGACATAAACAGGGCTTGGGAGAACATTAAAGAAAATATCAAAACCTCAGCTAAAGAGAGTCCAGGTCTGCATGAATTGAAACAGCATAACCATGGTTTGATGAAGAATGTTTACTTTTTTTAGATCAAAGGAAACAAGCTAAAATGCAATGGTTACAGGATCCAAACCAAACCAACGTAGATATAATCTAAACAATGTAAGACATGAAGCTAGTAGATATTTCTGGAACAAAAAGAAGGGATATCAGAAACCTAAAACTGATGAACTTGAAAATAACAGTAAGATCAAATATACCTGAGACTTGTATAGGGACATCAATGATTTTAAGTAGGGTTACCAGCCTAGAACTAATATACAGGGATGCTGATAAGTCCTTAGCCCGACCCTAGAAGGAAACAAGCTACAGCGACCAAGACTTACAATACTATACCAAGACCTATGGTGTACAAACAACAGGAATATATTCCTGTTGTTTGTACGCCATAAGTCTTGGTATAGTATTGTAAGTTTTGGTTGCTGCAGCTTGTTTCCTTCCAGGGTCGGGCTAAGGACTTACCAGCACGCCGGTAGTAAAGCACGAGAAGGGTGACTTGGTTGCAGACTGCCACAGTATTTTGGATAAGCAGAGGATGTTAGGCAGACGGAAATACATACAGCACAACCACTAGTGCCTGAGCCGAGTGCCTTGGAGATTGAGATGGCTAATTAAAAGATAAAAAGACACAAATCACCAAGTATTGATCAAATCCCAGTAGAACTGATAAAAGCAGGGGGTAGAACAATTCACTCTGAGATCCATAAACTTATTAAATCCAAGGAGGAACTGCCTGAGGAGTGGAAGGAGTCAATCACTGTACCTATCTATAAGAAGGATGATAAAACAGATTGTACTAATTATAGTGGCATATCACTTTTGCCAGCTATGTACACAATTTTATCCAACATCCTGCTGTCAAGGTTAACTCCACATAAAAAAGTAAATTAATGAAGATCATGAGTGTGAATGTTAACGCAATAGGTCAACTAATGATAATATGTTCTGCATTCATCAAATACTTGAGAAAAAATGGGAATACAATGAAGCAGTGCATCAGCTATTTAAAGACTTCAAGAAAGCTTATGATTCAGTTAGAGGAGAGGTCTTATATAATATTCTCATTGAGAATGGTACCCCCTTGAAACTGGTAAGGCTAATAAAAATGTGTCTGAATGAAACCTATAGCAGAGTGCAGGTAGGTAAGCATTTGTCTCACTTGTTTCCTACTAGGAACAGTGTGAAAAAGGAGCTGCTCTATTGCCACTAATTTTCAAATTCGGTTTACAGTATGCCATTAGGAGGGTCAGGTGAACCAGGATGGCTTGAAATTACAAATGGTACACATCAGCTTTTGGTTTATGCTGATGAAATTAATATATTGGGAGGAAGTGTGCATACTATAGAGAAAAAAAGACAGAAACTTTGGTAGTCGCTAGTGAGGAAATCAGTCTAGAAGTGAACACTGATAAAACTAAGTACATGGTCATGTCTTGAGATCAGAATGCGGGACTAAGGCACAGTATAAAGATTGATAACAGTTCCTTTGAAATGGTGGAAGAGTTCAAATGTTTGGGAACAACCATAACAAATCAAAATTCTATTCAGGAAGATATTAAGGGCAGATTGAAGTCAGGGAATGCTAGCTATCATTTGGTGCAGAATCTTTTGTCTTCCAGGTTGCTATCCAAAAACACACAGATTAAGAGAGACAGGACTATAAGTTTGCCTGTGGTGTTGTACGGGTGTGAAACATGGTCGCTCACAATGAGGGAGGAATGTAGGTTGAGGGTGTTTGAGAATAGGGTGATGAGGAGAATATTTGGGCCTAAGAGGGAAAAGGTATTACGAGAGTGGAGAAAACTACTTAATAAGGAGCTTAACGATATGTACTCCTCACCCAATACTGTTTGGGTGATCCAATCCAGAATAATGAGATGGGTGGGGCATGTAGCATACAATGGGGTGAAGAGGGGTGTACACTGCGTTTTGGTGGGGAAACTTGATGGAACAAGACCACCTGGAAGACTCAGGCATAGATGACAGGATAATATTAAGATGGATCTTCAGGAAGTTGGATGTTGGGGGCACCAACTGGAGCTATCTGGCTCAGGGTAAGGACAGGTGGCTGGCACTTGTAAATGCAGTAATGAACCTTCGGGTTCCATAAAAAGCAAGGGAATTGCTTGACTAGCTGAGAACCAGTCAGCTTCTCAAGTAGGACTCTGCTCCATGGAGTCAAGTAAGTAAGTAAGTAAGTGAGACAGAATTGTACACTTGCACAATGGGGCTTTTCTGAAGGAAATGTAGCTTAAATGATTGTATGGTTTTGTATTTCTCAAAAATACAGTGATATCAGAAACACTTTGAAGACACCACATGGACAAGAAAGCAAACAAATTATGCAGCCAATGGAATATGACCAATCACAGAGGAGAAGAGGAAAAAGAAATCGCAAGACAGAAGCAGCTCTACACATTTACAAATACACATGGTGACTTTGTTGGAGACTGGGTTGGACAAGTGAAGAACTAAAAATGCAAGATATGGAAAACGGATTTTATTAATTTCCTAAATGAGCATGATATATTTTGGGTGGAACAGTGTTAGGCAGCAACACAGACATCTGAAACTGGGGATACAAGAACTTCATGAAGGGACCAAAAAGATCACCAATGATTTGCTGGAATCCAAGTGCTTTAACAGCATCTAGTACAGAGGAAACTGGGAGAATAATTATCAAAATATCATTTATGAAAGAAGTGTTGTGGTTAGGGGTGCAACAAAGTGAAGTATCTCAAAGTGGTGTGTCATTTTTATACAGGGTCTGCCAGCGAATCTGGCGATTTTTAAGTGTTAAAAAGAATTAAAAGTATTGGATATCATGATACAGTTACATTTATAAGGAACTACATACTTTAGCATTTGGAGAAATAAGTGAATCGGTGGTCTTGAAACATAACACAGAACAAAAAAAAAACACACAACACATCATTCCACTCATTACATCCTCAAGATGCCCTCCATTACACTGCTCACACTCAGCAACCCGATCGTGAACACTACTCATGGCCCTACGTAACACGTCAACCGGGATTCTTGAAATCTCTTCCTGTATCCGCACTGCAAATCCAAGTGTAAAATACGCCTTACACTGCTTTCTGACAGTCCCAGTTTCTTGGAATGACGCACAGCTGACTAGCGAGGACTTTGTTCGAATGATGCTCTCACAGCGTCAATGTTCTGTGGGGTGCGAACTGTTTTAACACTACTAGCTTTCTTCTTAACAGTTGAGCCGGTCTCTTCAACGTTGTTTACCCACGTCTGTATGGCATGAGCTGACGGCACTTTACTGTTTCGATGAATCCCGAATTTCTTGCGAAATTCACGTTGGGCAACATAGCTATCGTTGTTCTTATAAAATGATTTTACGGCGAAAGCACGCTGCGCACCAGTCCACGACTCCATTTCAAACTGAACGCTATTCACGGCCACACCACCTGGCAGCATCATTCCCCTTCCCCGCTCACACTAAAAATAGAAAAACGCTGTTGCCAAATCGCCCGATTCGCTGGCAGACCCTGTATATAACCTGCCTACAACATCAAGGTGCTACACCCAAACTTCATGAATGAGCAAGAAGAAGACATGAGATGTACAGCAGCAGATTTGTAGAAACTGAGTTTGTTACAACAGGTGATGGAAACGCTATGATCCGTAATATGCAAATAAACTTCCCACACACATGGAATAGTTCTGATATGACAGATAGAAGCAGTGACAAAGGATATGAGGGTAGAAATAGAAAAGACACAGTCATCAATAGTGAAGGAAGGAAACTAGTACCTACAATTTTTAGAAGAAATGTGATCTGAATACTGAACAGTAAATATGGGGAAAATAAGAGAATGGAAGTGACTTCTGGAAATCAAATTTAAAAAAAAAAAATGATTTTGCATTAATGTCAGAGGAGACCTATTAAACTTGATAAATTTTATAGTTGGATCCAAGACCATGTGTAATCATATGCCCTTGATAGCAACAAATGAAATCAAAACACAAGAATACACAACAGTAAAAAGAAGGAAATAATGAAATACAGGAATACAAATGGTGATACAAAATAACAAAATGGATGACACTGTAAACACTCTAGATATAGTGGCTAAAAAGGCAGGAGCTAATGTGAAACAACAAAAAAGACAGGGTGAGACAGATATTAGTTTGATGACCAATGTAAGAGAGGAAAGAAAATTATTGGCCTTTCAAAAAAGGAACACTGAAAATACTGGGAGAGGAAGTGAGATATGGTACGCCATGCAAAGATAAATGGAAGCATTATTAAAATAAAGAGAAAGAGGCATTAAATAACTCAGTGAAGCAGGAATAATATAAAAAAAAGTTGTGTAAAACCATTAGAAAATTAGTTAAGAAAAGAAATATGGGCTGCATGGTGGAACCATTAACTTGGGTTATTCATTTCCAAAACTGTTCCAAAGATAAACATGAAAATCTAATGACAGAACCTGAAATAACAGGGCTGCAATATCTGGAGGAATCAGGTATCTTAAAACATAAGATATAAGTATACAGCAAATTTAAAGACCATACAACTTCAAGTGCTGATTGAATACCAAATGAAATGTGTGGAAATTTTAGTACCAAGAAATAAACTAATATATTTATAGAGTTTAGAACAAAAACTGAGAATGAAACTTAACCCTACAGAAGGCAAAATAGCTACAGCATGTCAGTTTATAAAAACAATGTGAAAATGAGAATCCTATTAATTATAGAAGGCTTTCATTATTACCAGTGGTGGGAAAAATTGTTACCCAGTATTTTGGCCACTATGACAAGTGAAGGGTTAACAAATAACAATGGACTGTTGAGATTTCAAGCTGGTTTTGTCAATAAAGTAAAACTATCAATAACATTTTTGTAATAAAAACTATTACTTACTTACTCCATGGTGCAGAGTCCTTCTTGAGAAGCTAACTGGTTTGCAGCTAGTCAGGAAATTCCCCGCATTTCACGGAACCCGAAGGTTCATT
>Ga0123355_10021072_pt1 | contig 10427 bp, 7 predicted proteins | sample TergutEmb28metaG_3_FD_89872 | JGI IMG/M metagenome (GOLD analysis project Ga0123355, IMG submission 89872) | Embiratermes neotenicus P1 segment gut microbial communities from Petit-Saut dam, French Guiana - Emb289 P1 | ecosystem: Host-associated > Arthropoda: Insects > Digestive system > Gut ... | reverse complement strand
TGATATGATATGATATGATATGATATGATATGATATGATATGATATGATATGATATGATATGATATGATATGATATGATATGATATGATATGATATGATATGATATATGATATGATATGGTATATGATTTTTTTATTTCAATTGAGCATGCTCCATTACCTTGCAATACTACATGCTATCACATATGTACAGTATTACTACATTCACTAGGCTCTCAAAACATCATTCTTTTACCACTCTATTTTACAGTATCTATTCCGTTAATTTCACTATATTCACTTACACTGTCTTATTATTGTACCGTATCAGCTTCTATATATTATCACTAATCACTATATATGATATGATATGATATGATATATGATATGGTATAGTATATGATATTTATTAACAGCAATTGGATTTCCACCCGGTGGCATTGGTTGGTAAAATCGTGCACAAATACTAAATAAACAATAATATATAAGGGGAGAAACAATAAAATAAAACAGAACACACGAAATAGAGAACAAAACCTAGAAAACAATAAAACAAACTTAAAACGAATAATTACAAAAAAACATTAAACAATTTATTACAACATAGCTAAGAGAAGAAGACAAAAGCAAATGGCAACGAGAACATACAGTCAATAACATTTGTAGTTATTCGAAACCTTTGTTTGTGAAAAATAAAATATATACTCAGTGACTACCTACTTCGCATAACGTAAAGATCTGGTCATATCCATAGACTTTTCTTTGTATTTCATAGATTTTTTCTTATGTATAAAGATTTATGTTGTCACATAAGTTAGGCAGCAGAAAGTTAGATGGAGCGAAGCAATGAGCATTTGAACCTACACCTTTTGTTGCTTAGGAGCAGATAGTGTTAAGTGTCGATCACTGCCATCGCACTTGCATGTTAGAAAGACTAGCAGAGATGAAAGGTAAAGAATCAATTTAGTTCTTATTTCATTCACTGATATATCCATACGTTCCTCAAAACTGCGCTTATTAACCCTCACAACACGATTCATGAGTTGAATCCAAATAAAAGAATGGAGGATATTTGTCTTTCTCATCCACGCCGCGGTACAAGCAAGTAGCTTCATTCAGTCGTTTCTCATGAACATGACATCACATGTCATCCTGCACCATATTCCGGACAAAGGGTTCACATCTCTGCCCGGAGACTATCGATACTCTATGACGTCTCTTGTGGTTACCGCCAGTCTCAAGGAAAATCCTAGCATAATACCTCGCTTTATAATCAACATTTCCCTTCTTTCTCAATGTGTTATTCGCTAGCAGTACTATCGTTCGACTGTACATAGCTACGGTGCCGAAAGCATCACTGCGTAAACCACAATTAAACAAAATAAAACGAAGTAGTGTGAATACCTGTTTACTGGCCGTGATCAGTTCAAGACTTTCTATCACTATCGTCTCCTTATTTTGCTCTTCAAGTTTTTTGTTTGTGTTTCGTGCTTAGTAGTTACAAAGAAAGCAATCAACACTAACTCAGCTATCGAGTATCCTTTTCAAGTGCAGTCACAGTTCTTGATTCAAACGTAAGTACAGAGCTCAATCTACTGAAGTTCAGAAGAAAACATGGAGAGTAAGCTGAGCAGGATTCATGTCGTATTCAAAGAATTCTATAACGCGATAAGCTCTTAGAATTAGCCGTTTCTGTGCCTTGAGATACAAAAGAAGCTATACGACTGTAATCTGTACAAAAAAAAAGTATTCCATAAACCTTCCGGATTTTATAAACTAAAGAAGAAGCACACAGGACATCGCTCAGAAAATTCTGATGTCTTTTTAGCATATGCTGATATTAAAACGCGAGTAATTTTTTGATATTGAAAATATATTTGTTCTTAGATTCCTGAAGAGATGAGACATTTATTTACATACGCTGTATTAACTACACGGACCCTAGCAAATCGAAGGGGGTTATAATTCCAAATGATACGCATAATATGAAGGACATGGGAAGAACTCTTCGTTGTTTACTCTAACAACACAAGCACTTGATAAAACAAGAAAACCTGAAAGGTGTGGGTAAGTGTATTCCTGTCGATCGCTAATCCAGCACGGTATGCGCCAAAACATTACTCCTGTTACAAACCTCATTGCAAAACTCCATAGTATAAGATCATAAACAAGTAGATTTGGAGGCTAGTGAAAGCAGATGATCATGCTTATTTCGAGCAACTCTCCCTTCATTCTAATTTGCTAATCAAAAATATGAAGATTAAAAAATACAGAACTAAAATTTTGCCTGTTGTTTTGTATGGGTGTGAAACTTGTTCGCTCACATTGAGGGAGGAAAATAGGCTGAGGGTGTTCGAGAATAGAGTGCTGAATAGGATATTTGGGCTTGATCGAGAAGATGTAAATGGGGAGTGGAGTATACTGCACAATGGGGAGTGTTATTATCTGTATTCACCAAATAATCGGGTGATTAAATCTAGCAGAATGAGATGGGCAGAGCACGTGTCACATACGGGGAAGAGGAGAGGTGCAATCAGGATTTTGGTAGGGAGACCTGAGGGAAGAAGACCAATTGGAAGATCCAGAGTAAATGGCAGTAAATATTGTACTAGACCTTAAAGAGTTTGGATGGGTGTATGTAATGTTTGATTTGGTTCAGGATAGAGACAGGTGGCGGGCTCTTGTGAATACTGTAATGAACCTTCGGGGTCCATAAAATGCGGGGAATTTCTCGATTGGCTGAGGGCCTGTAGGCTTCTCAAGAAGAATTTTGTTCCATGGAGTCCCGGAATTCTTCAGGAAAAACTAATGAATACAAGGAGATGTCTCAGAATAACCAACAACCAGATCGAGAATTGAACTGGATACGAGTCCATAGCGCTAACACAACAGCAGTGACAGATGGCTAATGCCTGCGGGAGAATCGTACATTGGGAATGACAGTCATTAGAGCAGAAACGTCCTCCTTTAAAATAAACCTAGAGGAATTAACGCTAATTACTTAAGCTCGCTGGTGCAAATAGTAACAGAGATTTACCTCCGCGAATTTAAATGTAGAAATGCTACACCCAGGGAATTAGCGCTGCTTACAAACACACTTTTATTCTCAAGACTTCACTGTATTCTGCAGACATTTAGCCTAACTACCAACTTTCTGGTCTGATGTTCAAGGCCGACATTAAAAAGCGTCAAAGGACACAACACTTAACTGCATCTTCGTAACAAATCTAAAGAAGGGTTAATAGTATTTACAAAATAAATTCAGAAGATACCTGAAGGTTCCCACCGCAAGGTCGTCAGTTTTCCTTTAATTTTTTTCTGGCCAATTATTCTATTTGAACCCACCGTTTGAACTGTAATTATTAACAGATAATACGAATTTCATTTTGAACTTATTTTCGAGTGTTACTGTTTTCACTGTGCTGGATATTCATACTTTCAATTCTTCCATCTCTGTGGGATTTGGCGCATTAAAATTAAGGATTACTAAAATCATATGTAGGAAAGCAATTCTGGTAGGTTATTATCCTACTTTTACATTTCTCGAAAATCGTAAGATAAAAAAAAATATCTTAGTAAAATGTGTGTCTTTTATCTCTGCCGTCTCTCATAAGTACCTTAAAAATTCGTGTAGAAATAAATTTAAATCTTCAGGTACAGTGTAATTGTTTCCGATTTTAACGAAACTACAAAATATTTTGTTTGAGATACAAAAACACAAACAGTCCAATTGGCCTCGAGACGCTCATTTTAAATTTTTGTTGCTTGAACACCAAATCTTTTCGTGCGTAAGAATAAGTTTTATTCAATGAATCTGGTGTATGACAAAAGTTTCAAACCCACTGGTCGAGAATTCTCACCCATCTGCTATTACTGTCGGATTTGTGGACTCTTTCCACCACCTAATATAACAATCAATATTCCCAAACTCAACCTGTTTACTTTTCCAGGTGAAAATATGTTTCTATAAAAGAAGTTCGAATTTCAACCACTTCCAGCGAAGGATTTTAAAGTTTCCTGTTGGATTCAACCGACCAGGTGGCCTCCCGATATATTCATCTTATAGCCCGATTATTTTTAATATATTTATTTCTTAGTATTGTTGGCGTCAGTTACGGACGGTTCATGGCATGCGTTGTAGGTTAATCTGTCAGCGTATATTCAGAACCGTTGGTGATAGGTAGAAGAGGAGAGATTTAAACGCCGAAACGTTTAGGAGCTGATAACGGACGCTAGCAATCCAGTAAGGAAGTCAGTCGCGTACGAGAGGTGTGAGTGAGGGAGTACAAATTACAGTATTAGTTTAATAAAATATGATTTAGTTATTTAACTTGACACAGCAAGCCTTTTTTCATTTTATCTACAATAAATTGAGTAAATAAAACAACAAATAAAAAAGAAATAATTAAAAATATATGTGATTCCGTGAACCACACCCAATTTCCCGAAAGAGGATCACCTACCAGACTGAGCGCGTCGGGACAACAAAGTTACAAAAAGTGATCGTGCAGAATCTGAAGAAGGAAACTTATCTGTTTTTCGAAATACTGTGTTCCGTTTGAAGTTCTAGTCGACTGACAAGTGGTAAGAATACAACACGATCCGTTTGTACATTATCTTCATCAGTACTACTGCGTGTCAAATTGGTTAAAGTCCAGAGTGTTTACAACAACTTTAGAAACTATACCTACTGTAATGTGGTAGTTTACTCTTTCACTGTCAGAGATATGCGTAGTAAATGTATCATTACGGACTTTACGAGGACTCTTCCTTATAGTAGCCAACACGACGCCTGAATTTCTGCTCTCCTTCCCCATCGTACAACATGTGTTCAATTTCGGTCTCACCGCACTTAAAGGAGCACCGAAACACGTGACCTCCAATCACTCACCATTTATATGGTTATTCTGAAGGTTAATTCTTCGAGGTTTTATTTAATTCAATTCTTATGTCTTTGCGACTGTGTACTTGCATTTTTAGATCATGTAATTTTAATTGTTCCTTCCCACTCAAGAGAAGGTTCTAGAGTACAGTTATAACTATTACCTTTTCATACTCACGTAAACACTTTTAAAACTTTCCAATACTCCACCTTCATTTATTTACTGGTTTTATTTTTGAAGTTTCATCAGACGTTCAGACAGATCAGTGTTCCAGCTGTCCTAAATCGCATGGTTTTTAACCAGGCCACCAATACGAAAAGTTAATTTATTAACACCTGGATTAAAGTCAATATTTATTTTTAATTTTCATGGCATTATTACATTTAAGTGCAACTAACCCCTGCAGCTGTATTACGCTTGATAACGCAATACCCTCCTTAACAAACTTTGCTTCTGTATTGAACCCCCATATTTTTTTGCCATTTACATATCGCATGGACTGGAATGAATAACGTGCAAGTGGGGGACGAAATAGTTTAAATTATATAAATAAATTATTATTTATTTATTGAATGTACAAAAGGTAGGAAAAAAGAAAGAATGAAGGAACAAACAATTAATAAAAGAAAGAAGGAGACCAGAATTGGGGTTATAACCGAAATTGTAAATATATTTACAGTATATGTTAATTAGGACTTCCGGACAGCCTGTGTATCTGGCGTTATGATTTTGCTACAGCAGTCTTCATATATAATATCCTCTGTGTACCGAAACCAGGTGACCTTGACTTGCAGAGTTGTATTTGGCAAGGGGGCATGACAAGATGTCTTTGTCTTATCTCTGTAATACTTTAACGTACTTCTTACACATTTAAGAAAATTAGAGCTCAGAATCCACCCGCTTTTAAGAATTCCGATACCCCGCAACTTACTGCCACGATTGCAACTAAAACCCGATTTTACGCGACATCTAGAACGATGTTTTCTCTGTAACTCAATAAAAGTAAGATCAATTTCTTCTAAAAGTCATGCCGGAAAAAATATAATATTACTGTCTTCTACACCGAAACTTCGGGCAGCGCCTTTCTGTGCCAAAGTGCACGGCGTCACATCCCAAAGTAACGTATTCTCAATAAGTAAGGCCCTGATAATCTAAACTTTCATAAAGGAATTGAGAAATGTATGTGTATGTCTGTTTAAGCCTTTAAGCTAGAGCATGTATGGATCTAGAAACCGACATATTCATAACCTAGGGACTTAAACGAAGTCAAAATTCGCTCTAGAAAGTGGACAGTATGTTAGATGGACCCCAAACATTGTTCCCGGGAACTAAATCCTAGTCTTTCAACCAATATTCACTTACGTAACCGAAAGAGCTACCCAGGTTACATATTTAACAAACAGGAAACTCTTTATATAATATAAAATAATTATTCATTTGACCCGTTATGTCCCCCATTGTGTGTTGAACTCGGGTAAGTCGCTGAGTTAAGCCAAGTAACAAGATCAGTTTTAGTAAACATCCTATCCTCACTCGTAAAAATAAATTGCCCCCACTTTCTGCATGTCAGTCTCCAACTACTTCCTGAAGGTCTTCCCTAAGGTAAAACGTCAAAGTTTCCGCCTGTTCCTTAGTTAGAGCAGATAAGTATAAAAATAAAACATTCGGCCGATAACAATAATTAATTATTGAAGTAACCGCCAGAAGGCGGGAAACAAGAAGTGAAGCATATTCCTCCACTTTTTGTTTTATATTACATATAACAAACTTAGAAAATACAAACTTTTAATAGGACGTATATAGCCCCACAGAACGTGAGGTTTCTGCACAAAGCTACAACTCCTTGAATGCTTTTCTTTCCCCCTCGCTTCCAATTCTTCTCATTCCGATATTTCACTACTCCCAACTCCGTTCCTAAAGTCGCACACTCTCAGCTGTTCACTTCAGTGAGAGTTATATATACCGCACGTTGGCATGAAAAGCTGCCTACCTGCTATATAAGACCCCCCCCCCCACCCCTTTATACCTCTGCAGATACAACATGATTTTAAGTAGAAGATGAAGATGTTGCAGCCCGCAGCTATCGTTGTGTTTCTGGGACTGGAAGATAAATTTGCTTTTCCAAAGTTCACAACTGCTCTTGAAACCCATAAGGGACAAAGATATCCAGTTCAAAAGCCAGCAAGAACTCCTAAAATTACACCCATTAATTAAATAATGTCACGTGGTGGGAAGACTTCTGTATTATTTTACGTTTCAAGCTCAATATGAATCCGCCTTTATACTAATTTTTTTGTTGTTGCAAGGCGACTTCATAACCACAGATTTATTTGGTGTTTAGATTTGAATATCACAACTCATAAAAACAAATCTGTGGAGTTACAAACAGGACGAGAGAAGAAACCTACTGCCGCAATCTGCTGATACACATTTGTGTAACATGATTGAAAAAAAGTGCGTGCCTTCTATACTGTGTCGCTTGTGTAGAGAACAAAGGGAAAAATTCTTGGTCACTCAACATCCAAAAATTTTCCTTCTTAAGTCTCAGAGATCGTCAGTAACAGAGAAAAAGGATGGGTAAAGAAGTTTCTTGCATTATATCTGCATTCCAAATATGTCGTGACTGTAAAGTCTCTTTTGAATCAAATGGCACTCACATTCTCTACGCCGTATGTGACAGCTGTTTGTGTCAATCTTCTAGTTCCTATCAAATAAAGCTTCTGTAAAGAAAAGTAGTTCTTTTCCAGAAATATTCCCATTTCGTATGCTGGAACATCTAAGAAGGAAATGCTGCATTTTTATTTTGCTTTTGTGATATAATCCCTGCACAATCCGTGATCTGTGCCTTGTCTAAAACAGTTTCTTACGACTAAGTCTTAGCTGAGGCAGTTGAAGTTCACCATTTGCTTAGATTTTCTAAAACTGCAAATAATAAATTAGAAGACCAGCTCAGCCTTTATCAGATACGTATGGTCATCCACCGTCCCTCTCTAATGTTCTTCACAAGACCATCTTCCTCGACAGAAGTGTCACGCCAACAGTGTTTTTGTGTAGAAATGCTTAAAACACATAGGGGCTTTCCAGAACAAAGGTCGCCCAAATTCTTATGGGAACAAAGCTATTTATCTTCCCAGGTCCTCGTGAAACTCGATGGGCTTTCTAGTCTTCACAAATTTCGTTATGGGTTATTACGAATAGAAAATGGTCGCGGACTGGTGGTGGGAACGGCATTTCATAACAATTACAGAGGTTTAGAATATATTTCTACAAAATTTTCGTCCAGTATTAATAAAATCCAACTAGAAGCAACCGATATTATGACCTGTACCGGAGGCTGCGGTTACAGTTTTCAGTACTCCTGATAATGGGTGCGGTGGACACCCGAAACATGTAGAGTGATTTTGCAGTAAAATAAATCAGACTGCATTCTGTTGCATCTAGTTGGAATTTTACTAGCATTGAATTATGATGCACGGAACCATGAGCTTAAATTTCGTCCAGTACTTTCTAGAGAAAGGGGGTAACTTCGTAAAGTTAGTGTAAATGAGAGGACAGTAAGAAAAGGTATTACGAATTAATAGTGGTATTGACGATTAACGCTCCTCAGAAAGTATTGTAAAGTTGGACTGTCCTGCACACCACAGTGAAAATACGCTTTTGTATAAAAGGCTTTTATGACTTTTGTTTCAATAGCTGGATCAAAATTGTGACAATCTGCATCAAAACCATAGGGTATACTTCTATGTTTATGTTGGTATTTATTTCTTTTTCAATAAAAAATATAGCCTTATGTTCATTGGATCGTGCTTCATTGTGATAGTTGAAAAATAAAAGACCAACTTGATGTCACTTGCTATTTTATTTCACTTCTTACGTGCTCAACATGTTTCGGGCATTAATATATCCATCATCAGGAGCTTGCGACTACTCTGTTAAATTACCACATTGGTCGTATTGTTCTTGGTTCGATGTGTGTTGGAGTTTCGGTGTGGCTGGGTTGGAGTGGTATCCGTGTTGCAGGCTGAATCAAACTATCACCATCAAGCATCAAAGGCCGCTGTGCACCATACACCAAGATGTAATCCATAAATTTTAATATAGAAAATTAAGCTAAATTTAATCTAATGGGTTCATACCCCATAAATAGAGTTTAACACTCTCTTCTCTAATGCCCAGTAACTCAACAAAAATCCTTCTGCTAATTACTTTAGTAGGGAGAATATTAGTATCTGCATCCTCTAATTCATGATCGGGAGCATGAATAGGCCTGGAGATCAATCCAATATCATTTATCAGTTTCATATCATATCAGCTATGCTTCAGCCTGCAACACGGATACCACTCCAAACCAGCCACACCGAAACTCCAACACACATCAAACCAAGAACAATGCGACCAATGTGGTAAATCAATAGAATAGTCGCAAGCTCCTGACGATGGATATATTAATGTCCGGAACATGTTGAGCACATAAGAAGTGACATCAAGTTGGTCTTTTATTCTTCAAAATATGGTATTTTATTTCAATCGTTAAGTAAATTCAAAGTTCTCTTAATATATATGAATGTATTGTCCATACTAAACCGTATCTCTCATATGCCTGTTACTCCAGATCACAAAATTGTTTGCAGATACATTTTGAAATATTTGAACTACTGTCAGCATATACGTAGACTTTATTCCAGTCCACAAAATTAATAGATATCAAGCCACTTGCCACGCTTTGTTTACAAAAGCTGAAATTTTGAAGAGTTCAACTTCCAGTTCAATACTCTGCGTGTAGCAAACATCATCACACTGTGCAGCACACGGATAACAAACTGAATCAAAATATGTGCGTGTGTATGATATAAGTTACAACACCCGTTTGAATACAACATAACAGTTACATGATCTACCAAACCTTAAGGTCAAGAAGAATTGAACTTTGCAATAAATTTGAACAACAAAGGAAATGACGGGCTGTCCAATATGTGAGTATATATTTAATATTTGTATATTTTTATTTAGACCCTGTTAACGTATATTACAAGCACGGAAGTTTAACTGCAGCCTTCACATCTGTTTAAAAATTAGTCCCTGAAAAACAAACATGTATAGATGTGCGTTAGACGCAGACATTAAGCTCTATGTTGTATAATGCTAGCCATTATTTGATGCGTGGCCACGTCACTCACATGAATCACGCTGTTTTACACTTTTTCGTATTAGAAAAGGAATTAATTATGATAAGATGCAAAAAACACCGCGGTGTTACAAAACGTGTGTAGATAAGATGGCTGTGAATGACCTGCTTGGAAATGTATGAAAGTTTGGACCTATTGCAGAAAAATATACTCTATTTTGGAAGGACCGAGGAAAACAATGGAAACGAGGTTCAGAACAAGCTACGAGTTAATAATGGAAATATTGGCTTTCCGGATCCTTTCTGGAGATGTACAGCCCCCCCCCCCCCCCCCCCCCCCCCCCCCCCGCCCCCCCCCCCCCCCCCCGGCATATCTCCGGTCAATTTTGTGTATTTTGAACAAGTGGGAGCAGATTGGGAGTCTTTTGCAGGTGTCTTTTT
>Ga0123355_10021070_pt1 | contig 10427 bp, 5 predicted proteins | sample TergutEmb28metaG_3_FD_89872 | JGI IMG/M metagenome (GOLD analysis project Ga0123355, IMG submission 89872) | Embiratermes neotenicus P1 segment gut microbial communities from Petit-Saut dam, French Guiana - Emb289 P1 | ecosystem: Host-associated > Arthropoda: Insects > Digestive system > Gut ... | reverse complement strand
CGGCCGAAACATGTTGAGTAATGAATGAATATTAAATAATAAAATAAGTGGCATCAAGTTGGTTTTTTCTCTTTACGCAACTATAAAGATGATGCACGGTCCAATAAACATAAGATTTACAATTACTAGTTGTACCTGTTCGAAATTTTGCATATGGAGAGAGTAAAGTATTTAATCAATAAACGTTACAGCATCTTGATCTTAGTAAACATTAAAATTATCATGACTAATTCTAGATGCTGAGTAATTTAATTCGGATATGAACGGATCATAAGAAACGTGTAAAAAAGAAACAAAAGCTTTCTAACACGTAAATAAAATGCAATATATTAAAATCGATAGCTCTGCCTTAAACGGAGGCCAAGGGAGGTAAATAAAATGTGCTAGCTTTCCTTTATGTCCACTTGAGGCAGCAGTGTCAATTTTTAAACTTATCTGTTTTGTTACGGAGTGCCATATTCATCGAATGGCTGCATGAAACAAGCAGTTGGAGAATGTATGCATAGAATAAATATTACGACTAGTGTACTTATCTATAAATCTGGTGTTCTGGATGCTGTTTATTTCAATTATCCTATAAACACCGCTAGAACTTATACGATATGATCACTACCATTTACGAAGCATGAATGCTAATGCCCGTACGTACGGAGCAGTGATGTGGAAACCCGGCCGATTGTCCGATATGAACGAAAATTGAAATGATTCGACGAATTTTCGCAAAACTTTCCAGTGATAAATTAATGAAATCCCTTTTAGCTGCTTTCATTTTGCTGTGTGTATTAATAGACGGGCGCTCGGTATAGTGTACTCGGTTTAGCGGCTCGTTACTGGATGGGAGGTCATGCGTTCGAACCCCAGGGCGGGATAGATTTTCCTACCCGTCCAGACCGGCCGCGAGGCCCACCCAGCCTCCTGTACATTCTGTACCGACTTTCTTTCCCGAGGAGGAAACGGCCGGGGGCGTGACGTAGCACCCCCCCCCCCACCAACGCGGAGGGTAAAGAAAGAATATAGATATACCTGTACGTCCCCTCATGGCATGTCATAGGTCGAAATTTAACTCTTTACTAGTATACGGAGAGACCGATAGTGCTATTAGAACAAACACTGGACATCCACCTGAACGCACCTAACATTCAGGTGGTTAGCTCTCCCTGTAATTCAAATAATGTTTCTCTCTGCTGTAGAAAGAACTGAAATGCAGATTTTCCTAACCTTTTTGTAATTGCAAAAGCAGCTGTGACGTGTCCAGACACAAAGGTATGTACTTACACTATATCCTTCGTTACATTTTTGATTTATGTTTATGGCATCAAAATACAGAACAACGACGCTTCAAAACAACACCATTACACACCGGGCACGCCATTGGCTGTGCTTTATTAATTTAGTAAAGAATATGATTTAGTGCACTCAAAATGGCGCTATATCGGTAACTAATTTAAAGTTATTTGAATTTTATTACCCCAGAGACGTTGTGGAATCGAACCTTTTGCATAGCAAAGCCATTACGCTAACCACTATATCACTGGAATACTTACTGCTTTCATAAAATTGTAGCGAAAGAGGGACGGAAAAATTAAAGTACCAAGTGGGTTGATAAAATGGTTGAAGGGATGCAGAACTGGGGGTACTTCAACTTACAATATACACAGATCATTGACGACTTCAAATAACAAAGATTATTTTATGCTTAGAACACGTGGAATGTTCTTTGACTTATAAATTGTTTATTATCTGACGTATTGTAATTTATTGGCCGCACAGATATCTGGCGCGCCATATGTTTGGCCTATGTAGGTCGATTGAAAAAGTGCTGACGAATATTTTTTTCTTTAGAATCAGAACATAAACAGTTTAAATAACCCTATACCTTAACTCGACGCAATAAAGTACTCTTTAAGAACCCGATGGTTGCTCAACTTTCAAGGTAATTTTGTGTATATTGAATCACAAGTTTCAGTATTTTCTCGCCACAAATCATCACGTTACTAAATTCTGATCCACTCCAGTACACAATGAATTCTCATGTTCCTACTTCTGTAAAATGAATTGGAATATATTTTCTTCGGCGCTTAGATCTTTCAGTTGGTCTCTTTCCTAATGGCATTGTATAATTTTGTCTCCTACATCCGCTTCTACTACAGTGTCGCCCTATTATCATCTTATATGTCCACTTTATAAAGTGTAAATATTTTTCTCATCATTTTGCTATGAAGGGAACCGTGGTGTTGTAGGCGGTGTAGTCACTAGGCTATGGATTGTTATGAATCCAAGAAGGGTTAAGATATTTATGAGTTTTCCAAATAGTACTGATCGGCTCTGTAGCCCACCCAGCATCCTATTCAGGAGCGCCAATTTTTCTGTCAAAGAGACTAAAGCGGCCGGCGCGTGAAGCTGCCCAATCCCTCCATATAGTGCGGATATGAAGAATGATTAGAGCTGTACCTCCCCTCCACCATACTTCTTCCTGACATGCACAGTAACAACTTAACTTTGTTTGCTGTGAAATAACTTCAGTGTTTGTCTTCCCTTGGACCGACAGACCAGGATTCGCACTCGTGTAAGAACAAACAAATTATTGTACGTGTTACAACTCTCCTGAAGAGCGGGGGTTTTGAATAGTTACTTGCTGTTCAGGTAGCCTAATAATTTTCCTTCTATTATGCAAACTGAGTCCGGTATAATTTTTCGCATGTCACTTCCTTAGGAGTCATCTTCACATTCAGGCTTCTTTCTTCCCTTTTAACATTTGTTGTCAGTCTTCCCACAGTATAATTACTTTCGTGATTCGTACTGCTGTAGCTACAAGAGGTAGTCCGATGAAGAACTCTGGATAACGTGATAAGAAAAGGGTTTACTTCTAGAAGTATCTTTATTACCTTTCTTATCCTATGTGCGATTTAATCACAAAGTCTGGATATAGGAAAGATAAAATATACAGTGTTCGAACATCGTTATGTTCTTAAGCAGTAAATAAATAAAGAACCAAGTTTAGTTGTAGCCAATTGCCCAGTAATATCCAGAAGTAAGTGAACGCTGCAGAAAATCACTACCAGCTCAAATAATAGTTTTCTACAAAAATATGTTTATTTAAGAACTGTACAGTCTATTACGAATGAAACAGAGTTTAAATGGACCCAGAATTTAAAATGACTCCCAAATAAGGAACAGTTAGATCATACTCACCTTAATGAATTCAGCCTTTCCGGCAAGCGTTGTCACTGATTACTCCTACCTGATGTTCGATTATGCAAATTTGAAAATTTGAACTCCCAAGCTATCTATCTATTAATGTGCCAGCAAACTTGAATAAGGATTTCCGGTTCTCAGTACTACATTAATAACCAAATTCGCCCTCTAATTTCCAGCCAAATTCGGTTAAAGCAAGATATTTCAATTCTACCCATAATTACCAATATTATCCAGTTTAAAAACATAACTGTACAGTACTGTAGGTAAAAGTTGGCCAAACACTTTAAAAAAACAGAGCGTGAAGTGTTTTCTGCAAAGTTCGGCCGTCTTAAATTGCTGATGCTACAATTCACAATTTGCGCAGCCCTGTGCAAAATCTACCTTGAACCTAAGGCAGTGACTCAAACAAATAATTTGCAACTTCCGTTTGTCAGGCTTTGTCAAAGGACACGTGTATCGTGTTGTGACTTGAAACACAGTCCCATTCAATTGTGTAGATAAAACTAAATCCAAACAAAATAAAGTAGATAATTTTAAAAAATGAATTAAAGACGTACAATACCAAATCACTACATTTCAGTTTTCATGTTATTAGGAAGGAGAAAGGACGACAAATGATTCGAAACTAAGTGACAGTAAACAATCCACTTATTGAATCTGTTCTTAATTTCATTCTTGGAGTAGTTTTTCTTGTTTTGTTTCATTCAAAATATTCGAAATTAGCAATCTTTCGTCTCTTTTTTTTTAATTTATGCTGTGATTTCTGTGTTTGTCTTACAAACATTATTTTCCCCAGAAATTGCTGTGCGGTTAACAAACTCTTGCGGAGTATAATTCATAACTGGATTCACGAAACTGACAAGCTGGAATTTACTGGTCTCATTTAACGTCCTCTCTAATGAAAGTGCTTATTCATTAAAGTTACTCGAAAATCCAATCCTGAATTCACGTGTGATATTTAAATAGGATTTTTGGAGACATTAAGGCAGTTTTTTGAGTAGAAAATTCATGATAAGGGGTTTCTTAACCTTTTGACGCCGGAATTATTTTTTTTTTAATTTTAGCACACTCTGTATACCAAATGTGAATAATACAGGAACCAAATACGTTAGAATTATGAAAAAAACTGCATTTTGAAGAGGAATAAACCCACAGTATATACCATGTTTAAAATATTTAGTGCCTATATTTGTTGAATAAATATATGAAATGAAACATTTAGAGGTTAGCGGTGCGGTACGACCACTATAGTCGTCATTAGGCGTCAAAAGGTTAATAAAACAACTGGATAAGCTTACATTTATTTATATCTTACATTTTATTTACATTTTATTTACATGTTGTGCCTTGCATAGAACTCCTTAATGTGGGTCAGGTTCATAAAAAATATTTAGTAACGCCTTTCCTTCTTTCACACAATTTCAAATCTTTCACCTATGCGATTGGTTCGTTACAAAATGATAATATGAAATGCTGTGTATTATCCTACACTTGTACGTATACAAGTTATTTTAAACGAAAATGTAAGTACTGCACGTTTATTAGTTAAGTGCTTCACATTATTATGGGCTATTTATATCACGCGTGGATGAAATAAAGGCCAGGATCAATTAGTTAAACCTCTATATGTTATTGAGTCCACCGAATATTACGAAAATTATCACATTACATGAAAACATAATGTGTTGACATGAAAAGTGGAAGCTGCTTATTACACTACTTATTCGATCAAAAATTTCTCTTTTTGTGAACCTAGAAATATGTATCTTGTTTTTTATATAAGCCTAATGTATTGTACATACATTGTAAGAAATGCATACAGAACTTGGTCAGTAGGCCTTTAGGCCACTTGGAAGACTCTGGAATACGGAAGGGCGGGCACCACACTTGGCTGGATCAAGATAAGGGGCATCGTCGGTCTGTTGTGGACACGATACTGAAGCTACGGGCTTTGTAAAGGACGGATTACTTATTGATTGCACGAGCGACCGTTAGCTTTTCAAGAAGAATCCATTCCATAAAATTGTATTGTATCTTGAATGTCTTTGTTATCACAGTCTACATTTGCAGCTCTGAACGAACTATATAAACTGTTTAACCCGTCGTATATATATATATGTATATATAAATAAATATGTATATATATAACATATTATATACAAAGAGAGAGTTTTTTATGTCTTGCTGACCGTGCATCTCAGTATAATCTTAGCAATTGACCAACTTAATGGACAAATTCTTATTTTATAATAAGTTTATTGTATTCCTCTACATGTTTCGAGCACTGTTGTGCTCATCATCAGGAAGTCAAATTGCATTATACAGCATCTGGTATCATCACATTCTGTAGGAGTTCCGTCCGGTGCGCTGGTTGCGCACCGGACGGCCAACTACAATTTGACCTGCTGATGATGGTGAGCATAACAGTGCTCGAAACATGTAGAGGAATACAATAAACTCGTTATAAAACAAAAATTTATGTATTAAGTTGGTCAATTGCTAAGATTGTAAAGAGAGTGGTTCATTCTAATCTCCACATTGCACGGAAAATTCGTACATAAGGAAGACCACACGGCGAATGCTTCATACGGCATATGTGTGTGTTTATTGTGCTAATATCTTACTGAGCATATAAATGATTTTTATATGTAGTGACCACGAGGTTTTACGGATATGAGTAAAAGAATACAAAATTTATGTAATTCTAAAAGCACGATTTTGGGGCAAGATTTTAGATCCTCCTAATGCCTTCTTCAAAATGCCGAGAATTGTTTAACGGCTGACAAGAGGTTTCGAAACCTTCTCCACTGTGCGGAGTTATGCATCACAATAAACAGCTGAATGCCCTAAAGTGAGAAACAAGTGGTACTTTAGAAACATGCCTTTATATTGCACGGGCTCTCAAATTTGGGGCACACATTTAGATTAAACTGCCAACTATAATTCAGTGGTTTCATAAATTTTCTCGGAAGCAGTTGGTGAGTGCAGGCTAAGGTAACTTCACTGGGTTTCGAATCAGTGTGCCTTTTACAGGATTTTTAATCTAAGATTATTAGTTTCGTGGACTTTGTCGGTCGCCTGGTGTTTTAAATTAATTAAACCCACTAAAATAAAAGCTAAATAAGACCTCTCGTTCTGGGAGAGGATCGGGTTCCCATCTTTAGACTCAATTATCAGATGCACTCAGTTTCACCCCAATGGATAAAGCTGCTCTCATCTTGTGGGGCGGACGTCTCACTATATTAAACTGAAGAAAAGGACCGATACCGCCCCAAAAAAGTGAAGTTTTATTGAATACTTATTTCTATTAGTTTTATTGATTCTTGGAACTCTAGGCGATGGACAAAGTACACGAATCTAATGGTATTAAATGTGATATACCATGGGCAGAATCTTATAGACAGAAGTTTTAATATTTACGTTACCTTTAAATAACATATCTGATCAACGGGCGCATGGTCAATATTTAAAAGCTAAATATTCTCTTCTGCAAGACAAAAAAAAAGGCTTTGTTATAGCCTCCATTATCCATGTGAGCATGTGTCTGTCATCCCACAATTGTTCTGAACCACTGAGCAGATTCTCATTGTATCCCATACGAGCCAACACACATATTGCTACAACTAAACCCTATATAAAAACACCAGTGCTATAGTTTTTAATTACATGCAGCCCGACCGGTGTGGCATAAAGAACAATTGCAGTAATAACAACGTATAATTACGATTTTTTATTTGCTGTCCTAAAGATGTTATCCTTTACTGAACACATTAAGTGTATATTTGGGTAATATCTGTGCATCATTGTCATTTCGATTAGTTTATGAGTTTAAATATTGTACACCCCTGTATATAATTAAGATTACTACGGACGAAATTTCATGCATAAATACAGTCGTGATTATTACCAATGATATTTTATCCACTAAATAAAATATATAGCGTCGCAATATCATGCATGTCATAATCAGCATGGTTAAATATTTTTTGTCGTAGTTGAATAAAAGACCAACCTGATGTCACTTGCTATTTTATTTCACTTCTTATGTGTTCAACATGTTTCGGACATTAATATATCCATCATCAGGAGCTTGCAACTATTATGTTGAATTACCTCGTTGGCCGTATTTTTCTTGGTTCGATGTGTGTTGGAGTTTCGGTGTGGTTGGGTTGGAGTGGTATCCGTGTTGCAGGCTTCCCACTCCAACCCAACCACACCGAAACTCCATCACACATCAAACCAAGAAAAATACATCCATCATCAGGAGCTTGCGACTATTATGTTGAATTACCACGTTGGTCGTATTTTTCTTGTTTCGATGTGTGTTGGATATTCGGTGTGGTTGGGTTGGAGTGGTATCCGTGTTGCAGGCTGAAGCCTGCATCAAGGATACCACTCCAACCCAACCACACCGAATATCCAACACACATCGAAACAAGAAAAATACGACGAACGTGGTAATTCAACATAATAGTCGCAAGCTCCTGATGATGGCTATACTAATGTCCGAAACATTTTGAGCACATAAGAAGTGAAATAAAATAACAAGTGACATCAAGTTGGCCTTTTCTTCTTCACCTATCACAATGATACTGGTCCAATAAACATAATTTTTTTGTCGTTTGTTCTTGTAGACAAAAATAAAACAAAAAATGCAAAATGACGAAATTTATTATCGCTAAGAAAACGGAGTTCTAGTCTTGGTTGGTTCGTCTTTTTTTCCCGTACAGTCTTTCTCTGTAACTGATGAACAAAATAAGTGATGTGTGTCGGTATGACATTGAAACAACGAATCTGTTGCTGTGTATGGTGACTGATTTAACTTCGACAGTGAGGCAGAACGATCCAACAGCACTGCCCCCAATCTTCACTGGAACTGGGTTCCGAAGTTCGCGAAATTGCCTTGCCGGCACAATTTTCCTTGTCAAAAATGAGAAAAACATTGTCACACAACCTCTAGCAATATTTTTGAAACGCATCATTTGAATAAAATATTCACAGGTGATATATATATATATATATATATATATATATATATATATATATGCCAATATGTCCCACAAACAGAACTGCGAATTCTCGAATGAAATAGTGTATTGTTTCCGAGAGCGGGAAAAGCGTGAATATAAAAGTAAAAAGTCACCACATTCGTGCTGACTTTTGTTTCAGGCTTACTAAAAGTGAATTCCCCCTTCCCGTTATAGTGAACAAGTATCCTGCCTTATAGTTAAGGAACAGTCTTGGTACCGCATTTGTTGCAGGCTTTTAGACGTTTGGTTTCAGTTTGCATTGAGGCAATGGATTTCGCTCATAGGATTTTCCTTACTGATTTTTTAGCCAACGAAAAGACACCATTGTTGACGCATGACAATCAGTCTGGGCTTCGTATATTGACTTAATTTCTTTTAACTGAAATACTTTGGCACTTTTCTTATGAAATCTTTTGACGATATTTTGAACTGTACACTGATTGTATTGAAACATGTCAAATTTTTTCTACTGTGGTGCAGAAGAAAAGAGTTTCCATCCAAAAAGTTGGTAACTTTCTGTGACACTACACGACATATTATCCCACAAGAGAGCGCCTTTCAGAAAACGTTTTCCAGGTACACTTCGAGACGTGTTAAAGATATCGGAGTGTTTGTACAAGTCATGAAGGCGAGTGTTTTGACGTTTGTAGAGGCTCATTCGTGCCATTAAATTGTTTTTCTCTACATTTGTATGTTAGTGATAAGTCTGTGCGTTCTCTCACGACGGCACACTGTACACAGAGCAGTGTACTTTGTTTAGCGTTCGTCTGACCACCAAACTCTGCCATGCAACATGCGGTATGTCTCATTGGTCAACTGGCAAGAAACCCAAGCTGCCACAGAAGCTTCCATACCGCAAGCAAACGCCAAGTTCTACCATAATGTAACACGACACAAGAGCATGGACCTAACGAAATACATTGTAAAATAGGGGGATGCTTTATTAACCCACGTACGGCGAAGGGAGAAAGGCGAGTTTGTAACATTATGACCTTCTCCCCTGCTCCGCCTTCTCCTAGCCAGTGTTTAGGGTCACGCAAACTATAAGCAAGTCATACGGGACTGGAGGAGAGGAATTCGTTTTCAACGTTACAATACGTAAACATGATACGTCTGTGTGGCCAATTATGTGTACTGGGTGTCATTGCAAGTCAGTCTTCCTTATAATAAATATCACAAGATAAGTTTTGTTTCTTAGGAAACTGTTTATTTGCAGAAAACACTGTGTACATTTTAGGTAATCTAACTGATGTTGGTGTGGGGGGATTTTGAGTAAAAATCGTAGCCAAAGTGACACAGTTCCTTACCTAGACCTGAAGGCCTAACACGTTCTGAGTCGTAAGAGTTTACTGAAGCTTAATTCATCTCAACCGTTTCCATGTTACGATTGGGATAATTTAGCCAGATCTATTGGCTACTGTTTTTTCAACATAATTATGGAATTAAATATCAGTGAAAAATCCCTAGTGGTCTCTGGATGACCCATGAAACTAGACCATAATTATGGTTTCTTGCTATGGCAGTTGCTTTTATGTACTTCGGCATGGAACTGTTCGAGTGGGCGGAGCCATTTATTTTCTATAAGACGCTGAGCTCAGTAGGACGAATTTCCGTAGTTTTCTTATGTGAAATGAGGTAACACAGTTTCCTGCAGCAACTTTCGAATTGCGTTATGTAACTGTGTTATTCATTATGTCGTCATCATCATCATCATAAACATCAAGGATTGGACCCTTTGATCCGTTCCGTCTCCAGAGTTACAGCTGCTCGCGCCAACGCTTCTTCGGTCTTCCAGTTGTTCTCTTTCCTTGTGGCCTGTAGTGGTATGATTTCAAAGGGATTCGGTTTTGTGGCATTCTTTGCAAGCGTGAAAGCCAGTCCCGTTTGTATTCATCTATCTTGTCTACTATGCCTGTAATCCGTAGTTCGCGGCTTATGTACTCATTTGTTTTGTGGTCTTAAAGGGTGTAGCCTGCCAGAGGTCTCAGTAACTTCATTTCCGCCGCTTCAATTCTTCGTTTTTTTTAAAGCTGTTAGAGTCCAATTTTCTGACCCATATAAAAATGTAGGTAAAACTAGTGTGTATCATTATGCCGTTATTATTGTGTTTCGTACTAGAATAAATTCAGTCAGTTGAAAATAGCCTTTGACACGCACGCCATTGCTATATCGTTCACTTTTCGCAGTTGTATGTAGGAT
>Ga0123355_10021069_pt1 | contig 10428 bp, 8 predicted proteins | sample TergutEmb28metaG_3_FD_89872 | JGI IMG/M metagenome (GOLD analysis project Ga0123355, IMG submission 89872) | Embiratermes neotenicus P1 segment gut microbial communities from Petit-Saut dam, French Guiana - Emb289 P1 | ecosystem: Host-associated > Arthropoda: Insects > Digestive system > Gut ... | reverse complement strand
TTGCTGCTGAATGGAGGTTAAGTGCAGGCATGATGGATGAATTTCCAGACGGAAGGCTGTAACACAACGTGTTACAGCCAGAAACTCATCCATCCTGCCTGCACTTACCCTCCATTCAGCAGCAACTCGAGAACCAGACAGCCTATGTGGTGACCAACGCTATCGTGAGCTCCTGATGACGGGCATAATGGTGCCCATAACATGTTGAGCCTAACATAAGTATAATAAAGTAATAAGTGGCATCTAGTTGGATTTTATTCTTAGGTTATTAAGATGATGCAAGGTCCAATACACATCAAATTTGACTGCTTCTGATTGTTCACATTTTTTCCCAAAAATTAGCTCAAGAGAAGATAATATTTTCCAAATATCCATATCATACGGACCTTGAAAACTCACTCCGTCCTGATGTCACAAGATGAGGACTATCAAATGGCATATGTTCATATTTCAGATGAATCTGTTACATAATGTCTACAAGATTCTACTCATATTACTGTATCAAAATGGGTCTCTAACACATGGACATACAAAAGCAACTCCCAAAGGTTCCTTTTGAAGTTTAAGCATGGAATGTTGTCATAAGGTATTAAAAAAACATATATAAATTGTCAGTTACTCCCACTACAATGTAAAATGAGGGTACTTGCCATAAGTTCCACCTCCCCATCATGAAGACTCGTACCACCCTGAGCTCTGTCTGTAAGTATGGAAATCTCTGTATCGCCATCCCTCAGTGTAATTCTAGATGTTACAGGGTAATAATTAGCTGACACAGGCTCCTGAATATCCACAGACCATGTCGGGCGGAAATTGAGTTTCCGTTCCAGCATCTCACGTCCATTAGAATCAGTATAGAATAGGCCATGTGTTGGCAAGTCGAATGAGAATCGACTTATTACTTCCTTGCCCACATTATCACTGAAATCATATAAGAAATTCGTGCTGGATGATAAGATTCCTTTAGTTTCCAGAGTTTGAAGTTCCTCTCGTAATGATTTAAATGCTATATTTCAAAAGGCTGTCTACTACCCAGTGCTGAGCATTTCTTCCTACCTATTAAGCCTTCTGTATTACTAATTTTATAATGCACGGCAAGTATTTTCCTCACCTTTTGTTTATTAATCTGGTTGGGACAATACAAAAACATACTTTCCACATATCTGACACTGTATACCCTATATACACATTTTCTGGAGCTACAGTTCTTTCTAATCATGTTTGAGCGTGTGGCATTGCCAAAAACATGGGTGCACTCATACTCCCACATGATATAACCTGCACTCATGTGTCTGGCCTTCTTTCTTATCACAGAAGCGCAGAAGACTGTCCCATAATTGGATTCTTCCTTCTTTGGCCCTGTTTTCAACCACAAATGCACGTCTTTCAACTTGGTGTGCCTGACTACAGTCGGGTGGCCTCCCTACCATTTGGCATTTTCCCACCTGATGACTTTGCAAGTGCTACTGGGCCATTAAATCAGTATCATGGGAATGATCCACATTTCCATTTTTACAAAGCACATGTGTTTGACAAGGTTGGACCAGCCAGTGAAAGAAGTTCCTTGTACCATTTCACAATTTTTCTTATGCATTCTACATTGCTGAGTATTGTGTCTGTTTGATCAACTTACTAACTACTAAGAGTACTCATTTACTTAATCACACATTCATTCAGTACTCTGACTTCAAGACTAAGCCAGAGTATTACAGTACCCAGGAGACACCCTGAGTAAGACGTATGTGTTCTCAAGGGAGGGTTAAAGACCATCTAATTTCCAAGACAATCTGTCTTATAATTTCTGAGGCAAAATCAGAGCCAGTTAAATAGGTGTCTAAGGGACAGTTAGAGACAGCCAAATATGAGTCTAAAGGTTGGTTACAGTCATGCAATAGAGCATACGGGAAGGTTAGAATTAGTCACATACAGTTTAACAGAGAGTTGCTGCCAGTCACACATACAGTCTTTGAGAGGGTTACACCCAGTGACATTCAAGTGTATGGCAGTATCAGAGCCATCCAGTAGTAAAGAAGAGTGTCAAAAGACACCGTCAAAAAGAGACTAAGTTCCACTAGAATCCAATGAAGAGTAAAGCCAGTTAGGCAGTCCTAGAAAGGGCTGAATTCAGTCATATGGGGTCTAAGGGAGGGAATCAGTGAGTCGGATTAAAAAGCAGAGTGTCATTACTCAACAGGATTGAATGGTGCATCAAAGCCTCTTAGGATCAAAGTAAATCAGATTTAGTCTAAGGAAGGGCCAAAGCCATTCAGACAACAGCTTAAGGAAGAATCAGAGGGCGAGACATTACTGGCCCAGCAGTTCAAGAGAGGGTCACAGCAGCCAGACACTGTAAGGAAGGATAAAGGTCAGTTGGATAAAACTGAAGGAAGAGTCACAGCATGTTAGTGTCAAAGGAGAGTTGCTACAATCAAGAGAGTTTTCAATGCAAGTTCACAGTGAGTTGGATAAGGGAGGGGATCACAGGTGTCAGAAGTCAATGAAGAATCAGTTCCAGTTCAAATGCAATCTTAGTGTCCATCAGTCTGTCAGGTACAGCTATGTGTATTTTCAAGAATGTGATTGAATTGTACTCACTCAATGGGGATTGGTCCAACCAGCCACTCATACTCCACATGATAAGGATCATGGTCATAAAAACGTATTGCCTGACTCAACCAGTCCGTCCACTTAACGTGCAACTCTTCCACAAGATCACCTGTAATGAGCAACACACAACATTATATTAAAATGACTTGACCATCCTTGGTATGTAACATTTTGAGCATATTTTCCCTAAATGATGTATGTAAAAGCCTGAAGACTAGTTTACACAAACAATGTATGCCATGCATAAATGTGGTGTTTTGAGATGACTGTGAAATATTACACTGAATTTCATGAATCTGGTTACATTAAACAAGTCTATTTTTGAAATGTTGCATTACCTAAGCAGCCTTTTAACATTCTGCAGTACATAATGATTTACCTTTGTAACTAATCGTTTTTGGTGTTGAGCTCACCAAGAGTGCCTGAGATCCATTTGGCCGAAAGATATAGGCACCAGATGACCTGTTTGCAGACTCTTCGTTGTCTCCGATGTAACCTTTGTAATAGTAGAAGTTCTGGGAGACAGGAAGCTCAACTTCATCCATGATTACTGACTTCAATAAGCCAGTCTTCCCATCGAACACAGTGTTGAATTTCAGCTGGGAAAGCAATGAATCAAATCAAGGAAAATGTTTAACTCGTTGCTCCTTACTCAAGTTTTATCATGGAAAATTTTTTACAAAAAACTTGTAATGTTCACTCTTAGAAAATGAGGGTTACCTCAAGGATAATGTTTTATAATACAAGTTCAAAGAAAAAAATTCTGCCGTTACCGTCAATCTAACAACACTGAAGTACTTCTGCCTGGCTACATGGTTTATCATGACATTTATTTTGGTCCTTACCAAAATAAATGTCAGCCACATTAAATCTAATACTTGAGCTTGTTAGTAAAACCATCATTATTGAGGCATAAGGCAAAGGAAGAACTTCTTACCAGAAATGGTTCCATCAGATGAAGAGGTTAACAGGATATTAACACAATTACCCACACTGCCTTTCATCAAGCACTTCTTGATTCATGACTTTTGACCAAATCAACAACAATGTTTACTTTTTCTGTAGACATGTTACATAATATTACAACTAAACACCTAGCCCTAATATGGATGTGATGTCACTCACAAACCAAGCACTTTACATATAATGTACTGGGATTTACATGGTGGGATGGCTGAGTTGAGGCTGAAGTCGAAACAGTACTTGTGCTGCCATCATGGACAATGTGTACAAATAGATGTGACTTAACTCAAAAATGAAGCTCTATTATAACCACGAAAACTGTAACCCTGATAATTTGGGTGTGACTCAATTACTCAATCACTAACCAAACAAAAAGCTGAAAGCCAACATCACAGACGGTATGCCAATGTGTGCTTGTGCAAGTCAGCTATTTGTCCTATCCCTTGGTTTCAGGCAGTCACATCACCCACCAACCAAGGTCCACTGTAACCATGAAAACCTGGGAGCGAAGTCTCTTATAAACCCGACTTTAGCACAACCATGGTGGAAAAACTGGAATGAGGTCACACACAAACCATGCTGCGTGGTTATTGTGGTTACATTAATTGTAACCATAAAAAATTGAATGTGACTCAATCACTCAAACACAAACCAAGGGTATTATTGTATATGTTACCTAACTTCTGCTATTCAGATGTAACCCTCAACCCTTTTGTAGCATGCTCCATTTAAACAGATGAGATTATGGCCAGGAGGGAATAGTATCAGTGCTGGCACAGAAAGCACATTTCTTAATGGTCCAACAGTCTTGCAGTTCTGTGTTCCAGTTAGACTGTACAAAGAAGCGTCTGTCTTTTAGCAGTGTATGATTATGATAACATTACTGATGGGATTTCAGGTTTTCACAACAGTGAATTTTCATGTTGTGGTCCTCTGGGCTATGACATTATGCAGTCTTGTAAGTAGTTACCTATCTTCTGGATGACTTCCACCCTTCAAACTGAGAGCACAAAAGTACCCTCAAGGTAGAGCATAGATGTCTATGATGAAGACAGTGACAACAAGTTTCTCAAAAATGCTGGCAACCAAGAAACATGGTGCCACAAAAAACAGATGACAATTTCAATGACGAATCAATGTCTTTTTCAGTTTAAAATTTTGATTCTGTCTTTAGTTCCTACATCAATGTCTTGACTGTTATTACAGTATTTATATTCTTCTCTAGCTCATTAACCTTTGAAAAATAAAGGTGGGTATTTAAATTTTTGTGCATGGTTTAAGCAAAATGTATTATCTGAACAGAAACATATAAAATTATGAAATAAACAACACATTGTAGAAAATAAAACAGAGATATTGTAGCAAGTCTTAAAAATGCAGTAAATTTCCTTGTTGCCTAAATATGTAAAATTGATTTCTAGGGGTTTCTCTTATGTGTGTTCATGCATGCAAACACAGGTTGTTTAAAGGTCAACTACACTGTGTAGCTGTTGCACTTACAGAGTTACCAAGGGTGACATCTTCCCCATGTTGCATGTGCTGTGTGAGATGGTCTGTGTGGTTGTTCTGGCTAATATAATAAGACCGGAATCCAAGTGGAGGGAGGTCGCTAGCATGGAACACTAGCACCATGGTTGCAGGACTTACACGACCTGGCATTTCTATGACAGGCTGTGGAATAGGAACCATCTGAACTGTAAGTGACTTCCCTGTTGGGTCCTGGACTGTGTAGGAGGCACCCGATACAGGAATGCGCACATGATGTGAGATGGGGTGACTCAGTGGATTGTACAGTGTCACAACGAACTGACTGGAGTGCTCTGAGACATCACACTGGCTGATGTTCAACAACAGGCACGACTTCAGAGGGACAGCAGGTGCTTTAGGAGTCTCAGACGGCACTTGGTGTGCAATAAGCTTACTGGAAAGGAACAATCATGTGTTAACTGACATCATATCTATAAAATACAGTCACGGCCACAGCAACTGAAGGTAAATCAGTCCCATTACAAGCCCAAGGTGCCCAGAGGGTTCCAGGAAGTTAAGATTCCCAGATTACGTGACAATGGCCCAGGATGGTGGTAAGGTTGTCAGCCTTATGCACTGGCTGCTTTTTACCCCCAGGAAAAACTCCTGGTATTCATTTCTGTTAGAGACTGAGTTGACCCCAGGGCCACAGTGCGAACAGAAGGATTATGCCAATGAAAAATTCCAATGACACCATCTGGAATCGAACCAACAACCTTCCGATTTGTAGCAGAGCAACAGCAACTGAAGACTGATACAAAATGTAATGCTGCCAGATATGAGACCCATCAAACAAGACCTAGGCTCCAATCCCACAGAAATAGCAACAATACTTGTTCCAAACTGCCCAGTTGTGATTACTTCCATAAATGGTTACCAATATTTTAGAGCAAATAACCAAGTTCATAATTCTGAGTTCACAAGTTTGGGTAGTTTACTGCATACAACCCTATTCAGGGTACCACAGGATAGACAGTGTAAGTCACAAGCCCTGTTATGAGGGAAGAGGTAAAGGAGTTTGCCTCAAAGGGCACAACTGTCTTGTCCTTGGACAGAAACTCCTGGCTACTTTCATTCTAGGAGTAGATATGAGGCTTCCATGACCCCTGTCCAATAACAGGAACCTATGATAATGACAAAAGTTCAAGTCAATCATAACTAAGACCAGAATATGGAGGATGTTGTTTCATGGAATTTGATAATTTCATGAACAATTTCTGGCCAATGAAAACTAAATATAAAACCCACAAATTATTGGTATATCCCAGTATATATACATACTTCTATTACTTTCATTCATCAGCAGATTTGTTAAATGTCAGAGACTGCTCAATATTTTTCAAAATGAGTACAGTCAAATTCAGTTATAACACCATGAAAGGGACTGAATATTTTGTGTCGTTATAACTGAGGAGTGTGGGTTGGGAGAGCGCAGTCAGTATAGTGACTCACTATGGGCTGGGCGGACTGGGGATCAAATCCCGGTGGGGGCGAGATTTTCTGCACCTGTCTTGACCAGCCCTGGAGCCCACTCAGCCTCCTATACAATGGGTACCAGGTCTCTCCCAGGGGTAAAGCGGAAGGGGCGTGGCATTGAGCACCTACCCCCATCTAGTGATGAGGTTAAAGAAAGAGTACAACTATACCTCTACTCCACCTCTGGGCCTTCATGACTTGTTATAGGGTGTACTTTACCTTTTACCTTCTACAGCTGAGGAGTATAATGTAATGATTAACAGTGACAAATTAATTGGTACCACAGAACGTCTGACTCTGTAGGTGAGGTGTCGTATGAACCAATGTCATTGTAACCATGTTTGACTATATTTCTTTACTTGCAGTAGCTCACAGACTCAGTGTTAGATTTCCCACATTCCAGCAATAAGAATGGCATTCTGAAAATATCCGGTCACTTTCATTCACATTATAGAGAACAGAATCATCATGATGTTCATAACACTGAAATCTAGATCATTCATTTTGATGTAGCCAGTGCCTCTGACATAAACATCTGTTTGTACCACAGACATGCACAATTGTGCCACTACACACAAGCCTCCCCCAGTGTGAGGAAAAAGTTCCATGAGATGTAAAATTATTCTCTTCTCCAAAGCCTCCAGATCAACTCTGGGGCGCACCCAGCATCTTATTCAAAGCGTGCCAAGGGAATTTTCCCCGGTGGTAACGTGACTGGGGTATGAAGCTGACCACCTATGTCAATCTAGTGCTAAGGTTAAGAATGACTGGAGTTACATCTCCACTCCCCCATATGCCTTTCAGAACATGTACAGGCACAATTTTACACTCTCTCTTAAGAACACAGTGCTTATTGAAGTATTCCATAAAATCAAAATCTGTCATCAGAGCAGACAGCTGCAGAAACAATCTAAGGAGTCCTTCAGCTTTGGGAGTCAATGTAATAGATGATACTTCCACAGAAAAATTTGTTTTGAATGAGTACACTTGGACAGATATGCAACCGAAGACTTATTCATTATGACAGGCGCTGTTTTGTTAATGCTGAAAGTTCTTACTTGATGGCTGTCTCTCCAATAATGCCACACTCCTCAAAACCTTCATACAGGATCCTAGCATAGTCATATGCCACTTCCTGGCGCTCGGTGCCTGTGACAGCATCATGGTGCTGCATGATGCCCATTGCTTCCCGCATTTTGTTGAGATCCACCCAGTCTTCTGGGCCCAGGTCTGTCAGTGCATACAGCTGCTTACACACCTTAAAATCAGGTAAAATCAGTTTTGTTACACTGAATCTATATAACTGTCCAGTGTGAACAGGATACAATGTGCAACATAAAATCTCTTCTGCCTTAGACAGTCTTACCTGGCAACACACAATATTTTATTATTATTGCAGAGACTGAAGCAACTGGGTCATAGTGTTGTAACTACACGTCATACATAGGAAATGATGTTAAAAAAAACCCCACCCCTGCACTCTGTCCTAAGCCAGATGTATCTGTCTATTTATATTGTCAAACTAGATTTCTTTAACATCCATTTTAATACCATCTTTGACCTATGATGAGATCTCCTGAGAAGCCTCTTCACTTTCTGTTCTGTGACCAACATTCTGTGTACAGTTTTTACCTCTGCTATGCATGATATAGGGTCATTATTTTATCTGACAGATATCAGTTGCCAGTTCCTGTAGCTCATTTATCATGTTAACTGAAATAACCACCCAAATGCATGGCACAAGTGGGGCACTCAGTGAAACATGAGTTGCCAGATACAATATGAACGCTGTACCTGTCCCACCCAGCCCACCTCGCTGGATTTGACTACCTTAAAAATAAGTCGTTAAGGATATAAACAAGAAAGATATAACTATGTATTTTTCTCCATTTCCCTGTTACTTTCTCTCTCCAGACCTGAATATTTTCTTCACAACTTTACTGTTGAGCACTCTTGGATTATGCCAAACAAATTTTGTACCACATACACTGACCACATGGTGGGGAGATGGCTGTACAACCCAACACACTCGTCTTAACAGTGTTAGACTGTTTTCAAGTGAATGTGAAGTACCTGTAGAAAGTTGTTGCCTAGCCTTTCAAAGCGTTTAAGAGTTGGCCGTGATGTATAGAACCCTGTCCAGTAGCTATGAGGATCACTTGCATAGGGAAAGAAGTCATCTTGCTTGGTTGTCCATGTCTGGCCAGCATCATGCACTGCCTTGACATAACATGATGGTGTTGAGTAGAACACATTCACACCACTGCCATTCACGTATCTGCAGACAAGAGCAAAATTCTTCTATTACAGAATCGTAGTATTTAGAATTCTGTTACTGCATTCAGAAACTGTCAATTATCCTGCAACAACAGAACTATAATTTTACCAGCTTTTCTGTATTGTAATGAAATATGGGTTCTTACATTTGAAAGTAGAATGAAAAGTGGTCAAGAAAATATATGGATGTAAGAAAGGTGAAAGAAGCAGAGTATAAATGTACATTACATAACAAATTTCACAGTTCATACAAAAATAATTCATTCTTAGGATATGCAACTTTATAGGATTTTGCAGTGGCGTAGAAGACATATCAGTATTTCTTAGACGAGACCACTATGCTGTCTCAAAACGTCAAAAACCAATTACCCAGGGATGCAGCATCACATTCCAGCAAAACTATTACCTATTATCAGAAAAGCTAAACAGAAGAAGTTAGAGCTGGTTGAATATATGCTACAGGTAGACAGAAAGAAGGATGGACAACATTAAAAAAAAAAACAGCACCAGGGAAACAGACAGACTGTGAACAGAAGGGACCCATGTCAAATGGTAGGTTTAGGTCTCAGCGTTAGTAGTTCGGATCCTATTATTACAGTTAGCTCTTACATTAATACTGTTCACCTGTCCTGCAGAATAGGCCAGCAAATACAAATACAGCTGTAATATTGCACAAGAGCTAAACTATGCATTTCATAAAAAAGCATCTCCTGATAGCACAAGAATTTCTTCATTTCTAATTATCTCTGTCACCACTACATGTAATGTGTGCTGCCATTACATGGATGGAGGTATGCAGCAACAGACCATGTAGCATACTGTTCTATGTGGGCTGCTCTGCTGCTCCATACCTCCATCCATAACACTTCCTACCTTGTGATCTTAGAATCTGTATATTGCTTCCATATTCCAGGGCTTGTTTAGATGCTATACTATTTGTTATGCCTACCACATTGAAGAACTGGTTTAAATGCTATACTACCCATTAAACCTTCCATATTTAAGGGCCGGTTTTTGGATGCTATATGATTTGTTACACCTTCCATATTTAAGGGCTGGTTTAGGTGCTATATTACTTGTTACTTACTTACTCCACGGTGCAGAGTCCTTCTTGAGAAGCTAACTGGTTTGCAGCTAGTCAAGAAACTCCCCACATTTCACAGAACCCGAAGGTTCATTACCGCACTCACAAGCGTCCGCCACCTGTCTCTATCCTGGGCCAGCCCAATCCAGTCCATATACACACATCCCACTTCCTGGAGATGTTCTAATATTATCCGCCCATCTACGCCTAGGTCTCCCCAGTGGTCTCTTTCCCTCTGGTTTCCCTACCAAGACCCTATACACCTCCCTCTCTTCACCCATACGCGCCACATGCCCAGCCCATCTCATTCTTCTCGATTTTATCACCCGCACAATATTGGGTGAGGAGTACAAGTCATTTAGCTCTTCGTCATGCAATCTCCTCCATTCCCCCGTTACCTCGTCCCTCCTAGGTCCAAATATTCTCCTCAACACCATGTTCTCAAACACCCTCAGCTTCCTTTCCTCCCACAGTGTCAGCGACCAAGTTTCACA
>Ga0123355_10021068_pt1 | contig 10428 bp, 5 predicted proteins | sample TergutEmb28metaG_3_FD_89872 | JGI IMG/M metagenome (GOLD analysis project Ga0123355, IMG submission 89872) | Embiratermes neotenicus P1 segment gut microbial communities from Petit-Saut dam, French Guiana - Emb289 P1 | ecosystem: Host-associated > Arthropoda: Insects > Digestive system > Gut ... | reverse complement strand
GCGAAGATATGGGCGCGCTGGTACTCTACATGGCCGAGCTGAGATGCGAGACGGGCGTGCACGTCGCGGGCGTGCATCACGGATCGAAGGCGAGCAACGGCAGCACGCCGCGCGGGCATAGCTGTCTGACCGGCGCCGATGACGTGCTGGTCGAGGTCGTGAAGCAGGACGACGGCAGCCGCACCGCCAAGGTGGTGCACGTCAAGGATGACGCCGACGGCGACACGTTTGGCTTCCGCCTCGAGCCGGTGGAGTTGGGCGAGGATGACGACGGGGATCCGATCACCACGCTGATCGTGGAGGAGACCACCGTATCGAGGGCGGCCCCGGCCGGGTTGACCGCGAACGAGCAGATGGCCTTGCGGCTCCTCGACACGGCATTGCTCCAGAACGGCCAGCGCGCCGCAATCCGCGACGACGGGATGGAGCGCCAAGTCGTTCACATGGATCACTGGCGCGAGCGGTTCTTTCGCGACGGCCATCACGGCGACAAACCGGACACCAAGCGCGCCGCCTTCCGGCGGGTGAGAGACTCACTTCTTCGGAAGCAGCGCATCGCCACCCGGGACGAATTCATCTGGCGACCGGACATGGGCTGATGACCGGACAGACGCGACACCAGACAGGCGCGACGTACGCGACACCCCTAAGGGTGGTGTCGCGTTTGTCGCGTCACGCAGGGGCTGGCCGCGTCGCGTTTGTCGCGTTTGTCGCGCAATGTCGCGCTGTCGCGTCGCGCATCGACAAGGAGACCGAAAATGACCGATGAAGAGATTGCCTTCCGTGCCGCGATCAACGTGCTGCGCGACAGCATCGAGTGCGGGCGCAGGCCGTCCGGCCAGGCGCTCGAGCCCCGGGCCGCCGTCGTGCACCAGAGGGCGGTGGAGCAGCTCAAGGGGTTGCTGCGGACGGTGCAGGCCGCGGCATGAGCCGCGGCCACGGGCGCGTCGAGCGTGCCATCCGCGCGCTGCTGGATGAGCACCCGACCCATACGCTCGAGACCGACGACTTCGCCGAGCACTGCTACCCGGGCGTGACCATCGAGAAAAAGCATCGCGTCGCCGTGCTGCGCGCCCTAGTGCCCTGTGTCGCTCATATTGCAGTGGATTGGGCCTGATACCAGCGGCCGGCATCCGATGACTGCTCCCGACCCGCGGCGGTTGCCGTCGGGCCTCCGACGCGATCCCGAAAGCGGTCGCGCATCGGCGCAGATGGGTGGCGGCACTGCGCCGCGGCCGGCCATCCATCACAGCCGCATACCCGCTCATGACCGACGATCCGTCCTACTCTCAACGGTTCGCATTGCTGAAGACGTATGATTTTTCCAAGCTGAGCTGCAGGATACCGTTGCCCGGCAATGTCGCGCCGACGGACTGTTTCGTGCGCGCGACGTGAGGGGGGCATGGCGGCAACCAAGAAGAAGGGCCAGATGTCCGTCTATCTCGACCCCAGATCATGAGATCGCTGTCGGCCTACGCGGCGCGGCGCGAAGAGCCCATGTCGGTGATGAACGAAGCTGCCATCGCCCCTTTCCTGTCACCGGATGCCGACGAGCGGCGCCAGGCCGCGTTCGCCGAGCGCCTCGATCAGATCGACCGTAGGATCGCGCGGATCGACAGCGATGTCGAAATCTCGGTCGAGACCCTGGCGCTGTTCATTCGATTTTGGTTGACCGCCACTCCGCCGCTACCGGAACCAACCGCAAACGCTGCGCGGGTGCAGGCTGGCGCCCGTTATGACAGCTTCGTTGCCGCGCTGGGATGGCGGCTCAACGTGGGGCCAAAGTTATGGCAGGAAATTCCCGAAGAGGGGTCTGCGAACCATTACCGCCGCACAGAGCGTTCGACAGGTCAATGACGGGCTACTGAGCTGCGAATCCGCCGCGGCGATGGTCTGAGCGGACCGCGCGAAGGCAGGCGAGCTGCTCAACGATCCAAACGAGCGAGCGCGCGGTGTCCCTGCACCCCGGGGGTGACCGGGCCCAGGTCAACACGCTCATCGACGTTCCGTCGTTCGGTTGGAACGACGCGTCGAGAGCGTCGGTTTGCTCCGGGGAGAGAGCGCGTGTGGCTGAACAGCGACGTGGCGTTCCGCCACCACCAGCACTGCGGCGATCAGGCGTTCGACTAGACGACCCAGGCGCGATGATCCGGCGTCAGCAAGAACCTGGCACCCGGCCGATCGTGCGCTGGTCCGAACTGACGCCTTGCTCCGGTGTTCCCCTCGTCGGGCCGCAACGGCAGGCTTGGTTGACGGGGCAACCGCGCATCATGTAAGGCTGCCTGTGGGAGACGCTTCGGCGTGCCGGTTGGGACGTGTGCCAATGCTCAGCCGCTCCGATTTCGACAGCGCGGTCAAGCACGCGCTACGCCATTACACTCAGGCTGATCTGCTCGCCGAGAGCGCGCTGTTGCGCAGCTGGTTGCTGATGCATTCCGAGGCGGGCGCAGCGACCCCACAAACGTTGCGGGCCTTGCTGGTGGAGACCGCCAAGGGTTTGTTTGCCAGTGAGCGCGACCAACGATTGTATCGCGTTCTCGATCTGACTTATTTCCATCCGGCACCCAAACAGGAGGCCGCGGCAGACCGCCTCGGCCTCTCTCTCAGCACCTATCGTCGGTATTTGACCGCGAGCATCGACCGTCTGACCGAATGGCTCTGGCAGAAGGAGCGGGAAGGCGAACAAATCGGCTCGGTTCCCGACCCGCCGGCGACTGAGCCCGTTGCCGCCGTGGAATCTTTCGTTCCGCCGGAACGGCCGCGCCTGTCCATCGTGATATTGCCGTTTCTGAACCTGTCGCAAGATCCTGGTATAGATTACCTCGTTGACGGGATCGGCGACAGCCTGATCACTGATCTGTCGTGCGCGCTGCCGGGCAGCTTTGTGATCTCGCGCTCCACCGCGTTCACCTACAAGGGCCGTCGATTACCGGTCCCGCAGGTCGGGCAGGAGCTCGGCGTTCGCTATGTGCTGGAGGGCAGCGTGCTGGCGGATGCGAACCGCATCCGGGTGAATGTCCAGCTGATCGACGCGGTCTCCGACAAGCATTTATGGGCCGAGCGCTTCGACAAGCAACAGAAGGACATCCTGGAGGTTCAGGACGAGATCGTCGCCCGGCTGTCGCGCACCGTCGGCATCGAAATGGTGCGCAGCGAGGCAGCCCGCGGCGCGCGCAGCGGCGGCAGCGACGCGGTCGATCTGGTCATGCGCGCCCGCGCTCTGGCCAATGACGTCAAGCGGAGGGAGAACGCAACCCACGCGGTCGCGCTGTTCCGCCAGGCGCTGCAGCTTGAGCCAGACAACGTCGAGGCTCTGGTAGGTATTGCAACTCTGTGCAGCTATCAGGTGCTCAACCTGTACCGGCTCGGCGAACGCGATGCGCTTCTGGACGAAGCCGACGGTCTCGTTGCCCGCGCCGCAGAGCTGGCTCCCGATCATACCGGGATCTTGAAGGCGCGGGCGCTGCTCTTACGAGCGCGCGGCCGGTTCGCCGACGCTGTCATTGCCACTGCGGCGGTGATCGCCCGCAATCCGGGCGAGCCGACCTCCTACAAGGAGATGGGGCTCAACAAACTGTATCTCGGCGAGACCCAGGAGGCAGTCGAATGGTTTCGCCGCGCCGATTCGATCGCACCGGGCGACCTCGAACGTTGGACCTGGTTGCAGGGACTGGGTCGTGCCTTGCTGCAGCTGGGCCGCGATGCCGAGGCGGTGGAGGTCTTGTCTCAGGCGATGGACAGCAGCCCCGGCTACCTGCGCGGCAAAGCATGGCTGGCCGCCGCCGAAGCGCTGGCCGGCAACGCGGAGCACGCCGGGCGGCTCTTGTCAGAGTATGCTGCCGCCGAACCGAACATGACGGTCCGCCGTTTTGCCGGCGAGCGCTCGTCCGTGATGCTCGGAGTTACGAGCCCGGTCTACCAACGCGAGTTCGAGCGCGTCCTCGAGGGCTTACGCCGCGCCGGGATGCCGGACGAGATCGACGGTCTCCGCGTGCGAGCCTCGGGAACTCTCGCGATCCGGAGCCACGCTGGCCTCGGCGGCGTCGGTGATCTCGTGGCGCCTGTCGACGATCTGATCGGCAGAGAAAACGAGCTCTCCGAGGTTGCGGATCTGATTCGGACCCATCGGCTCGTCACGCTGATAGGCGAGGGTGGCGTCGGCAAGACGCGCCTCGGCATCGAGGTGGCGCGAGAGGCCCTGGCGGGATTCACCGATGGGGTCCGGGTCGCCGAGCTGGCGCCGCTGTCGGAGCCTGGACTTGTGCCGGTCACTGTTGCCACAGCGCTCGGCCTCAAAGTCGCCGCCGGCGCGATTTCCGCCGAACGGGTCGCGAACGCGTGCGGCACCAAGGAACTGGTGCTCGTGCTCGACAATTGCGAGCACGTGATCGACGCAGCCGCGCACATGGCGCGGCTGCTATTGCATGTCAATCCAGCGATCCGCGTGCTGGCGACGAGCCGCGAGCCCTTGCGAACGAAGGGAGAATACCTGTACCGCGTGCCGCCGCTCGCGGTGCCGGCGGCGGGTATCGAAGACAGAGACGAGCTGCTGCGGCACGGCGCGGTCGAACTCTTCCTGACGCGGGCGCAGGCGGCGGATCCCCACCTCTCACGTGATCCGCGGACTGTAGCTATCGCGGCGGAGATTTGCCGGCGTCTCGACGGCATCCCGCTGGCGATCGAGCTGGCGGCGGCCCGCGGTGGCGCGCTCGGGATAGCGGACCTCGCAGCACGGCTGGACGATCGATTCCATCTGCTCACGGCCGGCCACCGGACGGCGTTGCCACAACACCAGACATTACGGGCGACGCTCGACTGGAGCTATGAGCTGCTCCCTGAGGTCGAGCGCATCGTTCTGCGCTGCCTGGCGATCTTCGCCGGCAACTTTAGCCTCGACGGGGCGGGTGCGGTCGCGGCGAGCAGCGATCTCGCGGCGGCGTCGGTTGTGAACTGTGTCGCCAGTTTAATCAGCAAATCGCTCGTCGCGACGGATATCGGTGGCGCGATGGAGCGCTATCGGCTACTCGAGATGACGCGCGCGTACGCGCTCGAGAAGTTAACTGAAAGCGGCGAGCGGGCTGCGGTCGGGCGACGCCATGCAGAATACTACCAGGACCTCTTCGAGAAGGCCGCGACGGAAGCGGAGAGGCGCCCGCTTGCGGAATGGCTGACCGCCTATAAGCCGCACATCGACAACGTCCGTACAGCGCTCGATTGGGCGTTTTCACCGGATGGCGACGCATCGGTCGGGGTGGCACTGACGGTCGCCTCGGCGCCGCTGTGGATGCATCTGTCGCTGTTGGACGAGTGTCACGGGCGTGTCGAACGCGCGCTTTCCAGCCTGGGATCCGGCGCAAGCCGAGGCACGCGCCAGGCAATGCGGTTGTATGCTGCGCTCGGCGGATCGCTGATCTATGCCAGAGGCCCCGCGCCCGAGGCGGGCTCAGCCTGGATGAAAGCCTTGGAGATTGCCGAGCAGCTCGACGATACCGAGTACCAACTGCGCGCTCTTCGCGGCCTGTGGGCCTATCGGTTGAACAGCGGCGAGCATCGGACCGCGCTCACGCTTGCACGGAGGTTCTGCGACCTTGCGGTGAACCAAGCCAACCCCACTGATCCGCTGGTCGGCGAGCGAATGATAGGAACCGCGCTGCATTATCTGGGGGATCAGACGAACGCGCGTCATCACCTCGACCATGGGTTCGATAACCCTATTGCCGCAGTTCGCCAGCAGCATCCGGTCCGCTTCCTGTTTGACCAGTCGGTGACCGCGCGTGCCACGCTTGCTCGTGTTCTGTGTGTTCAGGGGTTTCCAGATCAGGGCGTGTGCACGGCACAGCGAAGTGTTGAGGATGCTCAAGCGAACGAACAAGTGCTGTTGCTGTGCAATGTCCTGGCCCACGCAGCATGTCCGATCAGCTTGTTTGTGGGCGATCTGGCGGCGGCGGAACGCTACATCGCAATGCTGCTCGAGTATTCGGTAAAGCATGGGCTCGCTCTCTGGCGTCTGCAGGGCCGCTGCTACCGTGGAGTGCTGCTGAGCAGGACCGACAACCCCGCGGCCGGATTGCAGCTGCTCGGCACAGCGCTCGACGAGCTTCGCGAGACCGCGTTCTCCGGGCATTATGCGACTCTTCTCGGCGGTCTCGCGGGAGCCCTCGGCCGCGCCGGACACGTGGTCGAAGGACTGGCTGCGATCGAGGAGGCCCTCGCGCGATCCGAGCGCAGCCAAGCGCGCTGGTACGCCGCCGAGTTGCTGCGCGTCAAAGGAGAGCTCGTCCTGCGGCAGGGCGGGCCGAATTCCGTGCTGACGGCCGAAGGTGAGTTCTTGACCGCCCTCGACCTGGCGCGCCAGCAGGGCGCCCTGGCCTGGGAATTGCGCACGGCTACAAGCCTCGCCGCGCTGCGGCGCGATGACGGCCGGACCGAGGAAGCGCGGGAGCTTCTCGCGCCGATCTACGGTCGCTTCACCGAGGGTTTCGGAACCGCGGATCTGCTCGCCGCGAACGCGCTGCTCGACACGCTCTGATGCCTTGTCATGCCGTGTGCAGTCCACCGGCGACAGATCGCCAATTTAACGCTGTCGGCATAACGACACGATCGATGGGCGGCTTAGGCAGGGCGCTATCGATCGGGCGGATTCAGCCGAATCCAGTATCATAACCGGGGCGGCGCGCGTATCCATTCGCTGAGTGCCACGGGCGTGCCATTTCCTCGGAAGACACCGTCGTGAATATACGTGGCGAGGTCGCCGGAACCTACTACGACCTCAATAGCGGCGATGCTCAGGCCTTCATTTCGACGCCATGTTCGGCGTCCTTCCACTCGGACCCCATCGCGGCATCGAAAATGCGTCGCGGCAGCGTTGGCATGGCCGTTGGAAGGGCTGCCTGCTTTAAGCTTGCCGGCATCCGCCGTTGGACGAAGGCTGTGAGGTTCGGCGACATCGAGGGCGTCCGGCCTCGGCGGCCGCATCTCCATGATCTGATCGCCTATCTCGAGGCAAACCGTTCCGGCCTGGTCAACCATTGCGAACGCTGGCGCCAAGGTGACCCAATTTCGACCGCTTTTTGACGCTACTTCGATCGGTTTATGGCACGCAGGTAAGCGGCTGATCGGTCCATCATCCTTGCTCACCCGGCTGGCGCACGCAGTCCGGGTGGTCAGCTGGAGGTGGACATGACCAAACGCGTTGTCGGCTACTTCGAGAACTGGGCGCAATATCGGCAGGCTGGGGGAAAGTTTTTCCCGGCCCAGATTAACCCAAGCTTCTTCACGCATATAAACTTTGCGTTCGGATTGTTTGGCTTCGTCACCTGGAGTGTTGACCAGAACCCAGCGCGAACCGGGCCACAGCGCTATACCGGTGACTACACCGTCCAGCCGGTCGAATGGAACGACCAGACGGTGCTGTATCCAGCCATCCAAGCCTTGAAGCAGAAGAACAGTAGCCTCAAGACCCTGCTTTCGATCGGTGGCTGGAGCATGAACAGTTGCAGCGACACGCCAAACTCGGGGAACGAGCACCCGTATGGGCCCTATACCTGTCAATTGTTCAGCCAGATGGCAGCCGATCCCAACGGTCGCGCGCAATTTATCAACTCGGCCATCGCCTACGCAAAGAAATACGGCTTTGACGGGATCGACATCGATTGGGAGTATCCCGGCTATGTCGGCCGCGGCGGCGGTTCAAACGACCTCGCCAATTTTCTCGCCCTTGCGCAAGAGTTCCGCGCCGCGGCCGGGCCCAACTTCCTGTTCACGATGGCTGCGCCCGCAATTGTGCCGACCGGCTTGCCGCAATCCTATCACGACGACCCGAGCACCTTCTTCTCGTGGCTCCAGCAATGCTCGCAGTCGTTCGACTGGCTCAACATCATGTCCTACGACTACCACGGGGCGTTCGACGATCCGGTAAAGATCGGCACCGGGGTGAATGCGCCGTTGCCACAAGACTCGACGCCGAATGGACCCTTCAGCGTCTTCCAAACCGTCACCACCTATCTCGCTGCGGGCATCGCTGCCGACAAAATGGTGCTCGGAATGCCGACTTACGGTCGCGCCTATACGGTTGCAAATCCAGCCGCCCTTGCGTCGAACAGCAGCTATGGCCAGCCGTTCAGCGGCCCAGCTCCTGCTGGGCCTGCGACACAGACTCCTGGCGTCCTCGCCTACTACGAGATTGAACAGCAGATCGCCAGCGGCGCCCTCACCACCGCGTGGGACAATGCGACGCTGACGCCCTACGCCTACAGTGCGAAGACCGGCGAATGGGTCAGCTACGATAATCCAGAGTCGCTCGCATACAAGACCGCCTACGTCAACGCCGAGAATCTTGGTGGGGCGATGATCTGGTCGATCGACGACGACGACTTCGCCAACGGCTATCCTCTATTGTCCAAGATCACCGACATTCTCAACAACCCGGCGGACGGACCGCCGTTGCCCGGGCCAATAACCTCGCCGATCAATTTCCCGCTCGACCTTCTCGGGCTGTTCGTCGGCGACTGGTCGAGCAATAGCAGCGTGGATGCACGCGCCGAACGCGATGCCGCTGCTCCGCCCGTTCTGGCCGTGGACGGCTCCGGCACGCCGGGGCTGGCGTCCTTCTACGGACAGTTCTACGCGGCTTACGAGGGCCCGAACGCGAACGGCACTTTGAACTTCCAAACCTATGATCCCGTGTTCAAAACATTTAGCGGGTCCCGCAGCTTCGGCAACCAAAACATGGGGATTACCGGGCCTCCGGCGCTCGCCGCCTACGACAACAAGCTCTTCTGCGTCCATGAGGGAGGTGGGCAGAGCGGCAGGCTGTACTACTGCTTTATCGATGGCGAGAACGCGTCGGACATCTGGTCGGACGAGACGGCCTTTCAGGAATTGCCGATCGGAGGCACGGTCGCTGGATCGACCCGGCACGGCTATCCAACTGTGGCGCTGGCAGTCTTCCAGAACAAGCTTCATTGCGTATTCGAGGGTGGCTCGAACCGCGGCGGCGGCCAGCTGTGGCATATCGTCTACAATGCCGCCGCTGGAGACGCCGGTGGTGCGTGGGGGCCTGCTGAGCGCATTCGAGACTTCGGCACCTCAGGGGGACCTGGCTTGGCGGTCGCCACGGGCGAGTTGTACTGCCTCCACGAAGGCGCCTACCAGGACGGTCAAATGTGGTGGACTCATTTCGACGGAAAAAATTGGTCCGACGATACAAAGATGAACATCCGCACCTCGGGGCCTCCCGCCCTGATGTCGGTCAATAGGCCCAGCTTTTCTCGTCTTTACGTCACCCATGCGGGCGCCTATCAGTCAAGCGAGCTCCGCTCGCCCGACAACGCTACTCGTACGGATGAGGTGATTCCCGGCAGCGTCGTGCCCGGAACAACGATCTCGGCCACCGCGACCGCCGGGACGGGGCTGCTAGCAAACATCAACGGTAACGGCACGTTAACTACTGAGACGATCGGGGTCCAGCAGGAGACGGAGGACCAATACTTCGACCTGACAATCCCAACGACCCGGTTCACCGCGCCGTACCCGCCTCTCGACCGGTATAGCACCGACCTAAAAGAACATGCCGAGTACAACAACGCGCAGAACGATTACCCCGTCGTGGTGATTCGCAATCACGTCATTCCGTTAAACTTGCTGGTGAGTTTCTGGAACACGGTGGTGAGAACCGGGGACGTGGGCGCCCCGGTCCGAGCCGCCGGTGTGGCCATCGGACTTCTGATGGACATGTCAAGAATCCTGAGAGCGGGGAGCACCTACCAAACTACAATGATACAGGCCGACCGCGAAGTCGTCGCCAGCACACTGGACGGCATACGCTATGGCGAAATCGTTCACAGGCTTGGAGCACCGCGCGCTCCCGGCTGGGACAACTTCTGCACACTCTACTCGTGGCTGCCAGGCAATCTCTTCATCGGACCCCAACCGACGCAACGCAGCGACGACCCGGGGGAGGCGTTAGAGACCAACGCAGGCGTCGTGGTGGGCCTGGACGACTTCCGCAAGTACAATGCCGCTTATGCGGCGATCCAGACATACCAGCTCACGTTCAACCCGTTGAATGCCAGGCAGGCGATGTCCAATCTGGCCGAAATCGCCAACGAGAAGAAACTGTTCGCCCTGAACGCGGCCAACTGGACCCTGCGCCACGGCAAATATAGTCTCGTGGTGATCCAGCAAACGGAGCGCGTCGCGTCCGCAATCATGATGCCCGCCACGGAGTGAACGGCGGCGGCGCATCGGATGCACGCGGCGATCAATGACCGCCATCGTCGCCTGGATCGATCGCCCCCCATTGAAGAAGGTCCAAAATGCTTCCTGGTTCCCGTGTCATGATGTGGGCAAATTATCGTCAGAATGGAAACGGGCAGCCGACGATCTCCGTCCCGGCTCCCGTCGACAGGGACACCCCTGGTGCCCTTT
>Ga0123355_10021066_pt1 | contig 10428 bp, 6 predicted proteins | sample TergutEmb28metaG_3_FD_89872 | JGI IMG/M metagenome (GOLD analysis project Ga0123355, IMG submission 89872) | Embiratermes neotenicus P1 segment gut microbial communities from Petit-Saut dam, French Guiana - Emb289 P1 | ecosystem: Host-associated > Arthropoda: Insects > Digestive system > Gut ... | reverse complement strand
ATAATGTATCATGTATAGTGATTATGTTAACCATATTGTATGTACTACCTTGACAAGTTCCACATCCAATGGTGTCTGTACACAATGATGGATTTATGGAATACAATAAATGATTATGATTATGATTATAAATAATTAGAAAAACAGTAGTGATTGTCTTGTGGTGTGTAACAGTGCCTGATGTATTTCTCCACAGTTATGGTTAAACGCTCATTTTGAGGTCTGCACCCTTTTGGGATTTAATGCATAAAATCTCAAAAGAGAGCAGATGTCATTTACACAGCGTTGGAAGCCTAGTCATGGTGTATGTCATTTGCTGTCTTGTTTAAATTATAAACAAGAATGTACATGGAAAATATGATAACATATGATGTGAGTTTTGTGAAAAGCAGCAATATTGGGCACACTGCATGTGGGAGTAAATTTTATTTCTACACTTATTGTCCAATTGGGGTAAAATTTATTATAAAGAGATAGGCACATAATGGTGTTACACATATATGAGTTTAATGAAAATTGGCTCATAAGGCCATACTTTTGTTATGAACAAAAATGAAATTACACCTATGCGTGGTACAAAATTTTTTAAGTAAAGAACATCTAGGTAAAGTCTGTGTGCTATGTCACAGAGTACATCACTTGCAATCTTGTTCAAATTATAAACAAGAATATAGGTGGAAATCATGACAACATAGTATGTTAAGTACTGCACATCTCAAGAAACTAGTGGTGGGTGGTGGTGGTGGTGGTGGTGGCGGCGGCGGCGGCGGCGGTGGTGGTGGTGGTGGTGGTGGTGGTGGTGGTGGTGGTGGTGGTGGTGGTGGTGGGGGTGGTGGTGGTGGTGGTGGTGGCGGCGGCGGGGTGGTGGTGGTGGTGGTGGTGGTGATGGTGGTGGTGGTGGTGGTGGTGGTGGTGGTGGTGGTTGTGGTGCTGGTAACAGTATGCATATTAAATCTCACCTTTTATAATAGCCATCCGTTTGTGTTTATGCTACTGTAATTGAGTATATAATCATCATCACTAGAACTGCATTTACTGTCATCAATTACATGGCTACTTGTTACAACCAAAGGTTTGTCATTTTCAAGCCATTGCCTAACATAAAAATAATATTACATTTGCAAATTAATTTTATGATTAGATTGAATATTCAATAAATTGCATCAGACATGTTAATTATCAGTAAGATTTAAAACAGTTATACTGTATAATGGAATGATAAAATCTTAAAAAGTTGTGAATTAGAATTACAATGCTTTAAATTTTTGTTTCCTGAAGAATTTTTCCTGTTTTGATTTCCTTGTTTCTTCCAAAAATTTCTGCTTACTTTATATGGTGTGTGATGATATGAGGATGTATTTAGTAAGAATTATATCGCTGTAGAAGGATTATTGTGGTAGTATTAGTTCTGTGTATTTTATATATTTTGGTAGATATCCTCGTGTATTATCTGTGTCGAAGTTTACATTTATTGTGTTGATATCAATGTATGAAAAGCCAAATTGCTACTTTTGTTGTCAAAGTTTATTCTTGTATTGGTACCTGGAATTGATACTAGGTATGTTTGTATGACGTGGTTAAGGTTTAGCTTTAGTGTGTATGTATATTTACTATGCTCTTTGTCATTGCTTATTTACTGACATTCAGAGGAGGCATTATTGATCCTTGCACATCCTTGACCTAGACAACTGTTCTAAGATTTTATTATCCCAGTTGAATAGTGAAGCTATTTTAAATTGTAAATTAAATTAACACATCTTATATAAATTATTGAGATCTGAATCTAAGCATAAAATAAATTTGCAATTGTAATGTTATTTATATCACACACTGGCCTGAAGATGACCAAAGTTTTGTTCAAACATGTAAACATGTAGTTTATACTAATAAAAACCAATAAATAGTTGTGTTGATGGTAATTCTATACTGAGTCATATATGTCACTTAGCAAATACAAACAAACTTAATGTGACAGTTTTATAGATAAACCTGATGGCATGAGCATGGACTTCTACTCAGAACTTGTTCACATTGTCAGTCAAGTCTTCTACTTTGAAATTTCCATCACACATGGCTTTATGGTACAGTATTCAGTGCATTGCAGTGGATAAATTTGCATTATACTGAATTAATGTGTAGTTAAGTGGAGGTGGTTGAATGGGTCCTCTTAGAATCTTTCATTTGTGTATGTATGTGTGTATATATATATACATACATATATATATATATATATATTATATATATATGCATACAACACACAGCCCTGTACTGTACATGAAATAAAAATATTAAGAAACTATAAACCTTATGACATTTATGTAGTAAATAAAAATATATGAAATGTTATATTGGCTTGTAAATTAACTGACATACTTACGAAAGACAGTGATGAGAATGTCGAGGATGGTCATGCCTGTAGCAGTGATGCGTGTGACAGCTTTGTGCTAACTGGTTTGTATGGCTGGATTATTTGGATCATTAGGCAATTTGACATTAGACTATACAGGAACTCATGGAGACTGTACATATTCCCATTTTTGACATTTGGCAAATTAGTAACTTATTCCTATTTGTATTGTCATGTATTTGTATTGTTTACAATCTTTGTTAGACAAGAGTTTACCACACTTCCCCATTCCTGTGCTGCTGAAATTACTCTTTGATGGAAGTATTTTGATATGACAAGGCAAATAAGTTGGCCTATAATTGAGAGCAACATAATTCAAGTTTTCTTTTTCCAGCTGCAGTTTTAACATGAGCAGACAAAGTGATAAAGTCTTGGCCTTGAAGGTTCAGGTTTCCCTCATACATTTTAGTAAATTTATGTGCCAGATGTGAGAGATGTTGCAGCCTGATAATTCAGTGTTGTCAAAAGAGTGTTTATATGCCTGAATATATAAAAAGAAAATGGTTGTATAAACTCTTAATTCAACCACACTGACAGGCATTTTGCCTTTGCTCAACCAATGTACAGCTGTGTCAATAATAATGAAGTACGGAGGTGACAGTTATCTTCACAAAATATGGAAAAGTGTCATCAGGCTCTTAAGAGGCCTGCCTTGTATAAATGTACTTTCATAAGCTTCCTCAACCACAGATGTGTCTGTGTCAATGGTAATGAAATATGGAGGTGTCCAATATCTTAACAAATTACAGAAAAACATCTGGCAGCTAGCTGGTCTGCCTTGAATGTATTTACTATAACATCATGTATCACTCATTGAGTCTGTGAGGCATTCTGTATGTTGCAGTTGGCTGACAGTAACTGGGTGTTAGCTAGTACACTTTAGACTTCTCTGCTCTGCCAGTAGTGATACTGTTTACCTTACCAGTCATACTTTTGGCCCTGTGGATGCACATGTCTTTACATTTCTGCTATGAAATTTTATTCTCATTAAAATAGGTTGTCCAGAATTTTAAAAACTTTACTTTAATGATGCGTCTTGTGACATTGTACATTTTGGTAACTACAGGGTCCCTAGTTTATCTTACCCATATCGTTGGTCACTGCCTGTTGGCTGCCTCATCTTGGAGCTGGGCTAATTCAGTGAGCTGTCTACACTTGATTTGCTGTGGAGGTTGTTATGTCTCAAGTCATGGTGCTGGGCAGTCTTCAGTCACAGTGGAAATGCCATTGCAGCACTGCATGTTTGTCTGCATCATATATGCTAAATACTAATCCTACAAGAAGGGTTGTAAATTGAGATCAAAGTTTCCTGATATGCATGCTTCAGACATGAAGATTACTTGCCTGTACACAATGCCTTTAGCAAGAGGTTTCAATTCTAAACAGCAAGAGAACATGCAGAAGACATGTTAAGTGAGAAATAAACTAGATGGAATTGGCATTAGATTGTAGACATCATCATCATCATCATCATCATCGTCGTGTTCCTGAAGAGTTAGGCGTGTTTCCTGTTCCTTGATCCTCAAGATGAAGTTGGTCCCTCCTACTCCCACGTCCACGAAGACTATGGCCACGTGACCCCTGGCAATGCAGCTTAAACTGCGGCAGACAGGAGAGGGTGCAGGTGAAAGTCCAGCGCCTTAAAACTGGGCCCATTCAGCTAAGGGAGCACACCCCTACAGAAAAGCATGCAAGTCTAGAGGCATCAAGGTGGCAGCCCCACCACTAGACTCACCCTGCGACGGGCCGGTAACGTATCCAGGGGACACCAAGATACTTGTAAAATCCTCAAAAGGAAGAAACAGACCGACACTCAATACAACAACATAGATTGAAGACATCTCCAACAAAATCACTGGTTTACTTGGCACACCCAGCAGGTGTGTCTGCAACATTAACACAAATTTCAGTGAAGCGGATCATGAAACAACAGTACCTGCATGTGGTGCATGATTGAGAAATAGACCCCATACTCATTCTTTGGAGTCACTTCAGTGGGTATGTGGACACTCAGAATGACATGTATTGGTCTGCAGAAAGTCCCATGGTAGTCAATGAAGTGGTATTACATGATACAAAGGTTGGCATGGTGTGCTGTGAATGCAATTGTGACTATTGCCCCCCCCCCCCATAAGACCATAAATCAGCATGAATGTGTTACACATTGTGACACCATTTTTTGATCACCTGTGCAGTTGTGACCTCCACATTTATCATATCTGAACCCATGTAATTTATATTTACCTGTGGTGCATGTTAAAGTGAGTAGTTTGTAGTAATAAACCTTGCCTTGAAGACAACTAACTGAATATTCCAGTCTAATACAACAGTATTCTTGTGTGGTTTTAGCACTACATGTTTCAGTATGACCATACCATTATCAGGCAAGCATGCAAACTCACTCACTGCCTTCCTGTATCATAAAATTCCACATTTGTTAAAATCTGCGTTAGTTGAATTTAAAAATTTTACATACTGAAAATCATACAACTGTAGTTCCACTCTGTAGGTGGTCTGTAAAAAATCATTGAAGATGAAGTGTCTTCAATTCCACCAACAGAACTTTGATGCCTAATGAACAACATGTTAGTTAGATGTGATGTATGTCAGCAAGCTGATGGAAACCATTTTCAGTGCCTCCTGTCAATATGATGGTTAAAAACCTCTTATTAACTGCAGTACATTGATGTGAAATTTGTGGACCCCACCTCATGACAAATAGGAATAAGAGCAAGCAATGTGGTGCCTTTTGCCATGCAAAATGGTCTGTGAATTGACCAACAGTGTGGGCCAGATATACTAAAGACATGTTTATTGATATGAAATACTGACTGGATTTGATCCATTTCACAAAACCATGGCACAGTTTCAGTATACCATGTGTTTGTGCATGTTTATTTTATATTTCAGGTACAATACCAAAGCTCACAAGGAAGTGTTATTAAATGAACTGATTTAGCACAGTTTATGAGAGATAATATTAACTGACTCTCCTCTCCCATTGAAGAACAATTTCCTTGAAGAAAACTGAATTATCGTGCACAATATAGCATGCTTTGCTGTAAATAAAATTTTATGCTGGGAGTTCATGTAGTATAGAGGAAAATTAAAGGTGCCCAATAACGTTACTGTCCATCATAATTATACATTGTGATGTTTTTATTGGTACCAGATGTGAATCATTTGTCTCAATTTGTAGAATTAAAATAACGCAGAACAGAGGAGAAAAGTTAAGGTGGTAAATTGGTTCATGCACTTGAAATGTGTCTACATAATGTGTTGCTTTTTTAAGGTCAGTAGAGAAATGAGGTCATTTCTTTATTCTTCTTTGTAATCCTTTCTTTGTTATTAGCAGCTTTGTTTTGTGTGGGTAATAGAAGTGTCACATGGAAATGACTATATTCTGTCCTTCATTTAACATTGAGAATGGTTACATAATGCGAGAAAATGTTTGCTGTTTCTAGGTCTGTGGAATCATGTGTTTCTTTTCTCCAACCTATCTCTCTTCGTCCTGCTGCCATTTGCGTACCTGTTCACAGAATCTGAAGGTTTTACAGGCTATCGCAAGGTGAGAAATATTATCCAAAACTTAACACAATATTGGGTATCGGAGTGTTTAAATTATGTTGGTCTCTTCAGCTTTGTATTCCCACAGACTGTCATCACAATGCATGATGAATGTGTAAGTTTCTCAAAGTGCATGCATAAGTAATATTTATTTTAAAAGGGTTATGGAAAAGGAAGGTAATACTGTATTGACATATTCTCGTTTCTGTCACTTTGGTTATTGATTAATAGAAGACCTGTTCTTTGTTACCTGAATGTTGCATATGTTTTATTGCCATGGTGAGAAAGTTATGCATTCTGGATTTAGATTCATACCTCTCTGTAATTTCCAGGAGTTTTGATATCAAGGCTTGAATTTTTGCACTGTTTCAGAGAAATTGTTTATCTATTTTTATTTGTTTATGGTTTATTTAATGACACTATCAGTGGATGGTTATGTAACATTGGTATTTGAGAAAATAAATTGTATTCTACACTACAGAAACAGCAAAGTTGTCTAAATGTGTAATTGCATGCTTCTGCACTAGGGTGTGCTATACTGCCTCAACCTTACGTTATACATACATCACCTGTGTTGCTGTGTTTAGTTCTTGATTAAATGTTACAACCACTGGTTACAACTTTCAGTTTTTTGATAGGATGTAGTGTGAAGATACAAATAAAGCTTAATAGTTCGTCTGTTGGATTGTACTTGGATGGTGACACTTTAATGTGTTACTCATCAGCATCTTCTTAACAAAAATAAACCTGTATTATATTTAAATATCCAGTTTGTACCCTGCAGTAAACACACTCTGTTTGAGTTATAAAACACAGTTAGTGCTATGTAAGAAATAATAACCTTGTTATGAAATGCATACAAAGCACAAATAAACTTTGTGTTCCAAGAGGAAAATTTCTGAGTGTTAAACCCAGTGATACATAAAGTAACCACTAGGCTTCAAAGAATTAAAGGAGATATTTTATTCCTGCTTTATTTCTTGCATTGGTATCATGACGACTCAAAAATTGTGTGAAATATAAAGGAAGTCATATTTGTTACAGCTTTGACATATACAAAGACAGCAGACAAATCTCTTTTGGCATGTAGCAGAATGGTTAAGACTGTATTCTGTGGTTTGACAGTGTTGTGTCTTATGAGAAGGTTATGAGTACTGATGGTTTCTTCATTACTTTGCAGGGTTTGATGGCAAGGGTTTATGAAACATTCATAGTTCTGTGCCTGCTAGCAGTTGTAGTGCTTGGCCTGACATATATTATATCTGCACTTATTGACAAGGAACAGTCTAACATACACACATTGCTCAGTAAGTAGCTAATACCTACCAGATAGTGCCACTTTGCTTGCCTTTATTAATATTCTTTCCTTGCTACAATTCATGTGTTTTTATTTGCAGATCTGTGGAGTTACTATTTACCATTCCTGTATTCGTGCATATCATTTATTGGTGTTCTTATGCTGTTATGTAAGTAAATTGAGATCATACCATAATTTTAATTGTAAGAATATTTTTCCCCAAGGGGCATAAAGTAATAAGGGGATGTATGAAATTACATTGTGACAAATTTTTGTGATCTTAATCCTTTTTGTGGTATTGTTACGGTTAAATGAGCTTGCAGTGAATGACACATCACACATGAGAAAGATGTAAAATGTATTCAAAAGGGATTACTTGGGAGAATGAGATGTGGTGGTACAGTAGGGTTACAAGGAGTATGGGGAAGAAGGTATCGACTGTTCGAGCTTGCATCCTATAATTATGGTCTATAATATTCCATAACAACAGACAGTGGCTTTATAGTTGAGTCATATTGGTTGTCCAGTATATACATATTATATACAAAAGAGCTAATTAACTATTATTCTAATTAAATATATTCACATTAACCCTTCCTGATATCAGCATAGACTACAAGTTGTGTTCAGTCTGAAAGAACTGACATTAAAAAATCTCTAAAGCACCACAGGCAGGCATGTAGCTATGTGGTACATCTTTATGGGGTCAGGTATGTACACATGTAATATAAGAATAATGAATACAAATGAAGTATTACAGTTAAACACAGCACTTTAATATTTGTCGTTCAATGCTACATGTTTTGGTTCAACGAACGTCATCAAAATTTCACAAAATTTATATGGAACAAAGACTTGATTTTATAATGCTACAGTTATGCCATATATTTTAATAGATATTTGTAAACTGGTGAGATATTACAAACCAATAATGCATACTGCATGTGTACTTATGTTTTTGAATTGTTTGTAAAGTGATGCCTGATGATGGTTTGTGGAACCAAAACGTGTAGCACTGGATGACATTTATGGAAGTGTTGTGTTTGCCTGTAATACTTCATGTGTACTCATTATAATGTAATGCAATTGGATGAATCAGAATAAGAAAAAATAAGAATAATGATTGAAAAGGATGTATTTTGGGAACATTTCAGTTTTTAATTATTTGTGGTTTGAGTAAAAATTTGGAATATAATGGTGGAGATCACTGTTAAATCTTATAATCATTTCTTTGTCTTTTTCAGTGTGTACACCTCTGGGTTTTGTGCGTTTGTTTGGTGTAGTTGGCCAGTTTCTAGTAAAGCCTCAGTTCCTTCGTGACCTGGATGAGGAGTTCTTTGTTGCTCGACTAGAGGAAGATTCTGTAAGGCGACGCCTGTACCAAGCGACAGCTACAGGCAAATCATATGTATCACCTGCACCTATGTGCCCACTGCCTATTAGCCCAGGCTGTGATGATGATGTCACAGAGAACACTCCTGATGGCCTCATGACACTTCAGAATGGAGCACTTCAGTCAGGTCTTGGGGAAAGACTTCTTGAGATCCAGTTCAGGAGGAAAGTTTTAGGTAATTGTGTTACATACCTTTGTGGGGGAGAGAGTTAGAAGAACCTTATGGAGATAACCAGCATTCTCTTTGTTACTCCTCTTTCCACCAGAAAAACTCTGTCTTAACATTGTAAACCAAGTTGTGGAAATTTTTTATCCATTCAATGCTATATCAGTTTGTATGTTCCATTTTTAAAACTGATGTATGAGTTTGAGTGGAATTTTATAGGAATACCTAGTGTAAATGTTGTGAGGTGCAGTAAGTAAACCATACACTGATGGAACTTGCAGCACACTTATAACATTTCTGAAAAATGGCCAGTTGTATAAGAAGTGTGTATATATGTATGTGTGATTAAGATGTAACTTTCATATGAGTGCTTTTGTAGGCATGTAATTAACAGATTGTAACAAATATCTGTTTTCCTATTCACTGCATTATTTCTACTGTTTGTTAGATTTTTCAACAATTAATTTGTATCTGCAGTAAAAGATCAAGACCAACAGAATATGCAGAATCAAAATATTATTCTGAGAATTGTACCAGTTGTAAATTTTTACATCAGTAAGTTGCCAAACATTTGCCATGTAATCACAAAGCCTGAAATGCTGTGCAAGCTTCCTTCCTCAGTCCATATATTGAATTCCACCCTGATCAAGATGTTTCATTTTCTCAAGCCTTCAGGGTCTGTTCCTGATGTAACATTCACCAGTTTAAGACATATTTTGTGAGGACTGCATACAAATTTCAGCCATTTATACTGGGCTCACTGTAACTAGAAGCATGATAACCATTACCAAACAACATACAAGTTAGTTCATTTCCTGTGATATCTGTCAGCTAGATATACTGAGCTAGCTGTTTCTGCCACATCTTTGTCATTTTTCCTTTGTGAGTGGCATTTAAAAATACTGTCATGTGCTGAGATTCATTAACATTAGAGATAGATGAACAAATAGTGTGGAGCATTAGTGGAAGAATACTGAAAGTGGAAATAGAAGTGGTCTGGTCTGGAAACGCCTGTCATGTAGACACCTAGTCCACCAAATGGGTTCATGGTATTGAACCCAGGTGTCCTTGTTGAAAAACCAGCAACTAACTGCTGATCTGTGGCCGGCCCCTTATCTTTGTTGTGCAAGATGATAGGTAAATTTCAAAATGTTACAACTGCATGTTGATGTAGACACACTTGTGTTTTTCCATCTATGCTTAAGAAGTGTTGATCACAGCTTTTGATTTTTGTTGATCCATTCATTGTACACCCTCTGTACACTAGTGTGCCCCTGCCATTGTGTAATGGGCATTGACATATAGTGTGCCTTCAAATAATAATAAATAAATCTAGATCCTGAAATATAGCATATTTTAATACTGTGGTTCCAGTTTTAAAAAATACCAACTCAAGACCACTCCTGTATGCATTTTGTTTCTCTCGGTACTGAGGTTAAGAATAAGTGTGTGTGTGTGTGTGTATGTGCGTGCATGCGCGCCCACATGCATGCATGCATCCAGGTATACATTCATTGTGTGGTGTTCAGTCACACATGATTTTGTGCCATGCTCCAATATTCTGAACTGCTAATCCAAAAACACTTCTGCATTGTATT
>Ga0123355_10021065_pt1 | contig 10428 bp, 7 predicted proteins | sample TergutEmb28metaG_3_FD_89872 | JGI IMG/M metagenome (GOLD analysis project Ga0123355, IMG submission 89872) | Embiratermes neotenicus P1 segment gut microbial communities from Petit-Saut dam, French Guiana - Emb289 P1 | ecosystem: Host-associated > Arthropoda: Insects > Digestive system > Gut ... | reverse complement strand
CTCAGTGGTCTCCTTCCCTCCGGTTTCCCCAGCAAGACCCTATACATCCCCCTCTCCTCACCCATACGCGCCACATGCCCAGCCCATCTCATTCTTCTCGATTTTATCACCCACACAATACTGAGGAGTACAAATCATTTAGCTCCTCGTTATGCAATCTCCTCCACTCCCCCGTTACCTCGTCCCTCCTAGGTCCAAACATTCTCCTCAACACCATGTTCTCAAACACCCTCAGCTTCCTTTCCTCCCGCAATGTCAACAACCAAGTTTCACACCCATACAAAACAACAGGCAAAATTATAGTATTAACATATATATATATATCAGACTCCAATAAGACAGACAAACCAGACACACAACTGCATGGTTCCACACTTTACCACCACCACAGAATACACCACAGTCCAGACAAATTCAGGGGTAACATTCCAATCATAAACACTCCAGTTTTAAAGGCTAGCATAAAATTACTCACAAGAATTTATAAAGTCAATGTACACCATACAGTATTATGTTACATTGCAATGGAAGTTGTTTGCAACAAGAGTGCAAGAACAGTAGTCCGAACTGCGGGTTGTCCATCTGTGGTGAGGTGTTGAACTGAACATTTACACACTAACAATGAAAAGTGAATGGCAATGGTTACATATGGGACATAATTTATACTATTTTTTACAAATACAGTTTCATACACAACTATCATGTACTTAAGTATAAAATGTGACCCCAATTCTGGCTTGAGCTATAGTATACCAAACTACAGACAGAAAAAGTACTGTTTTAAAATTAGAAACTTTTTCATTTTTATTACCTTTCAGTGACTAGACTACTACTGCTTAAACATTACTATTGGCTAGTCACTGCATGAAGGAGAGGGGAAAAGTTTGCAAATCACAGACAGTACTCAACACTAATGCCTGTGGAAACAGCTAACTGAACATGAAGTGCTTTCTTATTGGAAGACACTTTGTAATTATCACTCAATATTTTCTAATAAAATAACATGCAAGAGGAAAGTTAAATGGACATGCCTTTTGAAAGAAATCAAAACGAGTAACATTATACTGATATGGAATGATTGAAGTTAGCCGACTTACAATTTCTTTATTTTGTCTTCATTAACAGCAATGTTTCTCTATTACTATTATTATTCGAAGTGTATATTATAGTATTTAAACATTACAGTAACCACTAATGTTTTATTCATGTTACTGGTCTGTTCACCTAAAGTTTTTTCTAAAAATAAACGGTTGTTAACGATAAAAAATGTTACAAATAAGCATTTTGTACTGCACATGCAAGACATAAATGAATGTAAATAAAATATATGTATGTGTGGGCTACAATTTCTGTATCCATGGCACTCACATCTCCCATTCTGATACAACTTGGTATAAAGTACTAGTACAGTGGTTCTCAAACCTTCTCACAGTTGTGTTAGATATGGTAACAAAAAAACAAGCTTCACAGTCTTATAATAAAACCAACTACATGCACTAATTTCTCTAATTTATTTTTGGAATAAAACTCTACACGTTTGGAGTTTTGCGCTGTACATACAGCAATGGTATATGTCATACAGGTTTGCTGACAGCTTGCGAGCAGGATCAGGACATTGTCCTGATCCTGCTTGCAAGCTGTCAGCGAAAAACTCCCGATGATGGACAGAGAAACTGTCCAAAACATGTACAGTTTTATTCCAAAAATAAATTTGAGAAATTAGCGTATCTAGTTGGTTTTATTATAAGAATTTATTACGATGCACGGTCACCTGAAATTCAAATGCTTCACATTCCCTTCTACACCACATATTAACATGGTAGATTCCTCCAATTCACTGGTACCTGTTCACCGAACTACATTATGTTCCATCCCAGATAACTATAGCCGTTAACCCTTTCCCTGACATGCCACTAGCACCTCAACAGGCCTTTTAAACAAAACTGAGTCACAAATGTTAATTTCATTTTAACAGGATGCAATTACATTTTGTAATAGTTTTAAAGGACATGTAAAAATGTCTGGAATGATTTTAGAGTTCTATGTATCTGTTTTGTAAGTTTCTTCTGTAACATTTGCCGAAACACGGTGTTTTGCAAAGTGCCACTGCTAAGAAACACGTAACACTGGTTTCTTTGCTTCATTCATTTGCTGAGCCAACTCTATGTTGTGTCATGGTTGCAACCTTCTTTTCTACATTTGGCAGAATATGAACCATTTAACGAAATTCAAGTCCACTCTGTGGACGGTCAGCTAGATCCATCACTGACCGTCATTTGTGTAGCAGCAGTATCAGTACTGTTCTTATTAAGGTCAGTTGTTCAGAGTCCCCAGGCACGCACTGGCACAGTTGGTTGAGGCACTGCGCTACAAACCAGTAGGTTGCAGGTTCGATACCCAATGGTGTCAACTGGAATTTTTCATTGACATAATTCTTCCGGCCACACTTTAACAGAAATAAGTACCTGGAATATTTCCTGGGGCGTAAAGGCTGCTGGTGTGTAGGGCTGACATCCTTACCACCTTCATGTGCTGTCTTGAAATGTGGGAGCCTAAACCTCCTGAAACCCTCAGGGCATGTCAAGCCATGTACAGGGATTGCTTTACCTTTATTCATAGTCCTCACTATCACACTCATCTTCTCTCCATGCTAGATCTGTCATTTTCTGAATACAGTCAAGTATGAAGCCCTTTGACTTTTTGAACAATACAAAACTGTTTAGTGCAGCCATCTGTAGTAAAATAACATAAATCCCTCCGTCCATTTCACAGGTTTTCTGCACCATGGGTAATATGGCACTATTTGGTCTGCCCTACCCACTCCTTACATACATTTATTATAGTCAATTACTTCCGGCTTCATTTCACCATTTTGGTTTTCTTTTCTGCTTCCACAATCTCTCCTGTGTGCAGTGTTTACATAAACCTTACATCCCAGTTACCTTGTCATGCTTGTAGTAGAACTGGACCTTTCAGTAACAGGACACTCCATTCTTCAGATATTTTAGCTTTTCCTCCATTTCCTTAATTTCAAGTCATGTTGAAGCCCTACTGCTCACAAGGTAAATATTATGTGTGGACCAATCTCCTGGCCCCAATGATCCCTTCGTCTTGTGGGGACCTGGGAAGTGTTATGTTTTCAGAACATCTGGGGATCAAATGGAACGTTCTGTGCAAGGATAATCCAAGAAATCCGAGGTATGGTGAAATGAACATTAACCGATAAATGGGCAAAACTGCACTACCTGCTTGATGTGATCAGGGACACTATTGGGTCCAACCGTGGTGGCCTAAAGTACACAGGCATTTTTTACACTACAGAACAATTTGATAAATACAGCACATTTCTATCTGTTGTAGTAATCAGGTGCTAAATTTTCAAAAATACAATTAGGACTTCTGTGGATACATGTGTAAGAGCTTTAGGGTCTTGTACATCATTCTCTCATGTACAGAGACGAATTCACAAGCCAATGTTGAGTACCTGAGTTACAAGAACAGTCAAACACAGCTGACAGTAAATGTGATACCTGAAAGAGGTATAACTAAGAACGCATTACATCATTTATTATTATACAAACCCACATCATCGGGCTGACCAAACAAGACAGTCACATTCTAGGTTAGACCCACACCAACGTATGGGAAATATATTGTACTCATACATCCAGTCACGCAAAGCTGAAGCTAGGACAGTGAGCCCATTCAGCAAAGTGTTAAAACACATCAATGCCAAGCACTGGGTGGAATCGCCTCAGTGCAAATTGTACCAGCGTCAGGGAAAGAGTTAATATTTTTTTGAAGGTTTAAGTAAAAAAAACAGAACTCAAAATATATGTAAAAATAAATGAATCAAAACATTAGAATTTACATTATTCATGTGTTAAAAATAAAACTACTACTACTAATAATAATAATAGGTTCGCCTGTTCTGATCACAGGAATTAGACTTATCTTAATATAAAAAAAACATGCATCATGATACAAAATATTTACTTGGTAAGTTGTATTCTGGGGTAAAAATACAAGGTACAGGTAGAACTGTCCCTCTACATGCCATGAAGACATACTAGAAGGTGGGAATACAGCTCCATTCATTCTGAATCTCAGCAAAAGGAGGTGGCAAGTGGTCAGCTGCACACCGTCACTTCTGAGATAAATACAGGCACTCATTAAACCTGTATCACAACTGATCCAAACCTAAATTTATTTTATGTACACTTACTGTCAGAAGTATAAATTGAATCACAATCATAAATTTAGAAACATGAAAGTTCATGAATATATACTTCTGCAATGCTGTAATCAGGGCATCTTATATCAAATTTCATAAAAGTCTGACAAAGGATTAAAGGTATGACACTTCAACGAATTGTAGATAGGCAAATACAGACTTGGCGGTACTGTACCTCTAAACACTCACACACAGTTACAATTCAGAAGTTGAAAGAAGGGTCAGGGAGGAATAGACAAACTCCTTTTGTGGAGAGAGGTGTGTGTTACAAGCCCATAAATTAAGAACTGAAGGGCTGAGGAAATGTTGCTATTGTCCACTGTCTCACAATATAAACTGTACAAAAATGTGCTGAATGAGAAACAGTTCAGATACATGAAGAGATGGCATACAGTAGAAAAGAAGAGTGATACACTTGCACAATATAACCTACTTTTGTCATTCCGGCATACATAAAATAAACTACTGGATACTTGGTGTGAGTAAACTGCAGACAGAAGAGCTGACATTAAAATCGTTTCTTGAAGAAACACAAATATAAAAGCAGGTTACTACTACGACAAGTCTCACATAAGGATATGTCACGCACAGAGTGTTTTGGTAGTGTGGTGGTGGTTGTGGTTTTGTGTGCGTGCGCGCGCGTGTGTGTGTGTGTGTGTGGGGGGCTATAAATCAATGGATAATGGAGAAATCACGGTACTTTACACCTCAAATACCCCAGCACTCCAAGCAGGGGAGGAAAGGGTATGAAAATTTCATCCACCCATGCAACAGATTTTCATCAGGAACAACACATTGAATATACAGGCTGGTTCAAAATACCAACTCTGAGCTTAGCCAAGGTGCCTGGAAGCAAATAAGAGACCAAAAAGCACCACAAAAAATAGTGAGAAATTAAATAGTCTAAATGTGCAAATACCTAGCATTGTGCAGTTTTATCCACAATAAAACTGGCCTTGAGTAACTTATAGAGACACATGTATATATACATAAATACATTCACAGCCATGAAACAAAATCCAGATGTCACTAGAGAATTTCAAATCAGAAAATGAAAGAAATGCTTCTGGACTTAAAGTTTCTCTCAATGTCCTTCTTTCCTAAATGCAAACTTGCTCCTCACTTCAGCAGATTTTATTATTTCTTCAAAAAAGAAAATTAATACTTTTGAGATCCAGGTTTAATTAAGAAGAAAAGAGTAACACATCTGTGTCGTGGAAATTTTTACGGCTCGGCTTGACAACATGACAGCCTTTGAGTACCAAGCTTTCCTCACTTCCAGACCTCCCTTTCCACAACCTTGCACCACTCTGCCTACAGCTGTTACACTGGATGTGTAGAACAGAGACATATTGTTGAATTTACTTTTGTGGTTTGTGTGCCCTGATATGGGGCCAGAGTCCCTGGCTGGTATCATGTGTGTTGGGTAGTTACTGTTGTCATGCGTTATGAATTGTATACAAACTGAGAATTTGTTGTGGGTCCTCAGGTATGGTTGTTTGATGTATTTATTGAGGTACACAGAATAAATACTACATATATATAATTTCTTTTGGAAGGTTGTATCTCCTCCAACTTGCAAAGTTTCCATGGCCACTACATAAGGCATGCTGATGGTAAACATTAAAATCGGGCTTATCTGGCACTGAACGATCCAGAAAGCTCTAGTTACTGGAGCTTAAATGAGGCCCATTACATTTCACTATTCCATCTATCAACAGCAAGCAGTCTCACATGTCCTGGTTATGAGTACAGCAGATGACAGCTGTGCTACTTCACAGCCAAGCAGCATATTACTTAGCACAGGATATAGTGCAGTTACTCATTTTGCATTCCAATTTTTTACAGAAACAGAAGGAATGTACCAACCAAGCAGACATTTGCCAGAAACACAGCTTTTAAGTCACACATAAAATTCTCCAATCATATCCATGGGAGCAGAAGTTTCAAAGCCATGGAGCATGGGGGCTAAATGGCATCCATGCTGGAAGTATTAGTATCAGATAGTGAAGTGTAAAGTGTATGAAAGAAACAAGAAAATCTAATTTTCTTCTGGTGAGGAAAATTGGGGCTTGTATTATATTCTTAAAGTTGATCAAGAACAGGGTTAAACTTGAGTGGTGAACAGAAAAGACAGTGACAGCAAAATGTGTACATGAGATTCAGTGCAGGAAATATGATTTTTAAATGACTCAAATACTGGCATCTTGTTGGATTTTTAAATTACATATAAACCATTCTATACTCAAGTAGTGACAAAATAGGAAATAGAAAGTCAGGTGGGGAAAAGAGGAAAGTTTATCAAATGACAATTAAATGGCCAAGTCTGTCCATGACATTGCTAAATACACTAAGATACACGTAACATATAATGTTCTAATATCCAGCAAAAATGCGATATCCACCAGCCCTTTGGTCCTGCTGGTGACAGACATACTAAATTTTATGGTACATATTTATTACAAATGTCCAAGCCTAATTTCTGAGGACCAATGAATAGTTTGAGAACCACTGTTCTTATTCAACTGGCTCAATATGGGAAGATCAGATGTCAGTATTACAGAATGCTGAACTATTAAACTATTTAAGTTAATCTCTTGTTTCATTTTAAAATCTGCTTCCCTCTCAGAGATTCCATCACGAAACAGTTAAGAACACAATGCAGAAGGTAGAACAGTCATAATTCAGATGCCTGTCAAGTACAGAGAGCAATGCTGACAATTTCAACAACATTAAATATATTCTGATTATAACACAGGATCCTGATGGGTACTACCAAACATCATAACCTCACCTTCAGGTCTTCCATTCTTTGTTTTATTCTTTTCCGCATTTCTCGAAATCTGTAACAGCAGAAGAATAAATATTAAGAATTATTTCCCAAAGCACTTTTCAGAAGTTGAGTATTGCAGAAGAAAGTGAAGTCTTAGGATATGTGTGTGTGTGTGTGTGAGAGAGAGAGAGAGAGAGAGAGAAGGGGGGGGGGGAGACAAAGATGTATAACCTCATAAGACACTTCTGTGAAAATGAAACAAATCATGCTCATTAAGCAGGAGAGTGTCTTAAAATGTTAAGTCTTAAAAATTATCCATTTTCCCAGCCAAACCACATTTTAAGTTCTTCAGTGATTTTGTCACTGTCCTAATTACAAGCCAAATTTTTCTTTGTTAAGAGCAGAACTGCTAGATGCACAGCCTATTTTTTCCAGAACAATTCCATGAGTAACAAATTTAGTGTATCACACTTCACTGCTTTCACCTTTTCTTGGCCCAGCTGTTCAGTTAAGAGACTTTGCAGGCGCTGTGTCCAGATCTGATACAAAATTATTTAAAGTTGACATGGAAACACCAAGTTCTTCAGTGACTCCTTGTGTGCAGAATATATTAAGTAGTATCCACCTTGATACAATGTTCAGTTTCTTTTTTAACTTTCCAACTATTGGATTGGTTTACATTTTATCACATAGTTTATGAAAAACATGAATATTATGTGAACAGACAAAGATAAAATTATGAAATAAACGGCATTGTGTAGAAAATAAAACAGAAATTATGCAGCATATCTTAAAAATGCAATAAATTTCCTTGTTGCCTGAATATATAATATGGATCTAGGAGGTGTGTCATCCCCGTTGTGTATAATATGGATTTCTAGGGGTGTTATTTAATGTGCATTCGCATATGCAAACACAGGTCATATTTTACGTGCTTTACTGATCAAACATTCAATAATTAATCATTCTACATGATAAAAACTGTGCACACATACGATATGCAAAGTAAACACATACAGTACGTAAATTTTGTACTCACAATACTTCAAATTACTGATATGAAAGTAAAACATCTACAAAGTCAAAACACACACTCCATTAAAACCTTGATTCTTCAAATTTTAGACTGCCCATGCAACATGAGGTTGCTCTCGCAGACTTCAAAATTTTTTACAATGCAATGAAAATGTTCTGGACCTGAATTCCTTTCTCTGTTGATAGCAATAATGCAAAAATCATCACAGAGGCTTACATTACCATGATAGTCCCTGGTCTTGAATACTAACAGACTTCAGACCACTATGACAGATGACAGAAATTACAAATAAGCCACATCATGCGATGCAGAATGTGCGTGTGAATATGAAAACCTTAGAACTGTGAGCATCATGTCACTGCACATTTGATACAAACTGAACACACACAAACTTGGAAAATGTGGTACAGAATTGCTGTGAAAACCATCTTCAAAACACAAGATATATCTAACTCAGTAATTAACCAACTTGGTGTGCAAAATTTTTGTTTTACAATAAGTTTATTTCATGCTTCTACATGTTTCGAGCACATGTACTCGAAACACGTAGAGGCATGATACTAACTAATTGTAAAACAAAAAATTTTGTGCATCAAGTTGGTTAATTACTGAGATAAATATACTGAGATGCACGGTCAGGGGAAAAAACCACACACACACACACACTCACACACACCCATGCACACACACCCACGCGCGCACACTCACGCACACACGCCCACACACACACACCCACGCACGCGCACACGCACCCACATGCACACACCCACACATCCACACACAACCACGCACACACACACACACACACACGCATGCGCACCCACACGCAAACGCACGCCCACCCACACGCAAACGCACGCCCGCACACGCACACCCCCGCACACGCACACACACACCCACGCGCATGCACACACCCACACCCACGCACGCACACACACCCACGCGCGCACACACACCCACGCACGCACACACCCACACACACCCGCACGCCCGCACACATACGCACACACCCGCACGCACACACCCACGCACGCACACGCGCATGCCCACACGCACACAAGATATATATTGCATTGTGAAAGTTTCATGCTTCTTGAGGGGATATCCTCTTAACTAGGAAACATGCTAATAGAATAACATATAGTGTAATCACATGGGAATAATTTGGTACTAAATTATTTTGACATCCAAAACAGTAAACGTCTTCAGTCCGGTAACATGAAATGGGATTCACTATATTTACTAGCCAAGACTTTCAAGGTTTGTGGTATGGCATACAATATGTAATGAGAAGCCAATACCCAACCTGGAAACTAAAGCCAGAACATAAAAGGAATGGTGACCCCACGTAACATACATCTGGCACAGAATTAAGTACAGTGGTTGGTTTGATCTCCAACAAGAGACAGGAGAATGGACAACAATCAATACAGGTGTTAAGTTTTTTTTAATGCCACAAGTTACAATGCAATAAGCACACACGTATATGCCGAGCCTTCCAATACACTGCAAAAACCAATGGTTCCTACCTTGGTTAAAAAAAAACTATGCTTTACACAAATGCGAATAAGACATCCACCGATGTAAACAAAACACAGAACAGAGACTGAAAAATATCTACATTTACCATCCAAATTTCAACATTTATGACAAAAGTCACAAAAATCCTGGCATTGCATCATGTGCAATAACACGTGACTAAAATATATGTACATACTTTTTAATAACAAAACATTACCCTACTTAAATAGAAGAGCTTTTAATTGTATTGCATATATTAATTTTGTTTCAGCTTCCAAAAATTGTTTAGTATTACAAAAAACTTTGATATATCACAGGCTATAAACACCATACTATTTTAAATATATTTTTATACATTTTTAAGTCTTATGGAATCCCATATTACATGAATGCTATTTACACTGCATGCACCTCATTCTAAGTTTTGTACAGACGGTCTGATGATAGTCAATTGACCGAAACATGCCTTCATGATAAAAATAAAATATATTGTTGTATTTGACTGAAATCACCAGAAACTATTTTGTGTTTTGTTACAAGTGTTAAGGCTGGGAATGACAACTTACACAACAGAATTTAAAATAGGTAAGTGTCAAATGAAAGTCACTCTAAGGGTAAACTAGTTTAATTCCCTCATCTACCAATATTTTTACATTTCTTGTAAACAAAACTTTCATAACAAGAGCACAAGTACTGTACACTAATATCCATGAAGCCTGGAAGTAGGGGCACTATATCTTGTTCTAAGAGCCTATCAAGTTTAAGACCATGAAACAAAACACTTGCCAAATATAATGTGACCTTCAATGTAAGGCAACCTCCCTTCAGAATCTTCACCCATAGCTATTTAACCTTTTGGCACCG
>Ga0123355_10021064_pt1 | contig 10428 bp, 7 predicted proteins | sample TergutEmb28metaG_3_FD_89872 | JGI IMG/M metagenome (GOLD analysis project Ga0123355, IMG submission 89872) | Embiratermes neotenicus P1 segment gut microbial communities from Petit-Saut dam, French Guiana - Emb289 P1 | ecosystem: Host-associated > Arthropoda: Insects > Digestive system > Gut ... | reverse complement strand
AGTCGGTTGGAGGGGGATTATGTTGAAGGGGGGGAAAAAAATGGGAGAAAAAAAAGAAGATAAGAAGAAGATTGTGGGCGGGGGGGGGGGGGATGTATACTATACCGAAGCCAGTGTGTCCACCATAAATCCCACATGGTCTGACCTGGGATTGAACACCGGGCCTATAGGTGGCAGGTAAATGTAAAGACAAAGTTCGCCCTATAACAGGCCACGAAGGCCTAGGGGTGAAATAGATTTATAGATCTACTCTTTCTTTAACCTCGGCGCTAAATGGGGTTGGTGGTCGTCACGCCCCGGCCGCTTTACTCCCGGGAAAGACCCGGTACCCATTGTAGAGGAGGCTGGGTGGACCCCAGGGCCGGTCTGGACAGGTGCAGAAAATCTCACACGCACCGGGATTCAATCCCCGAACCGTTCAACCGATAGCGAGTCGCTATACGGACTGAGATAACCCGGCCAACATAGACTGACAGGATGGCGATTAACCGCCCGAGCCATGGCATATCATGGCACTATCCTGCGCCGTTTGCACCACAGCATAACAGACGTTTTTCCCGTCGCAAACAAATTGTGTTTATTCCGTTTACAAAAAGTCTCCAGGATTATTTGAGAACATTTCGACCCGTGTTTGCCATTGTATGAAATATATTACACGCATGAGGCTTTAGGGGCCCCTTGGGGGTACTTGCACAACCAGTTCACAACAGCTGCGAAGAGTTTCCACGTTAAGATGGGAGGCCATTTAGCAACACTCGCCTTCTTTCCTCGCTTTATTTCTTGTTAGGAGGAGAGGGTATATTGTTATGCTGGGATCGTAAAGGAAGCGGGAAAGATTAGTTGAAGACCGTCATTTGTCTCTTCCGTTTTGCGTCCCCAAGCGACGCGTTAAGACGCCCGTCGTCGAGAAAGAGCCCTCCGATAGACAGCAGTACGTGACAATGGTTGCTCCTGAAGCTTGCATGTAATATCAGCACGACGGTGAACTGAGAAACATATTTGTAGCCTTCACGAAGTGGGCCCCAGAAACAGTCTGGAAGTTTTAGGGGGTATTTTGTCTCTTCTTCGAAAAGTCCAGATCGATTCTGAGCCCACCCAGTCTCCTATTCAATGCGTACCGAGCTTATTTCCAGGGCGTAAGGGGGCGGGGAAGTGAAATTGATCAATGACCTCCATCTAGTGACGAGGTGAAGAATGAGTGGAGCTGTACCTCCATTCGCTTTGCACGATTTCACGGCGTGGATAGGGACATTTTACCATTTTTATTTTCACCTCTATCTCGGCAGTATGCATATAAATAAATAATATACATATATATGATAAGAGAGAGGCACTTCATATTTGTGCGTGGTTTATACAACTGTATGTGGACGCTGATACACTCTCAGGCCGTTGAAGTTTCCATGGATTTAGTTGGTAGCTCTGTGTTCTCTGTGCTCTCTGGGGGGGGGGATAGCAATATGGGAAAGAAACAGAGGTCAGAACGGGATAAAGGAAAAGACGAATGGAGGCAGAGCATGCCACAGTGAGGCATACCGTAATCTGCCAGTTCGATAGGATTCAACCCGTTGTACTACGGACGTTCATTAACCAGTTTCTAAACACTCCGCCTAACACAACTGTGTTTATTCAAAAGCCCAGCTACATTCTTCGGTCACAACTAACCATCTTCGGGCTGTCACTTACTTACTTACTTACTCATTCCATGGAGCACAGTCCTTCTTGAGAAGCTAACTGGGTTTCAGCTAGTCAAGAAATTCCCCGCATTTTATGTAACCCGGAAGTTCATTACCGCATTCACAAGTGCCCGCCATCTGTCCCTATCCTGAGCCAGCTCGATGCATTCCATACACCCCCATCCCACTTACTGATTATCCATCTGAACATTACTCTCCCATTTACGCCTGGGTCTCCCAAGTGGTCTCTTTCCCTCAGGTTTCCACACCAAAACCCTATGTACGTCTCTCCTCTCTCCCATACGCCCTACACGCCCCGCCCATCTCGTTCTTCTCGATTTTATCACCTGGGTTCTCACACAATATTTAAAAGAAGATAAAAGATAATGTATATAATGTAATAATTGTGAACGTGTGGGATCACACAAAGTAAAATCAGAATGATGACTTATATATATACAGGCTGTTCCAGGAGTTAAGGTCATTGCTTCGGGATTTAATTTCAGAGTTGATTCTGAGTCAAAAACGTCATATACACATGGGTCTAATTCGCAACGGTTCAGGAGTTATGAGTTTTTAAAGTAAAAGGTAAATATATTAGAAAGGAAAGAGCATCGTGCATTTATTGAGCTATGTTGTTAAATTTACAGTTACAGATTCGCCGTTCAACACTCAAGCATACTGTTCGAAGTGTCGTCCGTCTGCTTGGATGCATTTTCTGACTCGTGTGACCAGAGAACTTGTAACCTTACGAAGCACTGCAGCGCTGCTGATGTTTCTTGCAGCTCTGAGAATTCCCTGGAGTAGTTCTTCTCTCGTGTTCACCTTGTGTGCATACACCATAGCTTTCATGTAACCCCACACATAGTAAGCTAATTGGTTCCGATCCGGTTACCGTGGTGGCCAATTCTGTGCACTGCCACGACCAATTCATCGAGTTGGGAATTTATGATTCAAATACTACCTTACGACCTGACTGAAATGAGGCGGCGCTCCGTCATGCTGGTAATACGTCTGTCGTCGTGTTTGTAGAGGGACATTCTCTAAGAGTGCTGGCAGTTAATCTTGGAAAAAGTTGGCTTAAAAATCACCTGTCAGACGTTGCGAAAAAATGGACGGACCAATCAGTTGGTCACCAATCACAACACACCACACGTTTAAGGAAAAGCGATGTTGGTAGTTGCTTTCAACAGTTTCACGAGGATTATCAAGATCCCATAAATGGGAGTTTCTTGTAAGGCAGTACCTGACTCACGAATTCCCAAATCGATGGATTGGTCGTGGCGGTAAACAGAATTGGCCACCACGGTCATCGGATCTGAACCCATTAGATTAACATGTGTGGTGCTACATGAAAGCTATGATGTATGCACACAAGGTGAACACGAGAGAAGAACTACTCCAGCGAATTCTTAGCGCAGCAAGAACAATCAACAATGGTGTATTGCTGCGTAAGGTTACAAGTTCTGCATCCACGCAGACGGAGGACACTTCGAAGAATTTGCTTGGATGTTGAACGGCGAAACTGTAACTGTACGTTTAAAAACATATCTCAATAAATGCACAATGCTCCTCTTTCCTTTCTAATTTATTTACTGTACTTTAAAAACTTATAACTCCTGAACCGTTGCCAATCGGACCCATGTGTATATGACGTTTTTGACTCTGAATCAGCTCTGGAATTAAATCCCGAAGTAGTGACCTTAACTCCTGGGACACCCTGTGTGTAAGTGTGTGCATGTGCATGTGTGTGTGTGTTTGTGTATATATATATATATGCGCATTATCTTTTTTAAATATTGTGTGGCAGCCCGATGATGGTTAACTGTGAAACATGTAGCTACGTTTTTGAATAAACATAGTTGTGTTGGGAGGAATATTTCAAGATTTGTTACTGAAATCATTTACTGTTGAATTTCAACACGACTTACCATTAGCGTGGGTTACGTAAGCTAAAGAAAAGTGTTCGACATCAGCCAACGCACCCGATGGTAACCATTCTTGGTCCACAAACAGCGAGCGAACATAAGAGGCAGCCAATTGTTTACCTATGACTCGATCACGTCACAAGCTACAGTATTGCCAATTGCAGGTCCCAAGTTCGTTTCTTATCTTTAACAAAACACAAGCACCTGTCTAACACGGTGGCACAACTGGGTTCAAGACGGCCGGCTCCGCTCTAGGACCCATAAACGAGTACCGGGCGAACTTTCGCATGAGGGTAGACGGGCAGGGCAGTGAAGCAACGCTCAGCTTCACGTAGGGCCGAGGATAAGGATAAGAGTTTCTACATCTCCGATCCTCCGTTGTCTTTCTCTCGTCAAAAGTACAACTGCAAACCTTAGTTTCGACTTGTACTAATTCCAAGCCTCCTGTCATCTCAACAGGCGTCACATATGTGTCGTCACTGGCCACTCCTTTTTCCACTCTTTAACACTTGAGAACTGCGCTCTTCCGGGTTATTACTCAGCGAGTGATGGTAATTTATTACCGACGTTTCGGGACAACCTATCGGTCCCATCCTCAGGACTTAATAATACAAAACTTTCTCCAGAAACTTTGGTAATAAATTACCACTACTCGCCGTGTAGGGGACCGCGGTAGCACAGTGGTTAAGGTGCTGTGTTACAAATCGGAAGGTCGCCGGTTTGATCCCAGCTGGTGTCAGTGGATTTTTCATTGACATAAAATCCTTCCGCTCACACTATGGCCCTGGGATCGACTCAGCCTCTAACAGAAATGAGTACCAGGAGTATTTCCTGGGGGTAAAGGTGGCCGGTGCGTAAGGCTGACAACTTTACCACCATCCTGTGCCGTTGTCATGAAATCTGGGAACCTTAACTTCCTGGTACCATCTGGTGCTGGCCAGGCCTGTAATGGAAGTGCTTTACCTTTACCTTACTCGTTGCAAAAAAACTCAGAAGAGCGCAGTTCTCAGCTACTTCGCGGTGGAAGCCCCAAACCTTGATTTAACACTTCGTTTATTGACATCAGTTTTAATTAATCGCATTAAGGCGGCAAGAAATTTCACACATACACGGTAACACAAACGGTATAAATATCACAGCTTAATTAAATATGTGTTAATAGATGGAGCTCACAGTCAGCATAACAAATGTTCAGCTGACGGTAAACTAGACCTTCTTTATTGCCTTATACGACACAAAGCAATACCTAACATTATAAAATAGCTTTAAAAATCTGTCCATTTTCGCCACGCTGTGTGTGTGTTTCGTATTGCAGCCACGCATAATTCACAATGTGACAGCACAGACCTCAATGTCAACACCAGCAACACCACCAACTGTCACAGTACAGTACAGTATTGTGGGCCAATTCCAGGCAATTTCAAACACTACATCTATAAATACAGAAATACTAACGCTTTATAAGGATGGAGTGCTTAGATGCGCGGCGTACTGGGATGTTAATCCATTACTACTGAGGTTACTATTTGTACCACCAGGTTTAATATTAAAAAAAATTCTACATTCCCCCGATACAACGTGCTTCTTATGTATCTCAGAACAAACAGCGATTATTTCCTTACACAACAGTTTGTTTTCTGAGGTATGAAAGGGGGGTTATATAGCGTATTTGCAAGCAATTCAGTGCTTAAACGCTAATTAACACGATAATTCGCCCAGCATTTAAGTCTACCTGCAATTTAATATTATTTTACCATCTCATCCTAACCCTTCCCTTTCAAGGTTTCCCATCAAAATTTTTACCCGTTTATTTGCTATTCAATGCATGCTACATATCCCATTTTATCCTTTATTTTCCTATCCTAATAACGTATGACGATGATCCCAGTGGCCGCGCCGTCTAGGGCGTGCGTCTGCCGCCGCTTGCTGGAATTGTGGGTTCAAATCCCGCCGAAGGCATGGATGTCTTTCTCATGCGAATGCTGTGTGTTGTCGGGTAGAGGTCTCTGTGTCGGACTGATCACTCGCCCAGAGGAGTCCTACCGAGTGTGTGTGCCTGAGTGTGATCATGAAACCTCGATAATGAGGAGACCTTGGCCCCTTACGGACTGTTGCGCCATGGTAAAAAGGAATGACGTATAGCGCCTGGTATCATACTGGACTGGATTGAGGACTGAACTGCGTTTCCAGGAACTCCACTGAGATATTCAAAGTATCTCACTCAAAGTTCATACTTTTTCGTCTTAGACTCGACGTGCCTTCAGTGGGGATTCAGTGAGTTCCAGTAATGTCACAAATTTCATGTTCACATCTAGAAATGGTATCAGACATTAAGATTGCAAATACGCAGTAAACGGAATTATGGGTATAATGAGCGCAGTGACTAAATTTCCCTTCGCTTTGATTGTCATTGTCAACATGTGTCAGTAGAATACGATGTTATGTACTGACACAGAGTGCGTTACTTAATGGAACCCTTCTGACAACTCAGTGTGACATGCAGGTTAAGCATATCAAACTCAGGATTACAATATGACAGTAACAAACTGCATCGAGTGTCTGTGCAGTTACGGCATTGTTGCTGCTATTATTACTAAAGGTAAAGTTCACCCCAGAACAGGCCACGAACGCCCAGAGGGGCAGTAGAGGTATAGCCCTACTCTTTCTTTAATTTCGGCGCTAGATGGGGGTGGGTGGTCAACGTTACGCCCCGGCTGCACTACCCCCGGGAAAGATTCGGTACCCATTCTATAGGAGGCTGGGTGGGTCCCACGGCATTTCTGGGCAGGTGCGGAAAATCTCGTCCCACCGGGATTTGATTCCCGGGTCTTCCAGCCCGTAGCGAGTCGCTAAACCGAATACGCCATCCCAGACTACGTTATGGCTATTATTATTATTACTATTATTATTATCCTTGTTATCGTCTTTATTCAGGGTATTTATAACTATATACCTGAAACAAACCATGTTTATAGGGTATATAGTGTTGCAGCTGTTCTGTATTTACAATTTATACTACAATGAATGCTATTTCGCGTGTTAAATAAGTTTTGTACATTCACGTCAGCACTCTCTGCACTATGTGTGCAGTGCACAATATGGCTGTTCTTTTGTATTTCTTTAATTTCGTGCTTCTCTGTTATGTTGCTCAGGTACTGTCTGACTGACTGTGAAACGGTTCCAGTTGCCCCTACCATCACTGTTATCAATTTTGTTCTCACACAGTATATTTATTTTAAACTTATTCTCGCCTATCAGCTATCAGGTGGCGGTTTTCCGGTAAATCCAGATCTCAACAACAGATCAAAGCGATTTCCCCACAGCACGTACTGAACGCTGTGTGCAGTGCTCATTAGAGCGATCTTCTGTAGATCTGTGGCCGACCGGTGACCTGTGCGCAACTGACGGTTCTGATCTAATCCTTTCTTAACTGTTTCTGATGCTCCGATTGTAACTGGCACAATTTTTGTCTTCACTTTCCACACTCTGCAGACCGCGATGTCCAGTTCTTTGCACTTATTTTTTTAGTTTCTTCTGTACTAACTGTTGATTCATCTGGTATGGCTATATCGATCAGCAGGCAAGTCTTCTCCCATTTATCATGCAGCACTCTATCAGTTCGGTTTGCAAATGTTTTTCCATCTGTGATACCCAGTAGGTCGCACATAATAGCAGTACCGTTGACAGTCATGACCATTTCAGATACATGCTCACAGTCCCTGCCAGTAACCTGCAACCCCACATGTTCACATACCGGCCAGTGGATGTAACCAGCCGCCTTACTGTGTCTGTTAGTGTACGCAGACGGTGCAAATGTTGTGCATCTCACAACAGCATGTTTTGTGTGGTCTTCTGCCTTGCAGCACATCCTGTATCTGTCTGTTGGTTGCTTTATGATGTTCCTCTGATGATAACACTTGCTGAGTGCTTGATTTGGGGCTACTGTCATTAAACTCTCAGTTTCACCCTTCATGCCTGAGCTACATAACCACGCCAAGGATTATTCTTTATCTAGTTATGGTCTTTCAAGGGACCGGTAGAATTGTCCATGCATTGCTTTTCTCTTGAGTTATTCCAACCTCTCGGTGTCAATGCTGGACTCAAGTTGATTCTTGATATTTTGGGTGTTATTATTATTATTATTATTATTACTGTTAAAATTACGACCAGGGTAGCGTAATCCCTATGGCGACTAGACGACTAGCTGGGCGATCTGGGGGTTCGAATCTTGGCAGTGACATGGAGATTTTCTCTTCTCCAAAATGACTAGAATGGCCCTGCGGCCCATCCAGGCTCCTATCCAAAATGTACCGAAGATATTTCCTGGGTGCAAAGCGATCGGGTCGTGCAGTTAACCAGTGACCTTCATCTAGTGCCAGGGTTAAGTTTCAGTAGGGCTACACTTCTATCCTCCATACGTGCTTCATGGAGTGCATAGGAACTTTAACCTTACGTTTATTATTATTATTATTAGTAGTAGTAGTAGTAGTAGTAGTAGTAGTAGTAGTCATAGCAATAGGATTAGTACTAGTACTAATACCAGGTGTGTGTGTGTGTGTGTGTGTGTGTGTCTGAGTGTGTGATCTAGAAAGCTCAACAACGAAGCCCCTAGGTTCCAGTTCGGTTTTTTCGTCACAGAAATAAAAAATAATAAAATTGTATTTACACGAATTTTAATCCCAACAATAAATAGTCATTTTTACGCTCTTGCCACTTTATCACTTGTGCCTATTGAACTGGAGGCTGATTTGGAAACAGAACCAGTCCAAACGATGTGCAGAAGTGGTAAGCAGTCGTCGCTGCCAGGACCCAATTCATAATCCCTTTCCTTTCATCTCATTTTCTCGTCATTAAACCAAAAGAAATGTCAGAGTTTTAGAACGACATAAATAACAACATATAATAACCTGCTTTGTTAACTAGAAATAAGAACCTGTCTTCTAATTTATTCATTAAAATGATGTTGTTATTAAACTCCTGGGAATAAAAAGAAGTTAAAATACAGGGTTATTCGAAATGATTGTCGGGGTTTTAACAACTTGCCACCATGTTCTCCAGATGCAACCCCATGTGATTTCTTTCTGTGGGGTTACGTCAAGGATCAGGTTTATGTTCCTCCTCTTCCCGCAAGTATCCCGGAACTGAAGGCACGAATCAGAACGGCCACTGAAACCATCACCGCTGACATGCTACAAACAGTTTGGAACGAACTCGATTATCGTGTTGAAGTTTGTAGAATCAGAACGGGTGCACATATAGAGCACCTGTAAGGTATGTAACAAAAACTTGGAGTGTTGTTCTATTAAATAAAAAAAAATAAACTCCTATCTCAAGTGTATTGTGTATGACAAGTTGTTAAAACCTCGACATTTATTTCGAATAACCCTGTACAGGAAAAGTTGACCAAGCCCACTCCATGGACGAACATACGAGGAGCAGAGGCATAAATCCAGTAATTCTCAATCTCGGCACTAGGTGGACGTGAGTGCTTAACTTCACGCTCCGTCTGCTTTACCTCGCAAAAGAGCGGCGATACCCATTAAAAAGTTTAATTATTAATCTTGATTCCAATTATCTGAGGCGCCCTCAAAATTCCGAGTGTCATTTGGGTGACATGAAACAAGTTCTATACCAAGGAACCAAAATATTAGGTGCCAACTTACAAAATTTAGTCGTCGGGGCAAATTGGCATCCTGCAATTGAGCACCCCTGCCATTATTAAGCACATCCGGTACTCGAAAAGGGGCCTTCTGAAAGTCGGCGACATATTGTACATATTTATCTTACTCTCACGCTGTTAATTACGGTGTGAAGCGTGAGTCAAACACGGAAAGTTAAAACGATACAACAGCACACACTCCTGCGATGCAATTAGTGTTTGTGAGCGTAGTTTCTGAGCCACATGGCTCGCGGCCAAACTCAATATAACGGTTGATTAAACCCAGTTGTTCTTTGTTCCTCCATCCGCGTTGCTTGTTACGATTTCAGTCAAAGCATAACATCATATCTCCTCTTGATTCACAGAGAGATATGATTAGTCGATCAAATTTAAATATAATTTTAGTTTTTCCTGCAACATCACGCGTGTTTTACAGACTCTGTACATTATTCTGCTCCTTTCTAAGTTACTGAACTGTAAACAGACTAACCTTTTAAACTTATGAATTTTTTTTCCTGTGGCGCGGCGGTCCAACGAGGGCCATGGCCTCCTCATTCTTGAGGTTTCTAGATCACACACAACGACTCATCACAGTCGGTAGGACTCCTCTGGACGAGTGATCAGCTCGTCGCAGAGACATCTACCTGACAACACACAACACTCACAACAGACAAACGTCCATGCCCCCGGTGGGATTCGAACCCACGATCTCAGCAGGCGAGCGGCCTCAGACCTATGCCTTAGACCGCGCGGCCATTGGACCGGCTTTAAACTTATGAATACTGATATGAATCTAGCTTATACGCAAAACTTCAGTACGTACCTCACAGAGAACAGAGTGTTTTCGTAAACAGACTGCGGCTTTTATTGCGATTACCACATGAAGCACAATAATACAGGCAATGTACGTCTAAAAGTAACACCGAGAGGGGCGTTCATGCAACCATTGTAGTGGTGGAAAATCAACAAGTATTATATATTCTGAGTGTGTTTTTGTAGCTTCTGGTATTCAGCATGAAATGCGCATGCGCCGTATTGTCATCTGTGGACTGTCCGTCTCTACAACATTTTTCCACGTCATCTCACGAATGGCACGATTTTCGGGGGGGGGGGGGGGGGGCGTATTCCCGAAAAAAAAAAGGGGGTTTTTTTTTTTTTTTAATTT
>Ga0123355_10021063_pt1 | contig 10428 bp, 11 predicted proteins | sample TergutEmb28metaG_3_FD_89872 | JGI IMG/M metagenome (GOLD analysis project Ga0123355, IMG submission 89872) | Embiratermes neotenicus P1 segment gut microbial communities from Petit-Saut dam, French Guiana - Emb289 P1 | ecosystem: Host-associated > Arthropoda: Insects > Digestive system > Gut ... | reverse complement strand
ACTTACTTACTTACTTACTTACTCCATGGTGCAGAGTCCTTCTTGAGAAGCTAACTGGTTTGCAGCTAGTCAAGAAATTCCCCGCATTTCACGGAACCCGAAGGTTTATTACCGCACTCACAATTGTCCGCCACCTGTCTCTATCCTGGGCCAGCCCAATCCAGTCCATATACCCATATCCCACCTCCTGGAGATCCGTTCTAATATTATCCGCCCATCTACGCCTAGGTCTCCCCAGTGGTCTCCTTCCCTCCGGTTTCCCCACCGAGACCCTATACACCCCCCCTCTCCTCACCCATACGCGCCACTTACCCAGCCCATCTCATTCTTCTCGATTTTATCACCCACACAATATTGGGTGAGGAGTACAAATCATTTAGCTCCTCGTTATGCAATCTCCTCCATGCCCCCGTTATCTCGTCCCTCCTAGGTCCAAATTTTCTCCTCAACACCATGTTCTGTTCTCAAACACCCTCAGCTTCCTTTCCTCCCGCAATTCAGCTAATTACCGTGCATATATAATCGTGCAACGTAAAAAGGTAAAACAATTCCATTACAGGCCTGGACAGGCCCTGAGGATACGAGGAGAGTGAGGCTCCCAGATTTCAAGACAGTCGGTACATGAAGGTGGTAAGGTTTTCAGCCCTACGCACCGTCCGCCTTTACCCCCCAGGAAATATTCCTGGTACTTATTTCTGTTAGAGGCTGAGTCGACCCCGGAAGGGCCGGAAGGATTATGTCAATTCTAATGACACCATCGGGAATCGAAAGACCGACCTTCCGGCTTGTAGCGCAGTGCCTCAACCAACTGCGCCACCGCGTGCACATCGTGCGACGTAAACAGCGAATAAAAATTGTATTTATTGTAAACACACTACCGTATTAGATCGAATATGTACGCATGTTACCGCGTCTATATGGTTTTTAAAAATTCGCTAATAGGACGAGATTTGTTTTCAAGAATTAAAACCGTTTTAACCCTTAGTTTTACGCATTCGCTTGCGACGAATAAATAATTTATATCGATTAAGGATATTAGTGTTAATTATAATACATTTTCATCAAGGTGTAACAATTGTAAGAGAATTTAAACGAAGAGAGAAGGAAATAAAAAAAATTCACGTATGTCAAATTTTTAATATATTTAAAAAGATAATTAGTGAAATGTCACTAAAAAAAAAAGAACTGCGTATTTTAAAGGTTTTGTACGAACGCCTGATGATGACTCAGTGTGAAGCGAAACATGAAGCCTCATGAAGTGATGTTCTTTTTGAAATAAAGTTGTTTTTGACTGATGCCTTTCATTTTCGTTTTGCTTGGAATATAGTGGCTCATGGGAATTCAGGGAGTGGAACAGTTCCACATCGGGAGTAGTTTCTACTGAAGTCTTAATTCAGTAAGTTTAAATTGTCCGCCGGCGTGTGAATACGTGCAGTGTGTTGAACACAAAATCTCCTCTACCAGTAGATATTTTGCGGTGGTGATGTGATTGGTGAGAAATAGAAAGACATATTTTGGCCGGCAGTAGAACTTATTTTGCCGCTATAAGTCTCTTCAGGAGTCGAATTTTATCCAGAGCTACTACAGTTATATTATATAAGACACTAATAAGACCGGTAGTGTTGTGTGGAGCGGAAGCATGGACGGTGACGGAGAGAGAAGAACAAGCTGTGCTAATTTTTGAAAGGAAAATATTTAGAAGAATATATGGTCCTAAATATGAGAACGGGGAATGGAAAAGTGGGACGAATCGAGAACTAGAAGAGATGAGAAAAGGAGAAAATATAGTAAAATGAATAAAAGGGCAAAGGATAAGCTGGTTAGGTCACCTAGAGAGAATGGAGGAGGATAGGATGCCCAAAAACATCTTCATTCAAGAACTGGAAGGGACAAGAAGAAAGGGAAGACCCAGGAAAAGATGGAAAGAGGAAGTAGAAAGAGATCTTCAAGTGCTGGGAGTGAGAAGATAGAGAGAGGTGGTGGCAGATAGGAAAAAAAATGGAAGGACATTGTTCGACAGGCCAAAGCCCACAGTGGGCTGTAGTGCCAATGGAAGAACAAGATGCAATTGATGAAATAACGATCGCTGTCTTATGATGTCGCACCTTGTTCAATAATTCGTTACAGTCTGCAGTACTGTTGTGTCTAAGGAGATGGTGGAGAGCGAAAAGGTTAGCTGCTTGTGTGGAGAATCGAAGGAGCATCCCACCTGTTGCGGGGAGTTAGTAGGGGGTGCGTGATAAGTACAGAGAGACCCCGGAAACTTGCGCACAGCCCAAACAAAGACGCACATATATGTAGGTCGGTCAGCATCAGTTCTGTGCCGGGCGGCGTCGCTCGCAGTGGCTCTGTGGAGCCAGCACTGGGCGTCCGTGCGTCGCATCCGTCGGGGTGTATAAGACGCTGTTTCATCCTTACAGGTTACATGATACCGAAAGGGACGGCCTTGATTACGGCGTCTAGAGAAGGGTGTGGGGGGAGACACGACAGTTTCCCGATGTTCACCTGATGAGCTGAGCAAAAGTACACAAACTGTCATTACGGAGAACCGGCTTCCCGGCCGACATTCTTTGCTAAATACATCACAGAAGCGTCACCGCTGTATTTAACATTTCATGACAAGACAGGCGATATATGTGTAATGTAACATCGAGGCGAGTTCGCGTAACCAGTGTTTCAATGGAAAAACAGTTATTGAGTATAAAATATGTGTTTTGATTTTCTCTACAACTTTTGTCTGAAACATTTCTCATTCTAAGAAGAAATGAGCAAGATATTATCAAAAGTGTACATATGTGTTCATGCTAAGTATCATTTATTCTTGTCAGAATTTAACCAAAATTTAATTATATCGGCGTATATTCGAAAAATAGTCACATATAAAATGTCATAAAATTCCGTATAGTATGAGCCGAGTTGTTCCATGCGGACGGACAGACAGACAGACGTGACGAAGCTAATAGTCACTTTTCGCAATTTTGTGAGTGCGCCTAAGAACCAGCGATAATGTGACGCCGTGTCCTGAAGCTATAGAAACCCGTCAAAAAAAAAAAAGACATAAAGTTACTTCAGTCCAGTCGGGGTTGCTTAGTAATTCTAATGACTCTGCTACGAACTGAGTGTCCAGAGTTTAATTCTCGACAGCTTCAGACATTTCTCTCTTAGACCACCAGACTTAACGCCATTTGTATTAGTAGCCTTCCCCGCGGTCTAAGATGGCTGGGGCATGAAACTGCCAGCTCGCATCCGATCTAAAGCCGAGGCCAAGAATGAGTGGAGCTTTTTGCCCCCTCGCCTTGCGTCTCAGCGTGTAACCTTTTCTTTTTTCAAACTTTTACTTTTTTATCTCTCACCTTAAAGGTAAAGGTAGTGGCAAAGCTCACCCTAGAACAGGCCACGAAGGCCCAAGAGGGAATAGAGGTATAGCTGTACTCTTTCTTTAACCTTGGCGCTAGATGGGGTGGGTGGTCAACGCCACGCCTCGGCCGCTTTACCCCCGGAAAAGACCCGGTACCCGTTGTCTGGAAGGGTGCGGAAAATCTTGCCCCCACCGGGATTCGATCGCCGGACCCTCCAGCCCGTAGCGAGTCGCTATACCGACTGAGCTAACCCGGCTCCATATCTGTCACAATACCAACTCAATATGTGTAATTAAAAATGGTTCATTACTTAAAATCTGCCGACAAATAACACCAATTTCTTTCCCACCCAGCATCATATTCAATGAGTACCAGGGTTGAAGCGACCTGAGTGTGAAGATGATCACTCACGTTCATGGTATGCCGAGGCGAATGAGTGGGGCTGTACTTGTACTCCCCCCATACGCCTTCATGGAACATTCAGGAACAACTTTAGTGATATAACTTTTTTTTTTTCCTCCATTACTTTATTCTTATTTTGTATCTGTCGTTAAAGAAACGACTCAACAAATGCTTAATACATCTTCAGCATTGGGTGGGGGGGGGGGGAACTATATAAAATTGACAAACTGTGTTGGTGACATTCCCACGTCAGACTTTCGCACCACACTTACGTTAGTGTCACTGTGAACAAATTAAATCATGAAGTTGGATGAAAGGCCACCAATAGCATGATGATGCAATCGGTCAACGAATATTTATCATTTTGATCTCTACTGAAACTGAGTAACGAGTGGCACACTGTCTTCCGGTTTTCGTTAATTCGGCTTCGAAACATTAAGAATAACCTTTTAATTTTTTTTTTTTAAATAGTTAAATGCTACACAGTGCGTGCTCACCCCCTTCGAATGGCAGTGAAAGTTTCCTATAAGAACGGAGACGACAGGAAAACAACTATCAACAAAGAATAGCTGGTATGTTTTAGGCTTATCATATAACCATTAACACAGATTTCCTACGCGGAAAGACAAGCAATGAAGACATCAACACTCAAAGCCTTCTTCTCATTATTTACCTCATACTTTTGTAGCTCGAGACCTCTTCCTCCTCCCGGTTTTTTGTTGAGGTGCTTGTATTTTGTTGCAGCGTACTGACGAAGGGACGGACATACTGGCTGCTGCAGGGATCAGTTGGGCTTGTCTAACGTGGTTGTCGCTTGCGACAGGGGCAACTAGAGCATGTCATGCGGTTCGTTTGACCTAGCAAAATGCGTTGAAATTGCATGTGTTACGCAGAAAGTGCAGTTTAATTTTGTAGGAATTTTCACGCAGGATAAATCCTTAAAGTGAACAAAGTGAGACTACATCAGAGTTATGAACTGGAAACGTGTTTGTTACAAGATCGAAAGCGCGTTATGCCTCAGCTCACTGAAGTTAGCAGTCTTGGAATCTCTACCTTACAACTAGGCCAAGAAGCGTGTGGGTGGCCTGCAGGTAATTTTATACACGCTCTTCTTCTTGGCAGTCCATTGACGTAGATCGTCGATTCACACTCTGGCCGCCTTGCTCCCCACCTACGCAGTGAGGGGCAGTGGTTTTTTGATGTAGCGGTGTCGACCTCGGAGTCGAACTCTGGTCCTTTAGACAGTACGGTAATTTCCTCTAGGTATCCCGTACTTTGATGGTCTAGGGGTAGCGTGCTGGCCTTTAGTACCCAAGTTTGCGAGTTCAAACCCGGCCGAAGCCGTCGGATTTTTAGGGCGAAAAAAATCCTCAGCACGCCTTCCTTCAGAGGGGAAATAAAGCCGTCGGCCCCATGTCGTAGATTTGCTGCATGTAAAAGATCCCTAAATTTAAGTGGAAGTCGGAATTTAGGCAAAATTACTACCGGACATCTTTCTCGCCCACAGTTCCACCTTTCGCTGCTATGATCTCTCGCGTCATTGCGGACGGAGGCACTTGGTGGCTAAAGTGGGAACGTCTAAAGGCGGGGGAAAGCAATGGCAAACTACCCCCAAGAACTTTCCCAGGATGCAGTGTGCCAGAGCCATACCGGTCACGTGACTGGGCTCTGGTTCCTGCCAAGCCCGGCCTTCAAAGCTGAATACTAATGCATGAATGAATACCGTACTATCTTCTAGTGCCGCGGTCATGGAAGAGTAGAGCTATACCTCTACCCACCCTCTGGGCCACAGCGGGCCTGTAACGGGATCACTTTACCTTTTTACCTTTTATCCCGTACTATACTTAATCTGTAACAAACTGCAACGTTCCCCACTCACGCAGGCAATTCTCTAGCACCTGAAGAAGGAATTGACTCTATAGATTATTCAGTAATTTAGTTTGAATGACTGACGTTTGGCCCCCGAAGGTATCCCAACTTTGGCGCAGTGGTGGGGCTAACGTGGTCATATGATCCCGAGAGCTATGCTGGCTGTAGCGTATGCTACTGGTAGGGCCCTCCCACACCAGATAGGTAAAGGGTGATGACCCAGACAAAAATGGATACTCTGGTCCTCAAGGTTGGGGGTTGGGCGTGAGGCTAACGACACCACCCCGTAAAAATTATTATTACGAAACCTATAAACAATACAGAGGAGGCCAAGTCCCACTCAGAGCCAATGATTATTATTATTATTATTTACGTTTGCCTAGTAACAACGCTAGGGGCTGTACGACAGAAGAAAAGTAATATGCTACTACGCTTCGCCACAGTGATCGGATGTTCGCCCCCCCCCCGCAACCCAGTCTCCTTTCTTTGGGAACCGGGGGCATATTCCTGGGATTAAGGTGGTCGAGGCAAGAAAGCTAACCCCGCATCTCCCAGATAATACCGGATGTTAAACAAGGATGGACGTGTACCATCACACCCCGCATATAGGGCAAATTATGAAGGGGGTATTTCTGGATAAATTCAGTAAGGTAACTTTTACTTCGTCGCCCTACCTTTAGTTGACTGGGACGCAAATAATGGTTTGAACTTAAGAGCAGTTAAAACTTACAAGAAAATACTGCAAACTGACCAATTTCGGTGCACAGAGTCCTTGAGAAGCTACTGTAGAGCGCCTGGATCTTCAGGTAATGCTTCTATTTGTATGAAATCTGAATCTTCTCTACAGAGTTCGCAAGTGCCCCCTAAAACACACGAAAAGAAAGTTTTAAAATAGAAAAAGAAAACCATGGGCACTATTCGACATTGACGCGTCTTTTATTCCAATGACTGAAGGCTGCTGGTTTGAATGCTGGCGTGTTTGAACCAGCAAGAATTCTTTACACGTAGCTACCGTAAAAGGAATAGATAGGTCTGTGAAAAGTGAAAGTTTGCCAGTCACTATGGTCCTACAGGCTAGGGCACGTGGTGCTGTCTTCAGCCGTCCGAAGGTTGGAATTTTGGGCTCGAATCCCATTTGTTACATGGATGTACTTCCTCGTCTAATTCTCTATGTTGTACTTTGGGGATGGGGACGGTGCTGTGAGCCTGCCCCCCGCCCTATTAAAGTCCGAAAGACCCTCATAATTTCCGAACTTACCGCTGAAGGAGAGCGGACCTGACCAGACCAGACCAGTCCAGACAAGCATATCCGCAAAGGCTGAAGAAGAAAACGAAGGTGAACACGAGAACATTTTTTAGGTGTATGGTAGGAAAATGAATTTAACGTTGGGGACACAAGAACTTTCGCATGCTTGTCCCTTGGACAGACAGGCGTACAATTTATCGCAGGAGTCAATAACTTGTGCAGAAGTGCCTCACAGCTGTTGAGTTGTTTTCCGCTTGGCTAGAGAAATAGTAAGCGATCGTTTTAGTTCTCATTTGACAGTTGATTGGAACATGACGGCTCTTTTTTGCTGTGAGATTTTGTTGTGCTTGAACTGACTGATGGACAGAGAGGAAGCAAAGAGGAATCCGTCCGATGTGTTTCTTTTGCAGAATTTATAGACTGCCTGCACCCTGATTAGAATGATTTCTAGACCATAGCAGTAGCCATGTTATTCGTAATGTTGCAGAACCGGAGTCATAAATATCTTACGCTTCTAGTTCGTCACTGGCGAAACAGTTGATTGTGGAATTTATTCCTCTAAAAACAAAATTAACCAGAATTATACAGGGCGTTTCATAATGTTCTCCGTGATTACAAACATTTATAACAAGAAAACCAAAGGACCTATCTTAATGGAATTGTTCACTGCCACAGGAAAACTTTTTTTTTTTTTTTTTGTTTTTGGACAACTAGAGATGTTCGATGTATGCACCACGGGTGACACGGCACACATCGGTACTTTATTCAAGTTCTTGCCACATACACGTGTCAACATGGGTGCATCGATATTCTTCACTGCTGCAATGATCCGTGCCTTTAGGTCAGCGAGGTCACGTGGCAATGGTGCTTTGCGTACTTTGCACGAAATGCACGTTGCACAGTAACCACAGACTTACTCGTGTGATATTCCAACACACAAAACGAATTCTCCCCCGGAGCGGCCATTTTCTCACTATATACACTCGCATCGCCTAGCGGCAGAAATGTGAACTACGATGAAAAACAACTTACTGGGGAAAAAATGTTTGAGTTGTTCCTTCTATCTGTACAGGTTTCGTAAATACGTGTCCTACGGTTTTCCTATAATAAATTTTTGTAATCCCGGAGTACATTATGAAACGCCCTGTATTTATTGATATAATTCGTACCGCACAGAAAACACACTCCATCTCGATTATAAAAAACCAATCAATGACTGTTGCAGAAGGAAATAATCGATGAAATCTGCGCTGGTCTGGATTATTACGCAGCGTAGAGTGGTAGTTCCACCCCAAATTTTCGGGAGAGCCACAAAGCGTATATTGGTGATTCCGCACCGACGTTTTGGGACAGCCTTTCGGTCCCGAAATTTCGGTGCCGAATTACCACTCCACTCCGTAGTACCCCAGAAGAGCGCAGTTCTTAGCTACATCGCGGCGGCGGAAGCCTAAAAATCACGAAACAATCGCTATTTGTTCCAAGATTCACGCAAAACACTTAATACACGCTGTGGGCAGAACGTAGAATTCTTGAACTTTTAACCTGGCGCTACATAAAGTAACCACTTGTCCTCATTGGCTTGTACAAATATTCACTTTCACGTTGCGGTCTGCTGTGTGACTTCGTGTAGTCTTGTAGGTGGGCACGGCCCTTGTATTCGGCAATAGTTGTCAGAGGCGAAGCTGATTGTGTGAATGTGTCGTTAGGTTATACAGGCAGGTTGCGTGGAAGTTGGACAATCTTCGGAAGAGAGAAAGGAGATGCATTGCGGCCCGGTCCAATGGAATCTGCGAACAGGAAAGGTGAGAAATCCAGACGCAGGTCTAATAAAGTTATCCACGTCCTCGGTATGTTAACTTCAGCCTTGAAAAAGAGGCATCGTGTTTCTTCCAAACGGTGGTAATGACGTACCTACAAGAACATCTGGGAAAAGGCAATCTGCAAATCTGTTCACTTTTATTTATTTATGTAAGAATGCTCTCAATAACTGAGCGCAACTGAGTGGAATGCAGAATTATCGGTGAATAATAAATTGGAATAGGCGTGGAAGGAAGCGGCCGTGGCCAATTTTAAGGTATTATCCAGGCAGTTGCCTGAAGGAATGATGAAGACCAGTAGAAGGCCTCAGCCGTGTTAGTTGGTGTTTCGGCCGGGATTCGAAACACGAACCTCCTGAATACATTAGCAAGTATTACCACTCCAATACAACTCGCTCGTTATATGGTTATTGTTACTATTATCAAATAATAATAATAATAATAATAAGATTATATCGGGTTATTTCTATAGTAAAACCAACTAGACGTTCCAGTGTATCAAATTTATTTATTTTAGAATGACAATGTACATGTTTCGGACGGTCTTTCCGTCCATCATCAGGAGTTGAAGACTGTACATACAGCAAGCAGACAGCAGTGTCTGTTTGACATATGCCTGTTGCTGTATGTACAGTCTTGAACGCCTGATGACGGACGGAAAGACCGTCCGAAACATGTAGAGTGCCATTCTAAAATAAATAAATTTGATACATTGGTGCATTTGGTTGGTTTTACTATAGAAATATATTACGATGCACGGCCCTATGAACGTCAAGTTTATATCGGGTATTGGCAAAACTGAATTCCGGTCGCTTGCTCAGAAACACCTCTCCAACTTCTATTGCAGTATTATCCGAATACCTCCATTCCGGCTTTTCCAAATGACAGTCCTATAAGAAGTTTGTCTAAAGAATTTTGCAAGCTTTTCTGTGCTCACTTTTCGAGCTACATATCAGTCCCATATTAGTTTCTTGGCATCACTCAGCGAACTGTAGGGCCTGTTAGATAGGACGTTCTTTGTTATATCATCTACGCCTTTTGTCACCCATTCATGTTGCTTACAGACGTTGTACTTAACACTCAGTTTTACAAATATATTGAGATTATTTATTATTACTACTATTATTTATTGTGGGCCCGGTAGCTCAGTCGGTATAGCGACTGACAACGGGCTGGACGATCCGGGATCGAATCCCTGTGGGGACGAGATTTTCTGCCCGTCCAGACCGGCCCTGGGGCCCACCCAGACTCCTGTACAAGGGGTACCGGTTTTTTCCCGGGGGTAAAGTGCGGCCGGGGCGTGCTGCTGACCAAGCACCCTCTTCTAGTGCCGCGGTCATGGAAGAGTAGAGCTATACCTCTACCCCCCCTCTGGGCCACACCGGGCCTGTAAAGGGATCACTTTACCTTTTTTACCATTATTTATTACTATTTTCGTGATCTAGATGTGGACCAACCAAAATGGGGCTCGAGTGGGTAGAACCCCGAATTCAAGTTCGGGAGATAACTTCATGAAGCAGATTCCTTCTTGAGAAGATGGTAGTTTCTCATCTATTCAAAAAATCCCCTAAATTTTAAGAGCAACCCGCAAATCTAACTACCTTCCCCACCCCCCCCACCACCCCCCCCCCCCCCCCCCCCCCCCCCCCCTTCTCCCCTCTCTCATCCCAAACATTGGATGCGGACGCCCAGCACGCCCCTGTTTTTTCTACTCTCTTTTTTTTTTCTTGTGGTT
>Ga0123355_10021062_pt1 | contig 10429 bp, 8 predicted proteins | sample TergutEmb28metaG_3_FD_89872 | JGI IMG/M metagenome (GOLD analysis project Ga0123355, IMG submission 89872) | Embiratermes neotenicus P1 segment gut microbial communities from Petit-Saut dam, French Guiana - Emb289 P1 | ecosystem: Host-associated > Arthropoda: Insects > Digestive system > Gut ... | reverse complement strand
CAATAGTTTTAAAAACAGTTTTATTAACATTAAGTTCTGTATTTATGAGAACAAATATTCTTCAGTCATCATCTGCTGACCATGTTTTGTGAATCTTTGTTCCTCTCTCTATCCACAAATAATATCACCACTTGCTGCTTTTCAGCATACTAGTTTTAATTCTAAACACATATGCCAGTAGAACGCCATGCCTGTAGTTTTCTTTCCATTCAAGCTCACATGTCATGCTATTACAAAAATTATTTTAACAATGGCACCACATCTTACATGCCCAGAATCCACATGGAAAAAATACAGTTGTAGTGAATTAGTACTTCTATAAGGTCCCTGTCATTTTTCCTAGTAACCTTCAGTGCCAGTCTCACCAATGTCTCTAGGAAGTACAGATTACATACAGCAAAATCAGCAGCAGTAGTTTTCACTTTAGCAACAATTGTGCAACAAAAACCCTTCAAATTCATAGTAGCATAACGTGACTTTATTTTCCTCCCTGTCACGTGATTACAGTTGCTATGTACAACAGCGCAGCAGCCTATGCTAGCAGCCCCTCCTATCTGATTGCACAAGGCCACTAATCTATAAATGCACAACTTCGCGACTCTCATGATACGAGTCCTGGCTTAATGACCAAAGGCAAAAAATTTGTAATAATAATCCCATTATAAATTATTGCAACAAACAAACAAAAATATAGGTGATCATATTTTTGTTATTTTTACTTTACAGAAAAAGTTATTTATAAACTGCATAATATATATAATAAAAATTGTTATAATCACTTATGTCTTAACAATTGCACCCAGAGAAAGGACTAACAGAACAAAATTCATTTTGAATGAAATATATTTGAATAAGTGAGAAATTTTGATTGTTTGTGTTGCAGTATAGGCTGTGTGAAAACAATGATATATTATATGACTAAAGAGACTTTAAAAAAATTCTGTTGGAGGTATAAAATTCTCTTGAATAAAGAAATTTTGAAAGTGAATCTTATTCAAAATCTTATATAATAATGGACATACCTCTGCTTATATACAAATCTGGATGTTGTGTGCACTTCTGGTATGCAGTCAGTCAACAACATTATGATATTATAAGCCCATTTTTCTTTGAAATAAATAAATTTACCCACATATACTTGCATAACCCTGACTCACATCTGTTTTCTCATGTGGTTGATTGAGCAAAACTATGAATATCTGTGCTAGGTAGTGTCAATGGTAAATAGAGAGAATGTTGATATGTAGCATTGGTTGAACCATACAAGGTATAGTCATAATTTTGTGCATTAAAAATAATTAAACAGGCATTTTAGAGTTTGAGGGTTTTTGACCGTGCATCTTCCTCATGAAATAAAGTGAAATGCCAACTTTGTGCAACTAGGTAATTTTATTGATGTATCCTTAGCTCGACATGTTTCAGGTACATACGTCCATCATCAGCAGCATTAGATGTTGAGTTGCAGCATATGGTTTTCTGCACCGAGTTTTTGGATGGGTGGGGGTCTTGAGAGTTGCTGTGTAGGTTGTGTTTACGGTGCGGATGGTGCCGTGTGAATTGCACAGCACCATCCACACCGTACACACGACCTACGCAGCGGCTCTCAAGACCACCACCTATTCAAAACTTCGGTGCAGAAAACCATATGCTGCAACTCAACATCTAATACTCCTGATGATGGGCGTATGTACCCGAAACATGTCGAGCTAAGGATATATCAATAAAATTACCTAGTTGCATCAAGTTAGCTTTTCACTTTATTTCATTTTAGAGTTTGTATGTCATTGTTTTTATAAGTGACATCTTAACTAAAACCCAGAAACATGCACATATTATTATGAAACCATAGACTAGGTAAATATACAAGGACTGATATGTGGCATTTGTCTTACCATAACATGTCTTCCAGTCAGTACCCAACATGAAACCTGAAGGACACAGGCAAAAAGCCCGTCCTAGTGTATTGAGACAAGTGTGTGAACATCCGGCATTGTTCTGGGAACACTCATCCACATCCTCACAGGTGTGATTATCAGCAGCCAAGCGAGTGCCCACAATCTCCTCACAACTGCATATGTAGTTGCCTGGCAGGTTCTGGCATGAGCCTTGACAAGGGCCATGTCCATTTCGCAGGAAACATTCATTTATGTCTGCAGTAAATGTGAAACTTACATACTTTTACTGAATAAAATCAAATTGTGCAGTCTTATTGGTATATCATACTATGGCTAACAAACAAGGACTAATCTCTACCTTATATATAAGTTGCAAGGTACATGTTTATATATTTCAGAAGCTTGTTAATTTACATGTTTCACACAGAGGCGTTGTGGAGGCAAACTGGTTGAGGCACAGGTCTACAAGCCGCAAGGTCATAAGTTTGATTCCTGAGGGTGACACCAGAATTTTTCATCTATATAATTCATTTGGCCGTCTATGGCCCTGGGGTAGACTCGGCTTCTAACAGGAATGTGTAGCAAAATATTTCCTGGGAGGTAAAAGCGGACAGTGCAATGGGCTGACAACCTTACCACATTCATGTCCCGACCGTCTTTGAAATGTGGGAGACTTAAACTCCTGGACACCTCAGGCCTGTACAGGAGTTGCTTTACACCCCCCCCCACACACACACACACAGTGGCCTCACCTCAAAACTATTAATACCATTTAGTGATATACATAAGGCCCTTTCCTTAAGTGGTGTGCATTATTCTCCAGCTGGTTGCTAGGGGATAATTTATGATCTGTTACAATATAAACAGCAGTCTGTATCTAAGACTATTCTTGTTTCTTCACAGCCATTTACCTCATGTGATAACCACTATGTGGCAGGATGGTGTCAATAAAAGAGCAAGAGTCAACAGGAATATATAGTCATAATACAGTCATAACATTTTTGGAACAGTTTCACTGAAGTTTATTTAAGGAAAACCTGGAAGAATACCAGGCACTTTGTTAGTGGTGAATATTGACTTGTCCCTGAACAATTTTTCAGACTCTAAGAAATTAAAGCAAACTGATGTATTAGAACATTTTATCTTCAGGCACTACTAATCTGCTACTGATTTGATTGCACAAAAATGTCAGCGATTGGAACATCTACTTTAAACACTTCTCTTCAAGATTTATAAAATTTAACACAATCATTACCTAGACAGGTCTTGCCATTTGCTGACAGCCTGAACCCTGATGGACAGACACACTGATATGAGCCAGGTGTGTTGTGGCAAGCAACTGCACAGCCCCCATTTGAATCTGAGCACTCATCAAGATCTGAAATACATATCAATTGCAATTACTTCTCACATATCTTTTTAGAGTCAAAGAGCCTCTTGCAGACAATAAACATTTTTGCCTTCTTAGTACAACATGAGCAATTGAAAACACAATTGCAGGTCACTGCATATCAATTGGAAGTTGTTGCAGATGTAAAATAAAATGGGTTGTTGAAGAAAGAGTACTTTTATACAATAATTGTCTGCAGCATTGTCATGTAAAAGGACATAATAAGGACTTTCATAATTTTGTCTTCTTCAAATATTACTTGGGTGATAAGACTGACGTTGATGAGAAGAGAAACGAACTGTCAAATAACTAACCAACCAAATAAACCAAACTACATATTTGTGCATCACATTGTAATTCATTTACTTCATCTTTCTTTATGTTTCAGCTACAACCTCTCTTATATAATACACAATCATGCAACTCTATACAACACCATCCAGTATGTGCTCTACACATACCAACATACATACCATGACATGCTGTTCCCTCTTGTCTAAATCCACGGAAGCAGGAGCAAACCAGTTGATTCTCAACCACAGTGCAGAGTTGGTCACACATGCAGCTGCTAGGTGTGCTAATGCTGCTGTTACTAAGGGGTAAACATTTGGGTGGTTTCCCTAGCCATTTGTGCTCCACACAAACCAATCGCACAGTTTTCTCAGGCTCTAGTTTGTAATTATGCTGGCACTCATATTCAGCTTCCACATATTTTCTCCTGAAGAAAACATGAAAAGTGGTTAGGAACTGCTTGTAATGCAAATTAAAAAAGTTTGAATATGTAATATGAACTACAGGTAACTTTAAATTTCCTGAAAATTATCAATTGTCTCGGAGTCTTGTGTACGGTGCATGAAGCAGAGTTCAGCTAGAGCTCTTGCTATCAGGAAATGTTCCTGTGAGTGAGAAACCTAGTCTGTGGAGTCTATTGTAGACAGCTAATTTCAAGCACTGGATCCAGTTTCTGAAATGCTGGTTTTTATTTTGTCTGTATGTGCGTGGGAGGGGAGGGGAGCAGAGGGAGTGGGAGCAAAAACCACTACCAGTGAACAGGCAACAAAACAGCAACAACAAGAAGAAGGTAGGTCATGTCCAAAAATTAAAAACTTTTATACATTTTCACATGAAGAATAAAAAGAGATGAACACATATACTGAAATTATAAATACTGGCTCCTGAATTCATGCATCTACCCTAGCATATGTGACAGTCTAATAGATGCATGTATGGTGTAATTTGTATAACACATTTACAAGCAATAAAAGAGAGATTGCATAGCACATACATTTCAGCAGACTACTCTCATATAACTGGATATAACTGGATGCATCAATGATGGCAAAATTTTGCAAGTCCAATGACACATGATAATTTGGATTACATGGTACTGAGGCTACTGAAGTAATGGGGATAATCTTTTCTGTAATTCAGATGCCTATCAAGTAACTTCTTACATTCGCCAAATAAAAGAACAAATTATTTAAACAATGAAAATTAGTTTCACTGACTTACATGTCCACTCACTTTACCTCTTACTTGATATGGTTTTAGATGAAAGGTGTGGAGACATTTGAGCTAGAAGTAAAGAGAGACAGAGAGAGAGAGTTTTGTTTACTGCTATGCAAGGTTGCTAATAAACTTCCAAATAAGACAAAATTCTTGAGATGGCCAGAACTCATGCTGCATAAAAGCAAATTGTTTGAAAAGGAAGTCTTTGGGCCTTACATAAAAACATTACACATGTTTGGGGAAAGTGCCTTTCATAATGATGATGTAATCTTATTACTATTATAACTGACTATTTCCATATCCATGGATTTTGTAATCCGATGAGGATCCAAGGAAAGATAATAAAATACAATACAATACAATAAGCTTAGCACTATTGCTGAAGTTGATGGTGTACAGAAAACAAACACTCTGTAGAAAGTAAATGGATGCTCTTACTTCTTAAAGGGGGAAAAATAAATTGCTTATCCCTTCCAGGTTTCCTGCTTAAAGTTATATGTTAATTTCACTAACACGTGAGCTGCTGACCTGCTATTTACTGTTGCTTCTGCAATCTGTCTGTTTTGCAGTATTACAATGTTCATCCTTAATAATTTCTGTTATGATGAAACTTACCTGGTGTACCTAACTTCTGCATTAGCCACATGTGGTGCAGGCAGGAACATGCCATGAAGACATGACCAGTCACTTTCCTCTGTTACATTAACAAATTTAAACACTTCAAGCGAATTTATTATGTCTGTGTGATTTTGTTCTACCAGTCCCGTATCCTTCTTGGTGCTACTGTGCAGCCAAGTTTCAGCATCAGTGGACCCAACTATTATAGATTTGTTGGGTGTAAGTGACGACCCTTCAGGTAAAAGTTTTGCTCTTTCACTTTCTTTCTCTTTTTCTGAAATATAAGCATCGTGAATCTTGTCATATTCTGGTGCAGAATTTATTCCAAGAAATTTTGGGACCTCTTTCATTTGAAACAGTGGATTCTTATTATCATGAATTACTTTTTCATTTTCTGGTTTTAGATGTTCACTGTTTGCTAATGTGTGTAATAATGGATGATTTCCAGATTTAATTTCATTATTTATGGCCGCAGAATTAACATTTTTCTCTATGGCATCCATTCCAATGTTGTAAGACCTGTTCGTGAACCTTCCAAGCAATGCATCAACACTGTTCTTATTAGATGATGGAATTTTAGAGATAAGGTCCTCGTTTGATCCAATCTTGGATCTTCTTTTTGAGGTTATGTCTGTGGTTGGAACAAAGGCAATAAATTTACTTGAGCTTTGTTTTACTTTCTTCCTCTTTTTCACATGTGCTATATCCCTATGTTTTTCTTTGTGTTTCCTTCTTTCCTTCTTCCTCTTTTTTTCATTCTTAATCTTTCCATCTTCCAGTGTCCCTACTTTTTGTTTCTTTTTTGTCACCTGTAAAGTAAATATTTACCTATTCAGTGATGATCATTTAAATTGTAATAAGATGAGCTTCCGTACGAGTGGAAGCACTTAGACCGCACATATACAAAGAAAAATACCTTTTAGAATGCTTTTTCATTTTGTAACTTTTCATTATTAGGAAATATCATCCATACAAACATTACACTATCGCATCTCTGCTATTCTGCAGGCCCTCAGTAGCCAGACAGACTATCAAGCACTGTGATATTACAATATTAGCAGTCCAAGGATAATTGTGATACACTTTTCTTCTAGAGTGGTTGGACAGAATCCTTTATAATGTTTTTAACTAGTTATGTGTTGGAAATTGTTGCCACCACCATTTTCAAGTATGTTAATTCTGCAGACCCCAGTCAATACAGGTATACAGTATTATTCTAAAGCTATTTTTGTACATGGATGTAGTCCTTGTTTCTCTTGGGTTGCAAAGGGTGGCAATATTTATTAGGTATATTAAAATGTTCTTCTGTGTTGAATACCAATATACCAGAAAATATGAGATTCTACAGAAGTTTTACTTCATGATGTGCTTTTGTCTGTCTTTTGCCTACTGATTCATGGCTTTACAGTGATATACACAAGCAACTTTTGCTGAAGCTATGGTGATTAAGAAGTCACTGAAACACTCATGTCTGTTCTAGAGAAGGACTCTGGTTCAGTTAGTTAACTAGAAAACTCCAGCTGGGCATTATACTTTCACATAGTGCCAGCCCATGGCTAAACCCCACCAAAATGGGCTCCATGTATGATGGTGATCAAATACACTCAAACATCTAGTCCCTAGGCACAGTCAACCAACAACTGACTGAGCTGATATCACAAATATCCTTTTGTGTCAGTCATAATCTCCAGATACAAGATTATAAAATGACACAGAACTGATAAGGTTTTAAAATGTAACTTACTTCTTCCTGCCGTCCAACATGGACAATTTTGTCTTTGTCTCTCCTTACCTTTTTTCTGTGTTTCTGCGTCTCTGCTCTCATCAACCAAATGTCAGGTACATTGCTGCTGGCTGACCCCCTTGATGTTGACAGAGTAGCAGCTGAGCTATTAGTCACTGAGTGAACCCAAAATGTGTTGTGGTCCACTCTCCTACTGAAGTTATCTTTTTTAATTTTGTTTTTCCACAATGCTGTTTGTCTTTTCCCTTTAATTTGAGTGTTTGAGGCTGAAACATAACACACTGATACAAGCTCTGTTTTTTTAAATTTCTCCATCATCCAAAATTTTGCTATAGCTCTTGTCCTTTTACAACCCATGCACTTGATTTGTTCTCAGACGCTTATCTAAACATGCTGAATGTATCTCTGGTACCCAGTTACTGACAATAGCTCGATCTAAGGGGTCCACCACAGATGTGTCTGTGCATGAAGATGGAACCAGAGCAGGCTTCTGAACCGTTGTATTTGAAAGTGATTTAAAATTTAGACGATGGAAAAAGTAAAAAAAAAAAGAGATTGTGTTAGTTAGTTATATAACATCTTCAAAGCCCTATAGGGTTAAACGAAATGTAATAAACTGAAATAGACATATCTTAATTTTGTATTTGATATTAAAATTAGAAGACTAGGTTGGAGTGATCAAATTATAAGAATAGAAGGCGAAAGGATCCCAGAAAGGGTTCTTAATGGAAAATTTCACAACAAAAGACTAGTGGGGAAACCATGAACAAGACAGGAGGACATGGTCCAGAGGGACACATCACAGATCCTTGGAATACAAGGATGGCAGAGATGAGCAGAAGACAGAGAAGAATGGAGGCATCTTCTGACGGACGCCAAGGCTCAGACGGGGCTGTAGCGCCATAGATGGAATGAAAATTTTGTCCTTGCATAGCTGTAAACCTACTCTTTAAGGAACTATAATGACTGCTTTAAACTCTGGTGTCTGCACAGCACTCACACTACAGCAGAACAACCTTGGGCCACCAAACAAAAAACCTCATACTGCACTTGCATTTAAAAATTTAACATAATCGCGAAGATTAATATCTTCTGGTGTGTGACTTAGTGTAGTCTAGTAGAAAAGTACCGGGGTTTGGAGGGACATTCTGACTATATATTCTGAGGAGAAGAATAAGCCAAAAGACAAACCAACCTAGTCATCATACTTTGTTAACTATGAAACACATAACCAGAATGTAAAAAGAGTAATGTCGAAAATTTGATGGAAATGTGCTTATTCTAATGTGTTCAGCCACCTTGGTTGTCACTACTGGTAGGAAGAGGCTCCAATATGGCAAAGAATCCTTTGCGAAGAGAACCTGGTCACATGGATGCCTGAGTATTGTATGCAGAAAGGCAGTGATTGCACTGGCTGATCACCTCTGCAATTAATTAGCTTTTTTTTTGTTTGTCTGTTTGTTTGGTTGGTTGGTTGTTTGATTGGTCTGTTGCGTGGCTTGTATGAACATGGAGGCAGTAGATTTCGCCAGAATTTCAGTAGATGTGAACCTCATTACATACATAATACATAATCATTTCATACTTCACTCATCCCAAATGCTGCATGACATAATCAAGACATGACATAATATTGTAACTCACTTCACAACAAGGACCTTAGTATGAGGTATCTTGCAAAATGGAGACTTACTACAATGTGTTCAGGAGATGAAATGGCTCTCAAACAATAGGCACTGAAAAGCAGAGTTCCTGTAAAAATCTGGCCAAAAATTTTCCCATGTTTACTCACCACTTGAATCATCAGTAGAATCTTGCTGGTGGTTAGGAAATGTGGTTGAACTGACAGATCCTACTGCAGTAAAGTCCCAGCTGAAAACAAATAATACCGTTCTGTGGCAGTGTGTGCAACATAGAGCAACAGAACATCCCACATATGGCATCAAGGACTAGGGTTCTGACCTGTCTGAAATACATTTTCAGTATGGTGAGTAATCACATATGGTTCAGCAGTGTAAGAACAGTACATGTGTGATGGCCATTTCACAAAGTAGAGTATCCTGGCATTTGCCTGAAGAAACTGAGACAAAGCATGAAAAGTCTCAGTTGGGATAACTGGTGTACTGGTTGAGATTTGAAATGGGGACTTCGCAAATACACGTCCAAGAGTGTTACCACTACACCAATATGCTCAACTTATGTAGTTATTATTCTCTGTTCCAGAAATTATAAAACAGCACTGAATGTATTAGTATAATGAATAATAATCCTGCTTTGTGTTCTGCAAGTCTTGAGTTCAATTCCAGGCCCACAGACTGGCTCTCTTGCATGAGGTTTTCTGAAGTTTTCTTAATTTACTGCAGGAGTAAGATGAAAAATGGAAAAGGATTAAATATGCCATTACCACTTTATTTTCAACTTTTAATTCTGAAACACTACACACTTCCATGCAGCATAACTGCCACACAACTGAAATATTCATCACATGAAGAGTATTAACTTTTGTCTCTTTCTTATTGCAGGAAGACCGCAGATACATGGGAAACTTAAGTCTAGTATTTGTGTCATTATTTCTGGCTGAATATCAGTTTAGTGACTACTGACAAATGGTATTAAGCTGGCCATAGGCTAGAAAAGTAGTTGCACCAGACCGTGATTCAAGTTTTAGCAAAATATTACATTTACCATTTGCTAAAAAAATACCATAAATTATGTAACAGAACTGAAATGCAGACACACCACCTGCTTGAAGCAGAGTCCTTGAGAACCTACCTGCCACTTAGCTAGTCGAGATGTTTCACATTCATCATGCAACTAGGAGGTTCATTACTGTTGTGTATTCCAGTTTATATTTAGGATGAATGAATATACAGTTTCCAGAGACAGCAAATGAATTTACTTGGAAATTTATTGAAAAAGCAGAGATGTATAGAATAAAACACAGAGGTACAAAACAGCTAGAGTAAAATTAGTCATAAAGAACTACCTACTGGGTTTACATAATATTTTTGGTTGGATGAGGTAACAGTCTTATCTTGAAATTATATACAGGGTGTCCCAGGAGGAATGTGCCAGACTTTGGGAGAGTGTTCCTTATGTTAAAGTACACCGATATAACCCAAAACACCTATATCTAAAGTTGAACGGTTGCGGAGATAATGGCCAGAGAAGTTTGAAACTTTGACAGCTGTTACACACTTATTGATTACCAAATACATATTAAAACTGGCAGGAATATGTTGTTTCTGTAATGTTAATATCTGTACTTAACAT
>Ga0123355_10021061_pt1 | contig 10429 bp, 8 predicted proteins | sample TergutEmb28metaG_3_FD_89872 | JGI IMG/M metagenome (GOLD analysis project Ga0123355, IMG submission 89872) | Embiratermes neotenicus P1 segment gut microbial communities from Petit-Saut dam, French Guiana - Emb289 P1 | ecosystem: Host-associated > Arthropoda: Insects > Digestive system > Gut ... | reverse complement strand
TATGGATGAAGTGTCCAAGCTTCTCATGGTGTGCTCCAAGCGGTTCTGGGTAGCACCCAAATTGGCACGTTCGCTAGCAACGGTACCTAATGCGTTGTCAAAACTTGATATCATTGCAGCTATGCTTGCACCATTCATACCACTAAACCCATTTGCAGCCGCAGCCTGAACATCACTCAATCCCAGGCCAGCAATCGACATAGCACCGATATTGAAATTCATAGACTGGTTTGCATTCGCACCAACCTGCAAATGCACATTACTTAAGCCGTTAAGAAGTTTTTTGCCATTAAACTCAACCCTATCGGCCATACTATTGATTTCTTTAAATATCTGTGATATTTCATTCGCAAGTATAGACCGGGTAGCATCACTATTAGTTCCGTTAGCAGCCTGGACAGTCAACTCTCGGGCTCGTTGTAACTTCTCGTTGAGCTGCGACAGACCTCCTTCAGCGGTTTGAATCATAGATATTCCGTTCTGAGCATTTCTGGAGGCCATATCCATGCCATTGACCTGTGCACGCATTCTTTCGGAAATAGCTAAAGCTACAGCATCATGGGAAGCTGAGTTAACACGTAAACCTGTAGCCAATCTTTCGGTGGCCGCCGCATGCATTCTTTCGACGTTTCTCATTTGGTTAAGTAGTGAATTCTGTGCTATTGAGTTTATTGTCATGTTAATTCCTCCCTGAATTAAGATTTGAGTACGATGCTCTATATATCAAACTACGTATTCGCAGTATGATTTTGTCAAAGTTAGCTAAAACTACTATACAGTGGGGGGTTACTTTTTGGAGGATTCAATTCAGCTATTCCGAATACTATATCGTCAGTGCTATCGAAAATATTCAATGGAAAAGGAATACACTATGCTTACAAATGTGCTCCAAGTCAGTAAAAAAAGAAATGGTGAAAAAAAATGGATGACAAATTAGTGCAAGTTGTAAAAGGCCTTCTGCCTGAAGGGTCTGAAGTAGTAAACATCTATAAGAGTGATTCTGGCGAGATAAAAGTCGATGCCAAATTACCTGGGATGGGTGACATGACATGTTCCCTAAAAAAGAACCACGCAGGAGAGCTTTACTTAGACTAGGAGCTACTCCCAAGCTTTAGACTGAAACTCGGGGTGCTAGGTACTAGTACTACTCAACTCCCATCTGCACTGATGTTTGGGCAGTTATCGGAGCAGTCAGACACGAAACTCGGGGGCTTAGGGTTTTTCTAGTACCTAGTATCTGGCACCTAGCCCCAGGTTTGGTCTTAAAACGCTTAGGCTGGGATTTTCTAGTCTCTAGTCTCTAGTACACCCAGCCTATCCAAAAGCTTCTGTATGTTTCCTATTGTTTCGGAATTTATAAAATGCTCAATTTTTTCGACTTGCTCCAGCTCATTTTGAGATTGATTGATATAGCATAAAAGTCGATGGAGGGTATCGTGTCTAAAAACAAGGTACTTACCAAGCGCAATGCCGGATTCAGTCAGCTTTATATATCCGTACTTTTCGGACGCAACCAAGCCTTGTTTTTTGAGATTCCCCACCATTTTAGACGCAGAAGAAGGCTTAACGTTCAAACTTTCGGCAAGAACCCCAATTCTCACAGCTTCACCGCTAAGGTGGATTCTATAAATCATTTCCAAATAATCCTCCATAGACGATGTAATTGCGTTCCCTTCAAGCAGAGCATATCCTTTGAGGGTATAAAACTTATGATTTTCCGACATGATGTTCCTCCATTTGCCAAACAACTCAAATTCGGCACCTTTTAGAATTCATGAATTAGAAATAAACGGCGATCTCGGGCGAGGCTTGCCTCACCCGCAGGTTTGCACATACTAATCAATTCGCCAAATGTTTGTTTCAAGGTGCCGAATATGAGAAACAAATACAATCAAGGCAATTTAGAAAGCATGGCATAGATTAGCGTTAGGAAAGTATCTTTCCTTACACTAATACTATTACTGGGAAGCTGGGGTTATGTCTCAGCTGGTACAGATGTACATTCCAATTGCATTTCCGCTATTTGAAGCTAAGATTTTTTACTAAACACATTCAGGCCATATGCGAATCATAATTTTAATTTTGGGGAACAAGAATTATATTGCATACGTTATATGTAGTGAAAGTGGTATCAAAACAAAAACTCGAGGAGGAAGAAAATGCGACGATCATTCAAAAGATTGTCTATCATTGCTATGCTAGTAATTGCTAGTGTTTCAGCTATCATAAGTATATCAGCTGCCGATAATATCTCGGTTATTGTTAATGGTCAGGAGGTTCAATTTCCAGACCAGCAACCAGTTATTATAGACGATAGGACTCTCGTACCTATTCGTGGGGTATTTGAAGCAATAGGGTTTGTTGTAAACTGGGATGAAGATACTTCAACAGCGTTACTTTCGGACAGTGACAGTGTCTTCAACATATCAATTCGAATCGGTGAACCCTACTTCAGCGTAGGTGTCTTTAATCCAGATATGCCCGTCGGGCATGCAAATATCGTTGCGCTTGATGTCCCCGCACTAATAATTGGCGGCAGGACAATGTTGCCACTAAGAGCAGTGCTTGAGAGTGTGGGCTATCAGTTAGATTGGAACGAGGCAACAAGGACAGTAAATATTTCTTCTGCCCCAGAGACTGGTATACTGAATGTGGCAAACATCCAAATGGATTTTGCTGAGGAAGAATTAAAGGAGCAGTATGACTCTTTTCATGAATTTGTTCATACTGAAGAAGCAAGCTGGCTAATTATCACAACAGACACATCTGTAACCGATTTAGAATTTTTCGAAGTACATTCCGATTCCCAAGAAAATAGTGAGCGAATGCTATTATCCATAGGAGAAAGCCTTTTCTCAGCCCCTGACTTAACACCCGACAGGCCATTTTTTGTAAGAACCTTCACCTACTGGCCAACAACGGGGCAACAATTTGGACTATCTTTTACAGACACTGAGAACTTCAGAAGATATTTTCTAATCACTGGAAGTATGGAAGATGCGATGGCTATAGAAGAATTTAGACCTCATGGCTAACAGCACAGAAATTCATAGAAATCTCATAGCCCTCACGATCCCAGCTCGCGGTCTACACAAGCGTCAAACAATTAGGAAATCAGAAAAAAGCAGACATAACAGGCAAATATCTTACACCTGTTGTGTCTGTTTTTTTGGTTGTGCTACACTCACGCCATATAGTAATTGACTAAGCCATGACACGGAAGTATAATTGTATTGACCAAAAGTTTGGTAGGTTCTGCCTATGGGCGTATTATCTCTAAAAGACTGAAGTAGGCAAAAGCTTCTTCATAAAAGATTAACCCGATAAACCAACCTTTCACTTATTATTAACCATACCCACATTGTGAGTTATGCTCACAACCCATGTATACACAGCCCACGTTGTTTGCCGTAGGTGTCTGAACGTCCAAAGAGCGGACGCTCATGCTTTTCAGCAGCATATACCACAGATTTTTAATCAATCACTTTAAATGATAGTTTAGGAGGTCACATAATGAGTAACAGCACCAATGAGGCTGTCTTCTGCTCCATGGAAATAAAGCTCAGTGATGCCCTACCACCATATCCACCATTTACAAAGGGGATTCGCCGTGCGCCAAACCGGGGATATAACCTAACCGTGGCGCAAACAGAAACCGCCCTCAAAAATGCACTGCGATATGTACCAGAAAATCTTCATGAAGCCCTTGCCCCAGAATTTCTATACGAGCTTGTGTCATTCGGTAAAATATATGCATACAGATACCGACCAGAGGGGCGCATATATGGGAAGCCCATCAACGATTACAAAGGTAATTGCATTGAAGGAAAAGCCTTTCAAGTGAACATCGATAACAACCTCGATTTTGACACAGCTCTCTATCCTTATGAGCTCGTCACATATGGTGAAACCGGAAGTGTATGCCAAAACTGGCTTCAGTATAGGCTTATAAAAGAATACCTGGAAGCGATGTCCAACGAGCAAACACTAGTTATAGAATCTGGGCATCCCTGTGGTTTATTCCCATCTAAACCGGATGCACCACGCGTAATCATCACTAATGGGCTGATGGTGGGCATGTTCGATAACATGAACGACTTCAGGACAGCTGAGCAAATGGGCGTAGCGAATTATGGGCAAATGACCGCAGGTGGCTGGATGTATATCGGCCCGCAAGGCATTGTTCACGGCACCTTTAACACCCTACTAAACGCCGGACGACAAAAACTGGGTTTAAAAAACGATGAGGACTTAGGAGGATATTTATTCGTCTCCAGTGGACTTGGCGGTATGAGCGGTGCACAGCCAAAAGCAGTTGAAATCGCTGGTGGTGTAGGCATTATCGCGGAAGTAGACTATTCCCGCATCGAGACAAGGCATAAGCAGGGTTGGGTATCTGTTGTTACCGACAGCAAGAAAAAAGCATTTGAAACCGCTTATTCATATATGCACAAAAAAGAGCCTATATCAATTGCGTACCATGGCAATATTGTAGATTTACTGCAATACGCAGTGGAAAATAACATAAAAATAGATATGCTATCAGATCAGACTTCCTGCCATAACGTATATGACGGTGGCTATTGTCCACAAGGCGTAAGTTTCCAGGAGCGCAGTGAAATGCTTGTTAAAGAGCGTGATAAATTTGCTGCACTCGTAGACAAATCTTTACGGCTCCATTTTGAATGCATAAAAAAATTAGCCAATATGGGCACCTATTTTTTTGATTATGGAAACTCGTTTCTTAAAGCAGTTTACGACGCCGGAGTCAAAGAAATTTCAAAAAATGGCATAGACGAAAAGGATGGTTTCATCTTTCCATCATATGTAGAGGACATAATGGGGCCAGAGCTATTTGACTATGGATATGGCCCATTTAGATGGGTATGCCTTAGCGGAGAGCCAAAGGACTTGCATCTAACAGATGCTGCCGCAATGTCATGTATTGACCCCTCAGGCCGTCCACAGGACAGAGACAACTACTACTGGATAAAAGATGCACAGAAAAACAACATGGTTGTTGGAACACAAGCAAGGATACTTTATCAAGATGCAGAAGGGCGAAAAAAAATCGCGCTCAAGTTCAACCAAATGGTACGAAACGGTGAAATAGGCCCGATAATGCTGGGGCGAGATCATCATGATGTAAGTGGCACCGATTCCCCATTTCGCGAGACATCCAATATAAAGGATGGAAGTAATGTAATGGCAGAAATGGCTATTCAATGCTTTGCCGGAAATGCTGCACGTGGCATGAGCCTAGTAGCCTTACACAATGGCGGAGGGGTTGGAATTGGAAAGGCGATAAACGGTGGATTCGGCTTAGTCTTAGATGGCTCAGAACGGGTTGATAAAATCATTAACTCGGCAATGATGTGGGATGTTATAAGTGGCGTAGCCAGAAGGGCTTGGGCCAGAAACCCCAATTCAGTTCAAGTCGGCATTGAGTACAACGCCTCATATAAAGGCAGCGGACATCTTACTCTGCCATATGTAACTGATGATAGTTTGCTTAAGAAATGTATAGAAAATACCCTCGAAACAATCCCAAACACCTAGCCAACTGCCTCCACTAAGCGCGAAAGATATGGTAGTGTCCTAAAGTTGTGGGGCACACAGCCCAAAATACTACTAATAAGGAGTTAAAGCAATGTCTCAATTAATAGAGTGTATACCAAATTTCAGCGAAGGGCGAAACGAAGAAGTAATAAACGCTCTTGTTAGCGCAGCGAAATCGATACCTTCAGTAATTCTAATCGATTATTCGTCTGACAGCAGCCACAACCGCAGTGTTTTTACATTAGTAGGCTCTCCCGAGGGGATAGAAGAGGTTGCATTCGTACTATCAAAAAAAGCAAACGAGCTTATAGACCTAAGCAAACATAGCGGGGAGCATCCAAGAATGGGTGCTGTTGATGTCATCCCATTTGTGCCTGTAAAGGATTCAAGCATGGAACAATGCGTTGAGATATCTAAGCGGGTTGCCGAAAGGATTGGCAAAGAGCTCGAAATACCTGTGTTTTTATATGAAGAATCAGCTTCCACAGCCGGAAGAAAAAACCTTGCAGTAGTACGAAGGGGCGGCTTTGAAGGGATGGGAGAAAAGCTGCAAAAGCCTGAGTGGACTCCAGATTTCGGCCCAAACAGGCCACATCCAACATCAGGAGTTGTAGCAGTCGGCGCAAGAGCTCCTCTAATTGCTTTTAATGTAAACCTAAGCACTTCAGATTTAGATATTGCCAATAAGATTGCAAAAATTGTGCGAGCTTCTGGAGGCGGTTTCAAATGCTGTAAAGGCATTGGAGTTATGTTGGAAGACAGAAATATTGCTCAAGTCTCCATGAATATGGTAGATTATGAAATAACACCATTATATCGTGTCTTTGAATTGATAAAGATAGAAGCAGCACGTTACGGAGTAACTGTCATAGGTAGCGAACTCATAGGATTAGCCCCGGCAAAGGCACTTATTGACTGCAGCGAATATTATCTAAAAATCGAGGGCTTCGATTATAAGAAGCAAGTGCTGGAAAACCATTTGTTTGTATAGCAGGTGAAACATTGATTATTAAAAACGCCGTTCTGGCTACCCCAATCGGAAACGAACCTAAGAAAGGCAACGAACAGAGACAAATTAAAATTGTGAAAAATGCTGCTATAGTGATAGAAGGGACAAAAATTACCTATGCCGATGAACAAAACCAAGCCCCTTCAAGCGACAATCAAGTACTTGATGCAGGCGGAAGGCTTGTTACACCAGGTCTTGTTGATTCGCATACACACTCGGTATTTGGCGGATGGCGGCAGCACGAACTTTCACAAAAACTAGCAGGAATCCCATATATCGATATACTCAAAAGTGGTGGTGGAATCCTATCTACAGTTGAAAGCACCCGATCTACAAGCGAGACTGAGTTGATTCAAAAGACACATGGACTGTTCGATCTAATGCTATCACATGGGACAACCACCTGCGAATCGAAAAGTGGATATGGCCTTAATCTGGAAACTGAGATAAAGCAGCTTACAGTTCTAAAGAAACTGAACGAATCCGAATCATGTAGTATGAGCATTGTCCCAACCTTTATGGGAGCACATGCCTTTCCGAAGGACTGTAGTCGCAGCGAGTACATCGATTTGCTCTTAAACAGCCTAATACCGCAAATGGCCCGCCTAGGGCTATCAGAATTCTGTGATATTTTTTGTGAAGCCTCAGTATTTACATTGGAAGAGAGCAGAAAAATTCTAATGAAAGCCAAAGAATGTGGCTTTAAGCTTAAAATCCACGCTGATGAAATCGAATGCCTGGGCGGTGCACAACTGGCCGCTGAACTAGGTGCCATTTCCGCAGAACATCTAATACAAACCTCTACAGAGGGTATAGAAGCAATGGCAAAATCAGAAGTAATTGCAGTGCTGCTCCCTGGCACCTCATTTTACCTCGACAAGCCATATGCCCGTGCCAAAAGTATGATTGAGCATGGAATTGCAGTCGCTGTAGCAAGCGATTTCAATCCAGGCTCAAGCCCCTGTCTTAATCTGCAGTTCGCCATGACACTAGCCTGCCTAAAGTACAAACTTACACCAGCGGAATGCATAACTGCAGTAACACTAAACGCAGCGGCTGCAATCAACCGAGCACAAAGTATCGGAAGTCTTGAAGAGGGCAAAGTGGCAGATATAGTGATTTGGGACACAGCAGATTTGGATTATCTATTTTACAGATATGGAAACAATCAGGTAAATACCGTAATAAAAAGCGGAAAAATTGTTTATGGAGGTTGATTTGTGAAATTAATTGAGCAAAGCAGCAGGGGATTTTCCGAACAACTAGCATCGCACTCCCCTACCCCAGGTGGCGGGTCAGCAGCAGCCATAATAGGCTCATATGGGGCAGCATTAAGCGCGATGGTCGCACAATTCACTATCGGACGCGAAAAATATGCAGAGCATGAAGAAACCATGAAAGACACACTTGCACAAGTTGAAAACCTAAGAAAAGAGTTTTTAGCGGCAGTTGACGCAGATGCAGAAGCCTATAGTGCATTTGGAGACGCACTCAAGCTACCAAAATCAACACCCGAAGAAAAGGCATCCAGAACAGAATCGATGCAAAACGCACTAAAAAAAGCAGCTTTAATCCCCTTGCATGTGATGGAACTTTCGCAGAAAGCACTACAATTGACAAATAACGCAGTTGGAATCTCAAATCCAAACGTTATTAGCGACTTAGGGGTTGCCGCCCTCAGCCTCCGCACAGCCCTTTGTGGCGCATGGCTAAATGTACTAATTAACCTTAGTAGCATAAAAGACGAAGCGTTCATAGATGAATACCGAAAGCGAGGAGAATCACTGATTTCCGAAGCACTTTCCATCGCCGATGAAATATACGAGAAAGTCCTCAACAATGTTGGTGGTTGACAGTGCTAATAGACGGTAACAGTCTAACGATCGATGATGTTGTTAAAGTCGCAAGGCATGGTGAAAAAGTTGAACTTTCACCAAAAGCAATTGAAGCTATAAACAAAAGCCGAGACTGGGTTGACAGTATAATTGACTCAAAAAAGCCAGTCTACGGCATCTCCACTGGTTTCGGTGATTTTAGTAAGATTTTCATATCTGCCGATAAGCGTGAGGAGCTTCAACGGAACTTAATCCTAAGCCATGCCACTGGAGTCGGAGAGTATCTGCCAGAAGATATTGTTCGAGCCGCGATACTTCTACGCATAAATTCCCTTTCCAAGGGGTTCTCGGGTATCAGACTAGAAACAGTAGAGAAGCTTATTGAATTTCTTAACCATGGCATATGCCCAGCCGTCCCCTGTAAGGGATCAGTAGGGGCAAGCGGAGATCTAGCACCATTATCGCATATTGCCCTAGTTTTATTGGGCGAAGGCGAGGTCATTAAGGATGGCAAGCTGATACAGGGCTCTGTGGCTTTAGCATCTTCCGGCATATCCCCGATAACTTTAGCAAGCAAGGAAGGCCTAGCACTTATAAATGGCACCCAGATAATGACTGCAGTTGCAGCACTTGTTTGCTACAACATGACAAATCTAATGAAGATTTCCGACATCGCTGCGGCTCTTTCGCTGGAAGCCCTGCAAGGCACCCTGGCTTCTTTTGACGAACGGATAGCTTTGGCACGCCCTCATGCCGGACAGCTTTGCACTGCTAAAAACATAAACAACCTAGCAGCAAAAAGCGAAATAATAGATTCTCATAAAGAATGCGAAAAAGTACAAGATGCTTATTCTATCCGATGTATATCCCAGGTTCACGGAGCTTCCAAGGATGCATTGGCACGTGCCATTGAAACAGTAAACATAGAAATGAACTCGGCGACTGATAACCCTCTAATAATACCTGACACAGGCGAAATCATTTCTGGAGGCAATTTTCATGGTCAGCCGATTGCACTAGTAATGGATTATTTAAAAATTGCCATATCAGAAATTGGGAATATTTCTGAGAGGCGCATTAGCCGAATGATGGATGCCAACTTAAGCGGCCTCCCTGCATTTTTGACAGCCTACCCAGGTATCGGTTCGGGGCTTATGATAACACAATATACGGCTGCCTCACTCGCATCTGAAAACAAGGTGTTGGCACATCCGGCCTCGGCAGATTCGATTCCCACATCGGCAAATCAAGAAGACCATGTAAGCATGGGAACAATCGCCGCAAGGCAAGCCTCGGAGATTTTGGAAAACGTGCGCGGCATTCTAGCAATAGAGCTTCTTGCCGCTGCACAGGGGTTGGATTTCCTAAAACCACTTACAGCAGGAGAAGGCACAAATGCAGCCTATCGTTGCATACGGCGATTCGTAAAGCGGATGGACGAAGATAGAATCCCTGCTGCAGATATAAAAGTAATCTATAGTAAAATTCTGGATGAGACAATTATTAATGAAGTTGAAGCAATTATCGGGAAGCTTTCCGGACATATTGAGGAGACTATTTCTTAATGAATGAGTTAAACGAAAAACGTATCGTGCTTGTCCCTTTAATAGGTATGGTCACTATGGCCGAAAACATAAAGAGGTATATCGGGGAGATATCATCCAATACAGTATGTGAAATCATGCCAGTTGACCTTCCACGATTTGCTACAGGTGATGCAAAGGCCATACTACCAAAATCTATTCGCGGCAAAGATATATTTATTCTCGTTGATGTCGGCCATTATAACTATACGTACAAAATCTATGACTACGTAAACTGTTTATCACCGGATGAGCATTTTCAAAACCTAGTACGTACAATATCAGCTATTGGTGGGAAAGCCTCGCGCATTAATGTGATTATGCCATTGCTGTATAGTGCCCGCCAAGATCGGCGAACAAAAAGGGAGTCGCTTGATTGCGCTGATGCATTACAGCATCTTGAAAGAATTGGTGTAGAGAATATAATGTGCATCGATGTACAC
>Ga0123355_10021060_pt1 | contig 10429 bp, 6 predicted proteins | sample TergutEmb28metaG_3_FD_89872 | JGI IMG/M metagenome (GOLD analysis project Ga0123355, IMG submission 89872) | Embiratermes neotenicus P1 segment gut microbial communities from Petit-Saut dam, French Guiana - Emb289 P1 | ecosystem: Host-associated > Arthropoda: Insects > Digestive system > Gut ... | reverse complement strand
TTGTTTATGGATCTCGGGACAAAAATACAGCGTCTTCCTTATACACCATTAAGTGGTAGGTTTTTATAACCGAGGTGGAGAGTGTTTACTCCACGGTACGCACTGAGTCCTTATATAGAACAGATTACGTTTCGTCGTTAAATAAGTAATGTTAAAACTTCAGTAAAATTCCTTTTTGTAAGATTGTTTCCTTGAAGATGGCGTTATAACACTGAGACATACAGGAATTTGATTGATAAGTAAATCATAGATTTACATGTAATTTCGTTTAGAGCGGTGTATGTATGTATTACTGAATATTTTGTTTCAGTTTGTCACATTGTTTTTCCCTTCATTGGCGTAATTTGAAACTTGTGTGTTGGAAAATAAGTGAGAAATTCCTTAAAGGTCAAGCAAATTCATTACGTTTAAACACGCTAAATTAAACATGACAGATATAAGTAGCACATATAAGTCATAAGCCTGTACTTGACTTTCAGAATTGTGCAATTAGTCCATAAACTAATGTCTGTATTATGTAGGGACCTGAGTGGTACGTTGCCATTGTCTAGATAGAATGAGTACTTTGAGCAATACGACAGTAGTTTAAAACATTTTCATGTAGCTGTTGTCCATCTAATAGGTTTTCAAATACATAATCTGTATTCCAATGAGCTTGTGATTTTAGACTGTAGCCCTGGAAACTGAATATTTCAGAAGGCACTTGAGAGAGAAATGGTTTGAGAGGAAGAGGGATGTGCCAGATCATTGTAAGGAGAGGTTTAGGACAATCTCCACTTCTATACCCCCAGAGACGAGTCCACTTGACGTCTCCATCGACCGCCCGTTGTACGACCACGCTGGTAACTTTGTTCTTCATTTCTCAAATAATTTTGATGTCTGTCCTTGTACAGTAACGAGCAGTGTTGTTGTTATTATTCATTCACTTTTTAGGACGGTATACATGAAACTTCTCAGAAATTCTTTAATCAAATTCATCCTTTATACACAGTGGCGCAAAAAGAACGCATTGTTTTCAAATAATTGTAACTTTTTTTTTCATTTTCAATATAAAATATTATGTTAACACCAAAATAACCTGTAATAAATGCGGTTTTGATTACTTACATTGATTACTCAATTACGGAAAATCATATCGGAAAGATGGCGTCCTTTTTGCCGTAAGCACGTTCGGAGCCTCACCTCAAAGTTCTGCATCACATTTACTAACATTTCTTGTGGCACATTTGCAATTTCTTCGCGAATGGAAACTTTCATATCGTCAACTGTACGAGGTTTTCGAACGTAGACTTTTGATTTGAGGTTACCTCAAAGAAAGAAATCGCAGGCAGATTCAAAAACATACGTTCTTTTTGCGCCACTCTGTACATACATGTGTGTGAGAGGGACTTGAGAAATGTACTGTGACTACGCTGTAACGGTTCATAAAAGAATTCTATTAACATGAATGAGCTAAGAATTATATTTTTCGAAAACTGATTTCTGACTCACTTGTAAGCGACTGCAGGAGCAAAGCTTACCAGCCGGTTGCCAGCGTGCATTCAACTTGTGCCCTAATTAACCCCAACTGTCTCTCAAGAAAACTGCTCTTTTTTAAATATAAGTGGCTGGATTTCTTCCAAACTACATTTCTATAACCTGCATCCATTTCTATAGCAATCTACGCCCTTATTTCAGAATTGCAGTGAACTTCAATAGTACATCGATTTCTTGGTAGCAATATTTTCAATTTGTTACCTGGATATTAGAATTTCTGTTAAAGGCTTGGGAATATATACCTATACCTTTAGGTAAAAGTGGAAATAATTACATTTGCCACAGATAACCCATTTCCTTGCTAAAATTTGCGTCAGATGTTTTGAATTGTAGCATTCCCCAGACATTGAAATCAGTACAGATCACTAAACAGTTGATTCAGAACTGACATTTCAGTACTCTGTCTTTAATTTACTGGACTGAAACTGCAGAGGAATATTAATACTCCAATTTTAATACTATAAATGGGTTCTAGATTAGCTACACTTAAGGCCGGTCTATGTTCCACAAAAGCATTTCTTGGATACTAGACGCAGCTTATAATCGTTTCCATCAAGACTCATTCATAATTATTCTTTTGTTTTTCATTATACAGGGTGATTCATATAGAAGCAAACCTACTAGGTCAACGCTAAGTCATCCTTATACTTGATGGACTGTTATAAATAAAGTGCGACATATTGTATAAAATAAATCCGGTTAATGCAACAAATTTCGTAAAACATTATCACTAAATAGGTAATTGGGTAACTTTCTTATGTTCATTCTCAAAACTTTGTATGCATAAAACATGTTTAAACTTCTAATGGCTTTAAAGGAAAAGATATTTTATTTTGTTGATTATGACACCTACAAGATTACACGGTGTCATAATGTAGAATATCACAACGTTAATCCCGCTGCATATATTCGTCACACTCTGTATCAACAATTATACACAGATGAGCGTTTTATAAACCTGCTTATTTTAACTTGCTTTGATTTATCGTACTAGTACCAGTGACAGTGCGAAGACGGTTATAAGTAACCTCCTCAAGCCCCAAAATAAATTTCGAAATACCCCAGCCAGTATCGTTAAAATAAGAATTTTCAGAGTCAGTCGGCGGTCTACGAACTGTACTGATTGTGATTATTCCGCTCTTTTATAGCTCCGCAGGATTCATAATAGCCGTTATTATTTTCTGCACTTAGGCATTCGTAACCAGCATGTGTAAAATTCATACCATTCAGATTACAATTTTTTTTTTTTTGCTGCAGCGTTGCAAGGACGCATGTATCGGTATTGGAAATGAATTTGTAATGAATCAGGTAACACAGATGCTCCCTCTGCATTTTACAACCAGTCGAATTCTTTAGTACATTTATTCTGTGTCAACTTTCCTTCTTCTTCTTGGACGATATTACTGCAGTATCTTCTGCACGATTTCCCAGATGGGGCTAAAAAATAGCTTCATAGGTTATTATCACTTGAAACTTTCAATTTTATTCTCATAACAGATCTAAAAAATTTAGATCTACACTATTTTGTGATTTTACACATCATAGAATGGTAATTCAGTACCGAAGTTTCGGGACAACCTATCTGTCCCGTCTTCAAGGGTCAAGCAGTACAACAAGTGCTGGACTGCTTGAACATTGAAGATGGCACCGATAGGTTGTCCCGAAACGTCGGCACGGATTTATCACTTTACGCTGCGTAAAATCCCAGAAGAGCGCAGATCTCGTTTACATTGTGGCGGAAGCCTGAAATCACGCAGACAAATTAATTTACCGTATTGTGTCTCGCGCTGAATTTCCGTTTTAATTTTTTTCTTACGCTTCTTTGTTTCTTTTTCATTAGTGCAAGGTTCTCCTCTCTGATAAAATGGCAAGTAATTAGATAACCAGTGGAGCTTGCAAAGCGGTGAGAGACGAATTATAGTGGAATGTCAAAAGGAATGAAGTCTTTAATTTCTCCACAGGGTTGCAATGTCGCCTCTACAGTAAACGTTCGGTTCGACTGGTGGTGAATGAAGGTGTAGTATTTGAGTCACAGGCATTTGAGAAGAGGTCTAGATGTGAATTATTAATCTGCATATGCGTATTAACGGCTTCGGTGGTCTAGGGGTAGCGTGCTGGCCTTTAGTACCCAAGTTTGCGGGTTCAAACCCGGCCGAAGCCTTCGGATTTTTAGGGCGAAAAAATTCCTCAGCACGTCTTCCTTCGGAGGGGAAGTAAAGCCGTCGGTCCCATGTCGTAGATTTGCGGAATATAAAAGATCCCTAAATTTATGTGGAAGTCGGAATTTAGGAAAAATGACTACCGGACATCTTTCACATCTTTCCATCTTTCACTGCTAGGACACTGCGGACGGAGGCACCTGGCGGCTAAAGGGGGAACGTCTAAAGGCGGGGGAAAGCAATGGCATACCCCCAAGAACTTGGCCAGGATGCAGTGTGCCAGAGCCATACCGGTCACATGACTGGGCTCTGGTTCCTGCCAAGCCCGGCCTTCAAGGCTGAATACTAATGAATGAATGCGTATTAAAACGCGTTATATCCGTGATGATTTAATTTTTTTTACTCCAAAAGGGTAGATGAATTAGTATTTTTTTTTTCCTAAGAAGTTAGTAACACATCATCTAATAAAGAAGTTTATCCTATAATGGAGGCCGAATATTTATTGTCCTTCGAACGTTGAGGTTTTCGCGGCTGCGTGTTTCATTACTTTTTTATTCCGGGATATTTCCCCACTTCACTGGATAATCGGTTCCAGACATTTCAAAGGAACGTAATGCATTCATATCAAGGGTCTGGAGGCCCGGTGATTGGTTCCCGGCTTAGTAGCTTAAAACGTCCAGAATAGCGGACCTCTAGACCCTTGAATAAGATAGCACATTTTTCATTTATCACTTCGGGGAACTTTAATCCATTGACTCGGCGTCAAATGCCAATATAACGCATTCATCATTTCATTACATTATTTATGAGACCTCGCCAGTTGCCCCTATGTCGACGGAAATGCACCCAACCCTCATCCTCATACCGTACTTGTTTAAGATCCGTATTAATATTATCCTTCCATTTACACGCAAGCCTTTCAAGTGACATTTCGTTTCAGGTTTGACGACCAAACGTCCACATATTCCATTCGTCCTGCGTGCTCCGGCCATTTTAGCATCCATTATATTCTCTTGTAATAGTTTTTCTTGAAGAGTATAACTTTTGAATCTCCTCTTTACACAGGTTTAGCAACTTCGTTTAACACTTCGTCCCTCTTACACCCAGTGCTGCTTTCCTATGCGTTTGCTTTTGCGATTGCGGTATGGCTGGTAGAGAAAGCCAACACAGATGTTATAGCTGGTGTTGTATATTTTGGAGGGAATAAACTAACACATATTTTATTAAAAATTTAAAGACAGCCATTTATGTAAATTACATACATTTCTTTCCTTACATAGAATACAGTTCATTTCCAATTTACAAATTAATAACTTAATGCTGGTGAGGCAGTTTAGTAATAGGAGTTCAGGGTAATAATAGCTGCTTATTGTGGGAATTATACAAACTGTACTAAACATACTGCGTTGAGCAAATGCATAGCCCTCTAATATTACAGTACGTGGTACATATAGTTACCATTAGGATTTAAACGGTCAACAGCCGATTTATTTCCCCTTCGTCTACATTTCGAGTGAAGAAAGTTCTCTGTTTTTACCGGTTCAGCTACCGTGATGGTGCAATACGGAATTTCTCAGACTTTCCGACAGGTTACAGCACTATGCAGTCGAGTCTTGTTCATGAATACTTCGCTCCATTACGATATGAATGTTGAATAATTTCATTATTTAAATTTACCAGATGGATTGGGACGTTCTGGCAGTGTTTAATCTAGAAGTAACCATTATGAAAACGTGTTAATGAAGACAGTGAATTGTAAATTGTTACATTACTCGCCACTGTGTTCAATAATTTCACATAGTAGCTGACAGTCACAATTCAGTACGGTTGTACTGATAGAGGTACTGACATTTCTTTTTTCTTCATCTTTTTCTTCCTGTTATTCTATTTACTAATACAGATCCTGCACGAATCTGAAGTTTTTTTTTTAAATCAACTTATTTATGTTTTTCAGAGTTTAGGTTTTTGTCCCACTATGTCAGATATATTGCTCTTTTCCTACTGCTGAAATATCCTTTGTGACTTTTGTTTATTTAATATAGTCGTACTGTTTTGTGTTGTATTTGTGTTTCTGTGCTGGCTTTATAATTGACACTTGTGCTGTTAAGCCTGCAAGTTAATAAATATACATTGAATTGCATTTAATTTTTACTATTATTACTACCGAAGTCACAATTTCAATTGGATAAGTAGTCGGTTCCAGAGTCGAGCGAAAATTGGCTGCATTTATTCGTTTTATCTAACTTCTTCTAATCTAATACCCCGAAATAGACCACGACACCTTACTGTCCTTCACTTCTAAGTCACCGCACACAAAGAGTCTCACGCCTACGTAATTCTGCAGTGCCCATGTCATTGATAAATATCCTATGAGTGTGTATTGTCAAGTCCGTTTGTAGCCACGTGCCTAGAGTAGTCTGTCTTAAAGGTGAGGAAGTTGCAGGCTGAGCGACCGTATTCCATTTTGGCAAAGTCATGGCTTCCTCTCCTCTTCACCGCATTCAGAGCAAATGAGGGGCAACTCAGGATCCTATTCAATGGGTATTATTGGGTTATTTGTAGGAATTAAAGCGGGTGGATCCTGAAGCTGACCATTTGTCTCAATGTGCAACTAGTTCTAATGTTCAGATTGTGTGTAACGTTACTTTTGCTACACACATTACATGCCTGTTGATTGGAGTTCTGGTGCTTTTGTCTCATTATGCGTCACACCTTCATTATCGTAAAAATATCTCATAGCCTAGGGGTTCTTTCCTTCAACTCATGCACAAATGTTTTTTAAAGCAGTTTGGCCTGTCAAGTACCTAACATTTTCATAGTCTCTTGTTCTCACATCTTGCAGCAAGAGCTATTAACTGACCTTTACAATTTAGCAGCTCCATACAGCGGTGATGTGTCGAGAATTATGTGCGGAGACACAAGTTTACAACTGGTGTTGTATTATAACAGGGTTTTTTTTTTTTTTTTTACAAATCTAGGAGACATCTCAAAATTCTAGATGCCAGTAGAGTGCCATGAAATTCCATATTGAGGATCCACAAATATTAGGTTCCACCCGTACAAAACTGGGTCGCCACGGTTATGTGGCCCCCGGAATTGGTGTACCCGTGTGTCGCCAGATATTTTGACCGAGGTTCTTTATGAATTTATCTCTTCAGACGAACTTCGGTTTATTAACCTCTTAATAAAATTTTCGCTGCCAAATTCTTAACTGTTAATTGCTGATGACTAGCTTACCATTTTTTTCGTTATTGTATCAAGTCTGTAGGAAAAATAAAATAAATTAATTTCCAAACATAAGTGTGTTTTATACAAGGCTTCATTGTCAAATTTGAAGGAAAGAAACATCTTTGGTGATTTTGGCAAAGATAGTAAGTTAATATTAAAGTAAGTTTATGTCCCACAGTGTGAGTATATGGATTCATGCTGCTCAAAACAGAGACTCATGGCGGTGTTTTGTGAACATGGTAATGAACGAAGTGTATTTGTCCTCCGGGAAGTGACTTCGTGCAGGTTGTTAGATGGGTACTTGCTTAAGTATTCAGGGAAGAGGAGTATTAGTTAATATACACCGAAGATGGAGGCAGCAGATTACTCAGAAACTTTGGTACCTATGCACTGAACTACACGGCGTCATATGCCATGACACAGTAATCTGCGAGAAAGTCCTAAACTAGAAATTACGTCAGTGAAGGTTTTAATTTAAAAAAAACACCCGAGTAACTTTCGGGCCAGCTGAGGAACTGTAAGCTTATTGTAGAAGGTAGAAGGATTTTACTCCACGGAATTTCTTAATATCATGTGGGTTAGGCTGAAATCTACTAACGTCAGGGCTTCTTCTCCGGACATCGTGAGGGTAGTGCCGCTGCAAGATTAAGCGAGACCCCTACTCCCCACGCCCGCTAACACAGTAGCTGCCGTGCTCGCATCAATGATTCAACGTTTAATTTCACCTGCACGTTAAATTATGCAACTTTCAATGATTTACTTAGTGTAATATCCAGGCGGAGTGTAGTTACGAAGTGTGGTTCTGAGGGACACAGCAGCAGCTATACCCGGGAGCATCTGGGAATTCAGCGATAGAATTTGCGTATAGAGCTACTGTGCTGCTCCTTGTATGTGGAAAGTCCGCTGGCCCGGGTAACGCCATTAAACATTCCTATCGTGAAATTATCTGTTCAGTTATTAACGAATGCCGCAGGTGGAATTTGTTAGCAGGAGACATGGCATCTTTTATCACACCGGATCTCCCTATAACCGCAACTTTATTCTGCAAAGTGATGCAGTTATATCTCGCGACAGATTCACTAAACACATGGTTTTACAAGACCGTATATAATCTCAATATAGCCTATGCGCTAATGGAACATATATGTTGTTTAACATCAAAACGAGCTCGTGTCTGCGTCTGTCCGTAAATACGTAAGTACGTTAAGATCACATTAAATTCCTATAACCACTCAGTACAAAATATCTTTTATTTTTATCTCCAGTTTAAAAATATGAAGCCGAAGAGCAACAAAATTATAATTTTTAAGCGCGCTCGCAAAATTAAGAAAAGCGATTGTTTACTTCGTCATGTCTGTCCGTCTGTATGTCTCTCTCTGTCCGCCCGCCCGTCCGCCTGCATGAAACAACTCGGCTCCCACTGGTCGTATTTTCATGAAATTCGGTATTTGAAGAGATTTGGAAGATGTCGAGAAAATTAAAGTTTGATTAAAATATGACAAAATTAATTGATACTTTGCATGAAGACCTACGTATTATATAAATGTATGACAATATCTCGCCCAATTTTTCTTAGAATGAGAAATTTGTATTGAAAATCGAAACATATTTTATATTCCGTATTTTTTTTACGAATATATGTGGATAGCGGGAAAGCAATGGCAAACTACCCCCAAGAACTTGCCCAGGATGCAGTGTGCCAGAGCCATGCCGGTCACATGACTGGGCTCTGGTTCCTGCCAAGCCCGGCCTTCAAGGCCTTCAAGGCCAGGCTTGGCAGGAATAATAATGAATGAATATGTGGATAATGATAATGTGGGAAAAAAGTGTTAACTGCTAGAGAGACCACTGATGACAATATAATGCTTTGCAGAAAAGATGAACTTTGCGTGATTGATAACTAAGGCAAGAATACAGATTCATACTCATTTTATTTAATACCTATTGCGTCATAATTGATTAATTTCTTCTGATCTCATAAAATATTTTACGGAAATACTAATAAAACTGAGAAATTACACAACGACTTTTACATCATTACGATCAGTTTAGCCAAATTGTACTTCTAAAGAAGACCTTGAGCAAACGAACGTTCTTTTGTATCAATGCAGTGTTTTCATGTCACGTGTGAAAATAAGGCAGTTAGTTGGAATTTATTCTCTTCTAAAAACTGGTATGTAAATTTGAATTGCTACCGGTGACAAAAAAATGTAGCATAAAGGCACTGTTGTGCAACAATCGATATTTGTACACAGTTGACAGTGACATGTAACTCAACAACAACATTTTTTCATTGTTGTGGTTCTACTACAAAATGGTTAGGCGAACGCGCCTCAAACTTACGTTAAACATACACTGCCTACCTTGTACATTTTATAGTCAATTAATGTAAAAATGATACCTTAACGTGGAGTACGTTATGTTTTCTGAGGCATGATCTGATTAGTTGTATTCTAAGTTACATAAAATAACTTAACTCTTTCCGATATTTTCTCATATTAATTTTAAAATTATTGAGTCCCATTTACACATAGTCCCAATAGAGTACTAATATTTACGGGACAATACATTGGTGTATTTCTGGTTCAAAACACAACAGTGTATGTTGTCAACAATGATGTAATGTTAGTGCTTTTATCAGACCTCAAAGCAAAGCAGATATCTCAGTTTACCTGCAGTGTCACACAATGAGCGCCGGTAGTAAAATATCTGAGGTTTTCCACTTTTATCGAGGAAAGGTCAGATGAATTTGTATTGGTATTAATGCAGTAAATGCGTAAATAGGACTTGGGAGAACATTAAAGAGAATATACAAACCTCAGCCGAAGAGAGTCTGGGTCTGCACGAATTGAAGCAGAAGAAACCCTGGTTTGATGAAGAATGTTTAGGTTTTTTGGATCAAAGGAAGCGGGCTAAAATGCAGTGGATGCAGAATCCAAGCCAAAGGAATGTAGATATTCTGAACAATGTAAGACGTGAAGTTAGCAGACATTTCAGGGACAAAAAGAAGGCATATCTGAGAGCTAAACTTGAGGAACTTGAAACTAACAGTAAGATCCAAAACATGGGGGACTTGTATAGGGCATCAATTACTTTAAGAAGGGGTACCAGCCTAGATGTAATATAGTGAAGGATGAGAAAGGTGACTTGGTGGCAGACTCCCACAGTATTGTGGCTAGGTGGAAGAATTATTTCTCCCAGCTATTCAACGTGCATGGGGTTAAGGACGTTAGGCGGGCAGAAATACACACAGCAGAACTACTAGTACCTGAGCCAAGTGCCGCTGAGGTTGAGCTGGCTATCGATAAGCTAAAAAGTCACAAATCGCCAGGTATTGATCAAATACCGGCAGAACTGATTAAAGCAGGGGCTAGAACAGTTTTCTTGGAGATTCATAAACTTATTACTTCTATTTGGAAGAAGGAGAAACTGCCTGAAGAGTGGAAGGAATCGATCATAATACCTATTCACAAGAAGGGGGATAAAACAGATTACAATAATTATAG
>Ga0123355_10021059_pt1 | contig 10429 bp, 6 predicted proteins | sample TergutEmb28metaG_3_FD_89872 | JGI IMG/M metagenome (GOLD analysis project Ga0123355, IMG submission 89872) | Embiratermes neotenicus P1 segment gut microbial communities from Petit-Saut dam, French Guiana - Emb289 P1 | ecosystem: Host-associated > Arthropoda: Insects > Digestive system > Gut ... | reverse complement strand
TGTAGCCCTCCCGACTTAAATTTAGTAGTAACCGATTTCATGTTTGGTTTACATGTAAAATAACCACTGCCACCGGGTGACAACCCAACTGCAGTTAATAAATATTATTATTATTATTATTATTATTATTATATATATACGTGAAAAATAACACAATTTACACAGCCGTTGGCACAAGATTATGCATTACAGCAAATTCCAAAAATTAAATTCAAGAGAGAGGGTGCGTACAAACGTCTGAGTAATTTGTGGGCCTTACACGTATGAGGCACATATATTTATTTGCTGTGTTGTAAGTCAAGTTTTCAAATAAACGTGTTTTCTAAATGTCTAACAAGAATTTAAAATGCGCAAGTCTTAATGAATAAAGCCCAAAGTTCAAAAACGTTTCCTATGCCTGCTCGTCTTGCTTTTCGCGCGAAACAACTCGAGAATTCCTGAACGGATTTTCATACAATTTGGTTTTGTCAGTCAGCCCCAGTTTGGGTTGCAGTAGGAAACCTGGCGGGACTTACACATGACAATCTACACGAATTTCTGCTCTACATGTGTATATATGGACGTGTTATCAAATCAGATAAAATACCAATGAGTACATCGGAACATGGCTACTGCAGCCAAAATTAGTCAGTGAGCTGTATCAATCCAGTAATTATGTACATGCAGATTTTAAATAGTGTAACATAAATCATACATGACAAAGCATTGTAACTGACTGATTAAATCTTGCATGACCTAGAGTCAGAGCTAGGCAAGGATACGTAGTTTATGTATTTTCCGGGACCAGAGCTAGGGAAGGATATTTTGTGCATGACCTAGGGTCATATTTAGAGAAGGATAAGTACTTTTGGAATGTCCTGAGGCCACCGCTACGGAAGAACATTTTTGTACGTCCTGGAACCACAGCTAGAGAAGGACATCTGGTGTAGTCCCTGGGACTAGATTTCGGGAAGGATATGTTATGTATTACATTGAGTCAAAGCTAGAGACGGACATTTTTTGTACCTCTTGACGCCAGAGCTAGAAAAGGATATTTTTGTAATTCTTGCACTTACCGCTCCTGTTTGTTGAAAGACGCACCCCAAATAGGACTGAAACGTGAAAATTCACATTTAGTTTGAAACTGAACCATCTGTCCTGAAACAAACATGCCTACTTATGACACTCAATGTCACATGTAGGCATATTTTAATGTAAGTACAGGGTTATTCGAAATGATTGTCGGGGTTTTAACAACTTGTCATACACAATAAACTTGAGATAGGAGAATATGTGTTTTTTTTATTTAATAGAACAACACTCCAAGGTTTTGTTACATACCTTAGATGTGCTCCGTATGTGCACCCTTTGTATCGCGGAACTGAAGGTACGAATCAGAACCGCCATTGAAACCATCACCGCTGATATGCTACAAACAATTTGGAACGAACTCGGTTATCGTGTTGATGTTTGTAGAATCACAAAGGGTGCACATATAGAGCACCTGTAAGATTTGTAACAAAAACTTGGAGTGTTGTTCTATTAAATAAAAAAATATATACTCCTATCTCAAGTGTATTTTGTATGTCAAGTTGTTAAAACCCCGACAATCATTTCGAATAAACCTGTATAATTGTACAGAGTATCAACCAAAATGGGATTTAGAGCGTAACCCTGAATGTAGGGAATGTGTGCTGCAGGCAACCTAGTGCTAATCGTCACATCCCGGAGTAACATGTACTTGGGACTCATAATTTCACACTGAAACATTTAGCTGAAAGTAAATAAATAAATTGTAGTTTGACTGGATTTTTCGCAATTTTAATTGAAGAGGAACGAATTTTCTGTAAAATAAGCTGCCGTTGTGCGTTTGATAAGCTACATAAAATACAAATGAAACTGCTTAACAAAGCCTGGGCTTACAGCGTTCTTGTACATATCTTGCTTATGCACCGTTGTAAATAGTGTTTATTTACTCAGCCCCTCAAAATGTACACATTTAAATATGTGTGCCTGACAAGAACCTAGACACTGGACGCAAGACAGATCTGTCATCTTGTCAGAGACGTCACCTCAAGGCGACTGTGACTGATATGGTCAGGTTTATTACATACAAAATCTATTCACCAGTCCCCCGCCCTGCTTTAGTGTGGGGAGGGGGGATACATTGCAAAGACTCAGGCTGACTGAGCTTTAGTGACACAGTGACTTTGACATGGAATTTGAACCTCTTTCTATAGTAAGACCAACTAGATGCACCAATGTATCAAATTTATTTCATTTTGGAATGACACTACATGTTTCGGACGGTCTTTCCGTCCATCATCAGGATTCCAAGACTGTAAATACTGCAGCAAACATATGTCTTTGCATGCTAGCAGACAGCAGTATCTGTTTGACACATGCCTGTTGCTGTATGTACAGTCTTGAACTCCTGATGATGGACGGATAGGCCGTCCGAAACATGTAGAGTGTCATTCCAAAATAAAACAAATTTGATACACTGGTGCATCTAATTGGTCTTACTATAGAAATATATTACGATGCACGGCCCTATGAACGTACAAATTTGGAATCCCAACTTTGTGAGTAAATTGATCTCAGAGACGCTTTGCTAAGAGCCGTGACATGACCACATTTCTAGTGGCGGTGTAAAGGCAAGTGCTTTCTGAACTTAAACTTGCCCATCGTCATTGTCGCTGAGGTGGTCCTAACGAAATAACAGACATCACTAAAACAAATCAAATGCTCTGATTCACACCGTACCTTGAAAGTATCATCTTCGCTAAAGTCTCCGTGTCTAGCATTATCGATTAGACCTGAAAGTCACAGAGTTATAGGTCAATACACAGACATTTTATTGTCATTGTCGCTTAGTGGATTTTGTACAGACAAGTTTACTGAAAACTTCAGTAACTTCCAACAAACGTGGGATTATTTGTTATGATTGCTTCGTCGTGTCTGATCTCCAATTATTGAAGATATTAACGCAGTTTACATTCTCTGAACCGTACATCGTGATAAACATACATGGGAAAGACCAACAAGATACAGGCTTTTCTTAATAACTCATTTCACTTAAATTGTAATCGACATGTTTCGAACAAACTATTGTTCATCATCAGAAGGAGGTCTGTACAAGCAGCTTATAGTGTTTCGCCATGCATCTTCTGACCAGTGCATCTTGTTCGTCTTTCCCACGTATATTAAGGTAGTGTTTAACTGTTAGCAATAAGACAGTGAAAAATTATTTTCGTGTTCTGCGAAACGCTCACAATGTGAACAAGTTAGGCAGTGTACATAAAACGTAGCATTGCGGTGCGGAAGCGTGACCATTGTTGATATGGAATCTCGAAAACGAGCTCTTCGCATTGTTGAGCTACATATGTCGCTGCAGTAAAAAAGTGCCTAGTTCTGCGCTTAAAGTGGGCCAATTTTTTTTCCGATTTTAACAAACTTTGCATTTACTCGACGGACTTTTTGTTTATAAGTCCAAAATATCAAATTTCACACAAATCCGTTCAGTGGGGAGGGAGGGGACGAGTTAATGCGGACTGGCAGACACACTTGAAGTAGCAAATGTACTCTTTTCTCTACCTTACGAAAGCGCCTAAAGTATTTTAGAATCCAAAAAGTAAAGGCAGATTATTGTCTTACGTGATACGAAGCCGTTTACTTTGAGGATAAAAATAGAGGTTTAATTTTTATCTAAATGTCGTTAAATTTATACCATACCACGCGGTTTCGCATCCCAGAAGACGGTAATACTTCCAACCATTGGTCTGGTCCCGATTAAGTTGTAGATATTATTTATATAAAGATAGGTAAATTTCACCCTCGAACAGGCCGCGAAGGCCCAGATGGGGAGTAGAGGTATAGCTCTACTCTTTCCTTAAACTCGACGCTAGATGGGATGGGTGGTCAACGCCACGCCCCGGCCGCTTTACCCCGGGTAAGAACCGGTACCCTTTGTATAGGAGGTTTGGTGGGCCCCAGGGCGGGTCTGGACAGGTGCGGAAAATCTTGTTTCCACCGGAATTCGATCCCGGACCGTCCAGCCCGAAGCGAGTCGCTATACCGACTGAACTATCCCGGCCCATTATATATTTATATATATAATGTATTAATGTTTTATGTGGTGAGCCATTTTTAGGAAATCGGCGAAGTTTCCTGTCAACATCACGTAAATTATATGCGATAAGATAGCTGCAGACCGAAATTATAAACGAACGTTATGGACTATTGTGGGCCTATTGTGCTTGGTGGGGATATCTCGTGCTAATTTAATTGCATCCGTACTGTATATCAGAGCACAAACTGGTTGTTAGACGGACAGACAGACAGAACCTCTCAAATAAAACTTCTAATTTTCAGGCGAGACAACCATGTTGTTTTGATAAATATCAATATGTATATACATATATTTATATTTATGAATACATAATGTACAGTCTAACACAACTCAATTGATGTTTATTATTAAAACATGTATTTTACACTATTATTTCCAGCTACATATTTCGATTCTTTCGGAGCCATCTAAAGGCTGAACTCTATTTTCTTAAGAAGGCAGTGTATACAATTGTATTATAGATTGCGAGATCTTTTAATAATAACCATCGATTGAGTTGTGTTATACTATATATTGTATATTCATATTTATAATCCTATATTAGATAAACCTTTTATATGAATTTAATGTATACATAAAGCACGCTCAGAAGTATTGCAGACCATTTTCACACCGTTTCGTGCCATTTTGACATCAAAGGAATAACAAAAATCCTTTACCGCGCGGTAAATCCCTGTAGAAAGCCTGTTTAAGATTTTCCCGCCCTTCCTCTTGTAAAACTCTGATATATCCATCGGATCTCTAACAAATTTGACACTGAAGATTTTCAATAAAATTTGTCAGTACATTCCAGCTTCGGTTGAATTCGGACAAAGAGTAGGAAAACTTTACATTGAGGGGTGCTGATAAGTTCTTAACCTACCAGGACGGAAACAAGCTAATGTTTCTGTCAGAATTGCGTGAGTTTCCTTCGGCGCCTTGTCTTGCATGAAAAAACAAAAAAAAACTTGATGACAGCTCGCGTCTCGATGTTGTTGAAATCGCCCGCGTCCCTGACATGCTTCCGAGCTTATTTCCTTCCTGGTCGGGCTAAGGACTTATCAGCACCCCGGGTACAGACGTACAAACATTTCTGCTCCTCAATTGAAACGTAAATTGCTGAATATTTAATGGGGCGGAAATTATTTGCAATGAGAGTTGTGTCTATAAATGAAACCGTTGAAGTTTTTATGTTTAAACCTGTACAAAATATCAGTAGGATTAATGCACACCACAAGGAGCACAAATATTTTAACAACAAGTATGTTGCGTTTCAAATTTTTCCTATTTTCTCATTCCAACTTATAAGAGATTCTCAATTAAATCAGCATAAACCCATTTTTATTCTACGTTTTTTTAAGTTTTCCATCCCGAAGTGTTACAAAATACAACCAAACACCATACGTCAGTCAATAACGTAACATCTATTTTATATACAATGGTGTATATATCAGGGCGACATGTTTCGACCTTGTCGATCATCCTCAGGCTCTCCAAGAAAACAGATCCAAGGAAAACTAAACAACTCTTGGATCTAGATGCAATAGTGTGCAGAAATTTATTTACTGCAGAGTCACTCTACATGTTTCGGGTGTCACAGCACCCATCATCAGGAGTACTAAAAACTGTAAACGCAGCCTCCGGTACAGGTCATAATATCGGTACAGCTACTTCCCTCCAACGTGGCCTTATCGGGTCACGTCGGAGGGAAGTAGCTGTACCGATATTATGACCTGTACCGGAGGCTTCGGTTACAGTTTTTAGTACTCCTGATGATGGGTGCTGTGACACCCGAAACTTGTAGAGTAGCTTTGCAGTAAATAAATATCTGCATACTGTTGCATCTAGTTGGATTTTTATTAACATTGAATTATGATGCACGGAACCATGAGCTTAAAACTCTTGGATTTGTTTTCTTGGAGGATCTGAGGATGACCGACTAGGTCGAAACATGTCGACCTGACATATATACCTTTGTATATAAAATAAATGTTGTGTTATTGACTGACGCATCGTGTTTGATTGTACAGTTTTATTTCATGTTTTTTATGTTCTGTTGACCGTGAATGTTATTACAATCTTTGTAAATAACCAACTTGACGCACAATTCATTTTCTTACATTTGTCTATTCCAATTCTCTACACGTTTCGAGCAACCAAGTCCTCATCACGAGGAGAGTCAATTGTATCAATACGACCTCTGGCATATGTCACTGTATTGTAGGTGACCGTTTGGTATGCACCTGCATACCACACGGTCATCTACATAGAGTGACGTACGAGTATACCAGAGGTCGCATTGATACAATTGACTCTCCTGATGATGAGCACTTGGTTGCTCGAAACATGTAGAGAAATGGAATAGACAAATGTAAGAAAATGAATTGTGCGTCAAGTTGGTTATTTACAAAGAAAGCATGTGTGTGTGTTGCACAGCATTTACTTTGATTTACTGTTGAATATTAATATTACTAATTTAGATTAATATATATTAATGAAAAACATCAATTATATAAAATTTAGATTTAATTATAAAACAAATTTTTAAAACAAGATATGTTGTTCTTGTTTTGTTAATTGCAAAACAGAAAACAAAAGATGAGTCTTTGATATAATATGCAGCTGTTACAACATTTTAAACGTTGTTGGTATATATCGATCCAGATGAGACATCCTTTATTTCAGACACCACATCTGCATATCTTAATGATTGTTTAGAAATTAAGCAAAGTTGATAGCTCAGATTTATACATTCCGTCTTTCTGAATACAGAAATCAAAAAAACTTTATTTCAAATAAAGTTGATACATACTTTCCTGCACGCCAGTTTGTTCCACACAGGTGTCATGCAGCATTTTCATCATAGCCTTCGTATCGTCATCAAGTTTGTCCAACTGCAAACACAATCACAGAATCGGAGACGCGTCAAGATCTGACAGTGCCAAGACAGGAAATAAGGCTAGACGCGTTATGCCGTAACGACTTGTAAGTTCTGAGTGTCCACAGTTCGGCTTAAGGAGCGGTTATAAAGCCCTACGATTTTATTGTTAATTTAATTAAATTGAGATTAATTTTCCTCCCACGCTACGTCACAATCTACGATGATGACGTTTGAAGTCGCTGTGTAGCTGATGGCTCTTCGTAAATAATTTAATTGCAAATGTATTTTTATAACCCTTTCCCTAAATAACAGTTAAAACTTTTCTCGTTTTTCTTTTTGATTTATTTAATCCTTTCCATCAGTATTCATATTCGATACCCTCAAAGGTAGACGAGTCACGCAACTTGACGTTCTTGTGGGTCTATTACTGTGTCAGGTCTTCCAGGATGTTACGTTGTATTATTGGGTAAGTAGTTCCCAGAAGTAGTGTTGTGCCTGCATCATTAGATTTAAGCATTCTCAGAAGGGTGCTACCTGGCTGTGAAGATGAAGGCACTACAATTCTTAGAAGCATCAGAGCTTCTTACCCGACGGTGTGATGAAATTTCTCAGAGGGCTTGAATTTGTATATGGACGTGAGGCGACATGAAAATTGGCAGGAGTTATACCAAATTATTCTAAAAACAACCTGCTCCATTATTATCTCGTCCCTTGAATCCCAGATGGATTGCCATGGAACTAGAAGGGTTTGGCCCCTGGATATTTCAATTCGGATTCGTTAAATTAAATTACTGTAAAAACTAAATACATGCTGAAAATCCTTAAATGAATGTGAACCAAATTGCATGGCTTTGTGAGCCCGGTAGCTCAGTCGGTATAGCAACTGGCTACGGGCTGGACGGTCCGGGGATCGAATCCCGGTGGGGCGAGATTTTCAGCACCTGTCCAGACCGGTCCTGGGGCCCACCCAGCCTCCTGTACAATGGGTCCTTCCCGGGGTAAAGAGCGGCCGGAACGTGACGCTGACCTCTCACCCTCTTCTAGAGCCGAGGTCAAGAAAGAGTAGAGCTATACCTCTACTCCCCCTATGGGACGTACGACCTGTACAGAGCCTCAGTGCCTGTACAAGGGTGAACTTTACATTTTTTTACTAAATTGTATGGCTTTGGAACTTGTCGTATTGTCCTGAGAAAATGGACACAAATTTTACGGAACACTTTAACGAAACATAGTTTACAAAACCCTCTCAATGTAACCAAGAGCCGGAGATAAAACTCGTAACCAAACCAGAAATTTTGTGAACCCAAAATATGAAATTCGACTAATTCACACTGCATGGAAAACAACGCCTACCCGAGCTGTGAACTTAAAAAATTCGTATATCAAAAATAAAACTCACCGGAGAGCCTGCTAAAGCTGGGCCCACAAAAAGGATGACTGTTGCGGTAATAAGCACCAGCATTCTGATCCTCTAGTCTGTGAGAGAAACAGCAAAATGCAGACGTGCTCCATATTGCGCGACTCATATACCCGTATGTGAGCACCGAACACTGTCATTACACTCACACACGCCTCTTATGATCACATGAAGGACACATCTAATACGAAAACACTGCCTGTGACTTTATGTAAAGTGTATTATTTATTGTGATCATGAGCAGCTGGTCATCAGACACGAATATTAATTTTAAAATTTTACTGTAGTATTTCATGTTTGTGGCTCCGCGCATCGCTGATCTATATTAATGATTGTCCAACGAGACGCAACACAAAGCAGTCTATTTATTATTCTGCAAGTTCACTCTACATGTTTCAGGTGTCAACCTCACCCATCATCAGGAGTACACAAAACTGTAACTACATTCCGGTACTGGCCATATTTTTGTACAGCTTCCTCCCTCCAACGTTGCCAAGCTAGCTTGGCCACGTTGGAGGGAGGTAGCTGCAGAGTACCGGAGGCTGTAGTTACAGTTTTGTTTACTCCTGATGATAGGTGTGGTTGTCACCCGAAACATGTAGATTGAACTTGCAGAATAATAAGTAAACTTCTTTGTGTTGCATCTGGTTGGGCAATTATTAATATACAAAGTGGACCAAAGGTAGGTATACGGTATATATTATATAGTAAAATAATTACTTTATACCTACTTTTGGCCCGCCTTATATACACTGTAGTAGTGAAAAGCGAAATTCGGCTATAATTTCTTGGTACTGAAGCTCAGAACTTCAGCTGCAAGGTTTACAAAAACGAAGAGGTTTGCAATCATGCTTACTGCTTATGGATCTAAAGAATCTTTTGTTTGCTTTTGAGTCACGTTTTATGACAAATGCTGCATTATTTACATAAAAACAGACGATCGTTTGCATAAGAAGTTACAGTAAATATAGCGATATTTTGCTGAACTTTTCAAGATAGACGTTTGCTTAAATTAACTCTCTAAACGCCAAGTTGAATCCCTTCTGTCATCTGCTGGCATTATTAGGAGCTCACCACATTCTCCACGTTAGCAGGGTAAGGATTAAGCCAATAGAATGTGGCGATTTCCATGCGATAGTTTTTATGAACGGATTTCAAAGTTAGCAATACAAAAATTACGGGCTGTTAGTAGGAAATTATAACGTAGTGTATGCCCTTCATTTTTAAACGCTTTGGCAAAATTGCGAAAAGCCACTACTTAATTCGTCGTATTTGTCCGTGCGTCCGTCCGTCCGTAAATCTGTTTGTCCTTGAGGACAGGTGCACGGAACAACTCAGCTCCCACTAGATCCATTTTCGTTAAATCTGGTATTCGAGGAATTCTCGGACATTTGTCGAGAATATTTATATGAAAACGTAACGGGTACTTCTTATAAAGTTGAAGGTAAAGCAATCCCTGTACAGACCTGGTCTGGCCCTGAGGTTCCGAGAGGTTGAAGCTCACCGATTTTAAGAAAATTGGCACATGGTGGTTGTAAGGTTGTCAAACGTTAAACGCCAACATCCCCCCCCCCCCTTCCACCCATAATATGTTCCTGGTACTCATTTATGTTAGCGACTGCGTCGACCACCATGGCCCTAGTGCGACCGGAAGCATTATGTCAATGAAAAATTCCAGTGACACCATTGGGAATAGAACCCACATCATTCTGGCTTGTAGCGCAGTTCCTCAAACAGCTGCCCACTGTACGTAAAGACTTACCTAAATTTGTGATAATATCTCGTGGAATTCTGCTTGGAATGAAAAATGTTTTATGCAAACATTGTAGAGAATATCAAAACACACATATTTATTTTATGTTTACTGGACCGCGCATCATCTTGATAGTTGAATAAAGAGAGACCTACTTGATGTCATTTGCTTTATTATTTCATTACTTAATGCTCAACATGTTTCGGATGTTAATACATCCATCCTCAGGAGCTTGCGACTTATTTGTTGAGTTATTTCATGGGTTGTATTGCTCTGGTTCGATGTGTG
>Ga0123355_10021058_pt1 | contig 10430 bp, 8 predicted proteins | sample TergutEmb28metaG_3_FD_89872 | JGI IMG/M metagenome (GOLD analysis project Ga0123355, IMG submission 89872) | Embiratermes neotenicus P1 segment gut microbial communities from Petit-Saut dam, French Guiana - Emb289 P1 | ecosystem: Host-associated > Arthropoda: Insects > Digestive system > Gut ... | reverse complement strand
CAAAACCTAATGGGGAAAAAACTAGATTGTAAGTACTTTTCGAAAATATAAAGCTTTTTTATGTAACTTCTTTCATTCGTTTTTTATTACCCTTTGAAATATGGGAGTCCATTCTGCCGCACCTGTATAGTTCTCTAAGCATTTACTAGTGTCTACTGAGGCTTCAATGTTTTTATTTGTAGTGTGTAAGCAAGAAAACTAGAAGCTGATGTGTGTGATTTAATTTCAAAGCCTGATGGTTTGCCTAAACCCTCCTTATGGCATATTTTATAGCAAAGTTAAAAAGCCAAATTGATGGGGCAACAGCCAGTAGCTACATATTATGAGCATATTCCAAGTCATCCTGGGATACTGCTATTTCTTGCAAGAAGGTGGATTGCTTATAAGTTTAAGTACACCTTGTGTGAGTGCTTTGTCATTCCCTGCAAGCAAGTACATTGCTTCTGAGGATGAAAGCAATCTCCTGCAATGCAAGTTGCAGCACAATTAGGAATGGTGTGTGTGTGTGTGTGTGTGTATAAGTGTGTGCTTGTCATATAATGCTTTCGACATATTACCTCAGTCAACATTGTATTAATTAAAAACCGTGTTTACGCAACAATATAATAACAGTAGCAGATTATTATTACAACTATTCCAACTAAGCATGTATAGGTCCTTATTTATTTTGCCTTTTTTCTTATATAAGAATTTAATCTCTTCTTTGATTTGGGTAGTTTGAGCTCTATTTTGGGTCTTTTGTGCGGCTGGGATCTTAACTTTTGCATAATTTGGAATAATCTTTTTAGCGAGGCACTGCTTGTTAAAGAAAATATGTGTTACATTTTGGTACCTTGATTTTCCTCTTCTTATATTGATAGATGGAGCGTGCTTGACTAACTTGAATTCTAAATTGGACATTTTCCATCCCGTTGTGTATATGTAAACAATGTATTAATTAAAAATCATCTTTACATAACAATATAATTGTTGCAGATTATTATTACAACTATTTCAACCTCAGTCATGTCTCTTGAGTTGCATTGGCAGGATAAAATTTAAAATTTGTAAACTTAGAATTACACGATATCCAAATCTTGAGTTTTTCAAATTCAGCACAATAATTATGCAAGGTAATTGAGCTTTTAGATTACCTTCTTTACTGAATATGTGAAGACAGGCTTATAGTGGTGGGTTTACCATATATTCTCGAATCTAATCCGCACCCATTTTACAGTTACAGAGGGCTAAAAAATCAGATGCAAATTAGATTTGTGGTTGTGAGCTGGATTTTGGAAAAATGATAGAGCCGCTGTGCATGCCATAAGAACAGTACAATACAATAATTTGTTGTTTTATTTATTATTTATAATATATTTTATAATATTTATAATTTATTATTCATCAGACTTGCTGTCATCACTCATAACTTGTTATCCGTCACCAAGTCACTATCATCTTTATCTTCACCATCGTCCTCCCAAAGAATGTCTTCTTCAGATCCGTCGAAAGCATTGCTTATGCAACACTTCTTGAAAGAACTGACGATAATGCTCTCCAGGATGGCTTTCCGTGCAGCCGACACCCACTGCGCGACTTCTGAAGGAGCTGTGCATTTGATTTTTCCAGTTTCTTTTAACTCACGGGCAGGATCCGCAGTCCAGGTCAGATATTGTTGCCTCAACCTGTCTTTAAAGGGCTTGTAAGTGTGTATGTCCATTGGTTGCTACACTGATGTCATTTCACCCGGGATGACAACAAGCTCAGTTTTCATCTTGTGGAGCTGGCTCTTCATGGAATCAGTGAGATGCCCTTTGAATGCATCAAGGACAAGCATTGATGGTTGATTTAAGAAGGATCCAGGCCTGTGGCCCCATACTATTTTCAGCCACTCCAACATCAACTCCTCCGTCGTCCATCCTTTTTCCTGGGTCCTGATTATAACGTCCTTCAGAAATGCCTCTGATTTGGGTAGAGTCTTCCTTTTCAAAATTAACAAGGGTGGTAGTTCTCTTCCATCAGCAGTTGCTGTCAGCATTACTGTTAGGTGAAGCTTTTCACACCCATTGGTTTTCAAAAGTACCTCCTTCACACCTTTCTTCTCCAACATGTAGTTTGGCAGCATATCAAGATAAATGGCCATTTCATCGGCATTGGCCATTTGCCCCATCAGAAAATTTCCCGTCTTCCTCAGGTTGGTGATGTACTGCTGATAATTCAACAACTTTTGTTCAAAAACTTTTGGGATCTTCTGGCATATCGTTGTTCTATGCTGCAACGCCAGCCCCATACGGCGCATGAACCTTATGGCCCATCCTTTATTGGCTTTAAAACAACTTCGAGGAATGTTAAAAGATCTGGCCTTTTTTTATCGCCGCCTCATGAAGGAGATCATAACTCACAAACAGTCCACTGTTGCATCTCTCATGAAAGAACATGAAGACTTCATCATCAATTTCAGGAAATCATCCTTTCTTGGGTCCAGTGAATTTCTTTTGTGATGCCTCAGACCCGCTGATCGCTGCCTTCTGTTTCTGCCACAGTCGAACATTGCTTTCATCAACTCCAAAAATTGCAGCGGCTTTGCAATTTCCCTTATCCTGTGCACACCAAATAACTTCACATTCTTTATCGTCCTGCGGCATTAGTGTGTTGCCAGATAGAGTCGCTGCCATTAAGGCATATCCGCGCCCCACTAATTTAAGAGCTTTGAGGAGATTTGTAGGTATGACAGGTTTCTATGCTCAGTTCATACCTGATTATTGTTGCATGCGCCCAAGAGGAAAGGGGCAAAATTTGTATGGACTGAGGGGCTTCAGGCTGCGTTTTATTCCCTTAAGCAGGCCTTGTCGGAGGCCCCAGTGCTTCAAGTTCCCGATTTTAACAAACAGTTTGTATTGGTTACGGATGCTAGTAACCTGGCGATCTCGGCTGTTTTGAATCAGCGTGTTGGACAGGAATTAGCCCCGGTGTCATATTGCAGCCGGTTACTGACACCAGCTGAACGCAATTACTCTACATAAGAGAAGGAATGTCTCGCTGTTTAATTTGGCTGTGAGAAATGTCGTAGTTACCTAGAGCACAAAGAATTCGAACTGCATTGTGACAATTTAGGTCTGTGTTGGCTGTTAAGAGAGTTAAAGAGATTGGCTGTCTTGGTAGATGGGTCTTGCGATTGGCTCCATTTAAATTCATGGTTAGACATACCTGAGGAGCAGATAATGTGGTGGCAAATGCGTTGTCTTATGTCTTCAAAGGCAAACTCAATGACAGCCCAGAAATGACTTGTGTGGCCTTGCTTGAATCATTACCGCTAGTTTATTTGCCCCTTGAAGAATATCAGTCTGACGATTCATTCTGTAAGGAGCTCTGACAGAAAACCTCGGCAGCCCGAGCTGAGGCAGACAAGTTTCAAATTCACAAGAATTTAGTGTGCTTCATCCCGAAGAAAGCCAAAAGGTGTAGGTGGGTCGTCCCAGTTGTCCTGTGGCCCATACTACTCCGCTATTTTCGTGATTCTGCTTTGGCTGGTCATTTAGGTGCTCATAAGACTTTCCACAAAATAGTGTTCAATTTTTGGTGGCCAAACATGCGTGCCGAGATCTTCGGGTACATTCGCAAGTGTAATCTTTGTGAATGGGTTAAACCGGCCCAGAACACTCGCTTTGGATGGCACACTGCTGAACCCTCCACTAGACCGATGGATAAACTATTTGTGGACTTTATGGGTCCTCTTACCCACACCAGAAGAGGGAATTCAACAATTCTTGTAGTGTTGAATGGGTTTTCCAAATTAGTGTGTTTCTACCCTGTCAGGCGAATCTCATCGCAAGTAGTCATTGATTGCCTAGAAAGGAGTTACTTCCCCGCATATGGGATGCCGAACGCCATTGTGACGGACTACGCCAGAGTGTTCCGCTCAAAGCAAGTCAAAGAATTATGTTCCCGTTGGGGTGTGAGCCACATTTGCACTACTACTTACTATCCCCAAGGGTCGCTAGCTGAGCGTGTTAATCGTAATCTGAAAGCCGCTTTGAAAATCTTCCACCATCAATCCCTATACACCTGGGATGAGGATCTTCCATGGTTACGTTTTACATTCAACACTGCGTCACATGAGAGCACTCAGACCACTCCAGATCTATTATTTCTTGGTAGGGAAATCAACTCCCCTTGTGTCCCGGTGGGATCTATCCGTAATGGATGACAATGATAAATCTCGGACACGACAATCATTCTGGACACAAGCCTACCGAAATTTGAGAGCAGCTCGTAACAAGGTGGCGAACAGGTTTAACAAAGATCGCACCCATTCAAAGTAGGGGATAGAGTGGTGTATAAGAAACAGCTTGTAAGCTCCAAAGCCCAGAATATAACTGGTAAATTGTCGCTAAGATGGTCCGGGCCACTGGTAATAGCTAAGATTGTAAACAGTAATAATGTACTATTAGCCAACCCCAGCACTGGTGTGATAGTGCGCAAGGCACATGTTAGCCAACTGAAAGCATACATTGAATAACTGTGGTTTTCTTTATGTGATTGTGTATTTATAGCCTTTCCTTCACCCTGAATTCTGGATTACATCTTCCTGGTAAGAAGAACGTCGCTGCGAAAGGGACGCTCACCACTAGCCTTGGCTGTGACATCTTTACTGGTGAGGACTACGATCTACGACGACTACCCCCCTGGCCTGTTTCAGTGCATTGGTGTTATGCTATGTGGGCGCTGTGTGGACATGACACGGGAGAAACCTTGCTGTGTACTTCATGATGACGGCAGCATGATGGCGGATGGGACTGACGTTCGCCACGTGGCCGGTGATGTGAGTAATTTGTTCACGAGAGTGGCAGGCTGGCAGGGCGAGTGAACTTTTTTCAATGTCAAGTTTACGATCGATAGAAGTCACTGCCTGGACTTCTATAGATGCGGGGGTGGATGATGAGCCGTCCGCTACTGGGACCGGCTCCTGCCTTGCCCTCTGGCAAGCCTTTGTTTCCCCCTTCAATGTTCCCTGTGTGAGGCTATTGTCTGACAGGCAAGGGCGTTGCTCCAAGTTTTCCTTTTAGGTTTCGATTTTTGTGTTAATTACTCGTGTTCCTGCATTCAACTCAACCACAACTGGGACATCTCTGGCCGGGTCAGGAGTCGCAAGCTCCCTCTTCAGTTGTTTTCTCCGAGAAAGGCAGACTATCAGGGCATGGTTCGCAGGTAAAGTTTAGTTTCGGATCTTATTGTTTTCCAAATTGAGGTTTGGTCATGTTTAACTATGAATCCTGACGTCTGCCTAGCGTCTACCTTGGGAGGGGCTGGTACAAGCATACCTCCCCGTAAGTATCATTGTGTTTATTTATACGAGTCAAAGAGATGCATTTGGTTATTCTGTTGCTTGATGTATTGATTGTATTTCTTTTACACGCACGATAAATGTAACGTTGAGTTGACTCAAGTCCTATACGTGTTTTCTGATCGGCTGTGGATTTGAAATAACTGTAATTTTAGATTACATGAGTCGACATAGTACTGTTTGTTGTACTGTTTCTCAGGTTGGCTGTTTTTCTGTGCTTATTGTAAACTTACGTTGAGCCGACAGCTGTTTGTTTGTGTTGGGAAATTGTCGACTGCATGCGTGGTGGAAGTTTAAGTTTAAAGCAACTGTTTTCGTTGCATTTGTTATTGTTCTATTATTATCCTGTGTTGAATTTTTTAATACAATTATTTGTTGTTTTATTTGGCATTGTATCTTGCTTGCATTACTAATCCTGCCACAAGACCTCCAGTAACCGAAGTTCGGCGATTCAGACGATCGAGGACAGAGTATGTGCCAGTCCTCGGATTACAAGTGTCACTTCCCTGTGGGAAAGGTACCTGAGGGCTCAGAAATTATAACCCCAAGTGGAGTTGAGCAATGAGGTATTTCAATTTCAGCATAAAAAGCGTGACATCACAGTGCAGCCAGTAATTACCTATATTTTGGTATGCATCCTGTTTATTTTTTTCCTACTGTAAGGGGGCATAATATAAACTAAATGTATGACAGGCATGAAAGAACCTATATAACTTTGGCAAATTATGATACAAAGAAAGTTGGTGCTTAGTCTATTTTAGTACTCATAGTCAAATCTCAGGCGAGTCACACAGTGACTCAGTTTGTTTTGACTGGGAAATGGCGTGCCATGCAACGGCACCGTTATTAGGTACGGTATATGGTCATATTTCAGCGGGGTACACAGGAACATTTTGCTACAAAACATGCCTTTATTTAGATGTTCCTATAGACAGCAACACTTGGCAGATTGAACGAGGCTTCGTTCAAGGATTGGTGACAGCGTCGCCCACACTCCTAACGTGTCGTGAGAAGGTAATGAAAGGCCACCTGTTGCATAGCATAGCAAAATAAATGTACCAGGTTTCTAAGATTGCAGGCTGTTTGCGAAGCGCTTTATTCATGAGGTGCATATGGACATAATTGGGTAAAGTGGCCAAAGCATGAATCTGACCACAAACCATTATATAATGTGGAGTTAACTTGTGGGACTATAATTCTATGCCTCTACATGAATGTACGAAACATTTAAATGGCCGCAGCGCTAATCAGCTGTGGCGCGTTTGTACCGCTGGCCATTAAATGGCCACTTGACACATGGCGCGTTAGTCGGATAATGGTTAAAGCATTAGTAAAATCCAATATTATTCAATCAGTCTGCCTTGTAGGCAAGGGGCGGTTGAAGGAAAGGTGCGGTTTAGAACCTCTAACGAACTTTATTTTCGTTTAAGAAATTGGCAAAAACTAGTGCAGATTGGATTCGAGAATATACAGTACATCAGGGGCTCAGTTGTAATGTTTGAGATACTAGACAGCAATTGATGTTTTGAAGCACTTTGTTTGGGTAAGCAAGACGTAGCAGATCAATCACTGTGTAGGCGAACTGTATTGAGATTTTGGAGAATTGTGTTTTGGCGACTAATGGCAGTGCAGTATTATGTATTGTGTGTGTGTGTGTGTGAGTCTGTTAGCCAGCGATGTATAGGTTTATAGTGGTGTATGTTGTTATTGCAGGTACAGCAGATGTATGTGTATGTGTGATAATTGATTGCAGCTTTTGTACCATGCACACTAGTCACGAAGGTGTGGTACATGTTTTAAAAACACTTCCTTGGTCTGTGATCGCTCGTGACCTGCATCTTTTGTAAGGCTGAGAACTTGTCCATAACTTTCATGTAAATAATTCCTTTGTATAATTCTTTGTGCAGCCTGATGATGGCTAAGTTGAGGTAGTCGATACTTGCAATTGTGATGTGCAAAATGTGTGTTGTGTGTTTGACTGATTGTCTCCCTTCTATGTAATTTAAACACAATGGGGGTGCCATACTTTCAATTGCTTATTATATTTGCAGCCACACTTCATATCTAGAGGCTGTTCGTACATAGTTATTGGCCAGAGCAGATAATTATTGTACATGTATTGGACAGTTATTGGACACAGTCCTTAAATTATACATTAATGTTATCAAATGTTATCAGAGACAAAATTATTAAGCCTGTACAGCTGACATCACCCTTCTGTCTTGTGCTAAAACTGTATGTCCCGTCCTGCGTTGGAAGCGTCTTTGCTAGCCTGTGCTCCTGTCAGTGTTACTTGTCCCTCTGTTGTGTTAGACTGCTGAAAATGTTTCTGCTGGCCATTCAGAATCTCCCCACCTCTGTCAGAACTCTCCAGTACTAGTGGAAGAAGCCTACAATGGCAGCCTTGTACAAAATTTTTTGATGTGAAAGATGCTACTTTAAATTGTGCCTTTTCATTTGTAAGAGTTGACACTAACTTGTAAAGTGCTGAAAATATCGATGCTGGTGTAGGATGTACTTTTCAGCAAACATGAAATGTTGGAATTTGGCAAAGAACAAAACATTATATAATCTTGTGTGTTTTATTTTCTAAGGTACGAATTCCTCCATCCGTAAAAAATGGTAGGTACACATGGGGATCCTCTCTGAATACTCTTACAGAAGAGGTATAGTCTGATTTACCTTGTGTTATATCACTACAGAGGGGTTAAGCTTTATATGTAAAGTGTGTAATGTAAATTAATTTACAGTTTTACATTATTTACATAAATGATAAAATTAATCAATTCAAAATAAAATGTGCTCCATACAGCACCAAAGTTTTCAAATTTTTTGCATTTACAAAGTAACCAAATATCATAAACCAAAAGCTCTCAGCCTCTACATGGAATTACCAAATAAAGTGTACAATTCTAATCGTAACAGCATGACTTACCTTGTACAGACTGAAACCAGATAATATTCAAACACTTCATAATAATTGTTTTCTTCTTTGTCAAAACAAGCTCCAAGCCGGTCGGCACGTACATACTGAAACTTAAGTTCTGAGAATGATGACAATTACCTTTTTGCGTCCGGATATATAGAGACATTAGAGTATGCAAAAAATGTCTGCTCTGGCATTCTATACGGTGTATCAAACTGCTGAGCTCAAAGCCACCTCACCTCTAGCATAGGTAACCCACGTAACCTGGTACATCAGTAATCCATAGTTCAAATAAAATTTTCCAAATTTCACATTCATTACATCTGCCACTCTTGCAGCAAAGATTCAGGATAAAATTTTCAATGCTATTTGAAGAATTTGGACAGACTCTTTTCAAGGCGTACTAAACCAAACATTGGTAATGAATGTGACAATACAGAGAAGGTAAACAAATATAAACAGTACAAACAAAGAAATACATCCAAAATGTTAGTAACATACATTATAGTAGGTTTTTAACACTTGCATATTTTTCTTTATTGGATAATATCCTCCAGTTTTCTTTTTCATTGTAATATACTGGGCCTAAAATTATTCTGTATACTTTCCTTTCAAAAATGTTCAATTGCTTTCTGTCTGTCTTTGTTAGTGTCCAATTTTCTGATGCACATGTTAACGTTTTGTCTATTGTTATGTTCTTTAGTCTTAATTTTAATTTTTTTGACATATCTTTATTTTTAAAAAATGTTTGTAGCATAAAATATGTTTTGTTAGCATTTTTTATTCTTTCTTGCAAGTCTGTTTCGTTATTTATTGTATTAGTACTGTCAATACACAACATATGTAAAGACCAGATGTATTAGTACAGCTGGGTTATGTCTGGTGACATGTTTCGGTCATCCTCAGGCCAACAAAGAATAGTATTATAAAGGTACAGTCGAATTGTTTGTCCAATGGGATCCCATTGTTTACATTAAAACGAAACATTTTGAAGTTCTTAGTTATGATTAAAATATTTAACAATGTAACAACATTTAAAATTCCAAATGTTGTAGGCAGGTCTCACAGGGCTCACTGTAGGAGGGGGGAGAATCTGTGTCATGACAGTATGTGGGTGCTAACACTTCTTGTTCTTTATGTTTACTTGAAGTTATACATTTATGTGGATGACATTTGTTCGATGTATTCACCAAGCTAGATTTTAGTTCTGGTAACTATGTTGTCAAATTTGTTTATCAAGTGTGTGCGTTCTCACAGATGCCATGGTGAAAACACGCATAGCGTAAGATATATGTGGCTTGAATAGAACTCACAGTTGTTGTAGTGGAGGTTGTTGGTTATAGTACCAGTGCTATATGGTGTGCAACCCACGGGTTAGGCTTTGTTGTGCATAACTTGGGCTGTAGTACGTTTGTCACTGTTGGTGAACACAGGATAGTTATTCGTTCCTATGGTATGCTGGTGGTTTATAGGTGTAGCTCGTTATTGTCTGAAAATATAATACCTTCATGATAGACTTATCATGTGTGTTGCGATGTATCTGGTATTGCAGATACGGAATATTACATTGGTTTAACCAGGCGTGTCTCGTTCTGTGTACGTGCACTACTGGATACTGACTGATTGATTCCTGTCAGTCATGCGGCTGTGTTAGTGTGTGCGCTCTGTTGGCCTCTCTGCAAATTACATCGAATATTTTGTTCAGTTTCACTGTGTTTTTGTCATTAATTTGATTATAATTCTTAGTTTCTTTATAAATATGGTATTTTTCAATAGTGTCCATTGACCGGCCTTTATTAGTTACATGTAATATTGCCATAATGTCATCTATGCGACGATAAGGTTTGTCATCCCTCTTGTGTTTATAATAAACTAGATTGGAGTGTGTATACTTGTCCAACACAACTATATGGTGGTAGAGATATGTATAATTTATTACATAAAGATCAACTACATGTTTTGGCCCTTTTCATTGGCCATCTTCAGGTTGATAATTGAAAAACTTGGTAAGCAGCTACACTTGACTTGTGTGGGTTGTATACATTGGAGAGGTAAGAGGTGGAGTGGGAATGAGATCTCGCATGTTGTGTAGGATGGGTGGTGTGGGTACATGAATTCTGCTATTTTCTATTCTAGGTTAATATAGTTGGATCTGTGGTATCATCTTATGTTAATAGAGGT
>Ga0123355_10021057_pt1 | contig 10430 bp, 5 predicted proteins | sample TergutEmb28metaG_3_FD_89872 | JGI IMG/M metagenome (GOLD analysis project Ga0123355, IMG submission 89872) | Embiratermes neotenicus P1 segment gut microbial communities from Petit-Saut dam, French Guiana - Emb289 P1 | ecosystem: Host-associated > Arthropoda: Insects > Digestive system > Gut ... | reverse complement strand
TGGCATGGTCATGGTTGCGTCGGCACCTATCCAGATGCCTCCACCGTTTTGAGCTTGGTTACCCGTGATTAGCTTTTGCTCTGTATCACTTGCTATAAGAGTTGCATCAGAACCAGCAAGCCGAACACCGCCACCTTCTTGAATACTGCCTGTTCCTACACCCGTTACAGGATCAGTTGCGGAGAAGCGATTATCACGAATTACACCGCCTGTCATGGTAAAAGTACTGCCAGCAGCAGAACCCCATACACCCCCACCACGTAGTGCACGATTATCTTCAATAATGCCACCTGTCATGGTGAAATTCGAGCCAGGGTTACGTACATGTACGCCACCACCACCTTGCTCCATGTTCATACTCGTATTTTTGCCAATAGTGCCGTCATTCATGACAAATGACGATGCCCCGTGCACCATCACGCCACCAGCATTGCTACTTGCAGTGTTGGAGTGGATTGCGCCACCATCCATGGTAAATATGGCAGACGAGCCAGTAGAAGCTACACCGCCGCCACCGTTCGAATTGGGAAGTCCTATAGCTCGATTGCTGTAGATAGTGCCATTATTCATGTCAAAAGCACCATTCCATATAAAGACACCGCCGCCATTGCTTGCTTGGTTGTCGTAGATGACTCCATCAGCCATTACAAATTCACCGTTGCCCTGCACATTTACACCACCGCCAGAAACAACAGCTGTGTTTGACTTGATTGTGCCAACAGACATTTCAAAGCTGCTATCATCACCTATGATATACACTCCACCGCCGCCTTCGTTAGTAGACGTTACGGTACTGATTGCACTATTGCCTATGATGGTTGCACTTGTAGGATCAGAGGCTGTACCACCCTCTTCCATGGTAAAAGTGGCTCTACTTCCTACCCAGATGCCTCCCCCTCTTAGTGCTTGGTTGCCTTGAGTTGGGTCTTCGTGGCCTATGGTGCCTCCTGTTAGGGTGAAGGTGGAATCTTCGGCGCGAACGTGAACACCACTCCCTTCTTGTACGACACCTACTCCTTCACCTGTTGCAAGATTAGTCCCAGAAAAGCGATTGTCGTAGATTTGGCCACCGTGCATGCTGAACGCGCCCTCTCGAATCCACACTCCAGCACCAAGGGGAGCTCTGTTGTCGCTGATGGTGCCACCATTCATGATGAACTCAGAATGATTTGCAACAGTTATCCCACCGCCGTTACCACCGCTAGCAGTATTGTTGTTGATTGTGCCGCCATTCATGACAAAGCGTGCAGTACGATCTAGCCCCACACCGCCACTATGAGCAGAAGCCGAATTGCCCGTTATGTATCCACCATTCATGTAGAAGGTACTTACTGCTCCCCCTATCAGCCCTGTTCCAACATGCACGCCACCGCTGGGACGGTTTGCGAGGCCACTATCGGGGCCTGATATGTTATTTATAATCTGCCCACCATGCATAGTAAACGTAGCCCCAGGCCAGAGACGCACGCCGCCAGCAATAGCACCTCGCCCATTGCGAATTATAGTGTTGTCAAAAATTTCAAAATTGTTATGATCTCTTACTTCTACGCCACCGCGCCATTGTCCTATACCAGGACTTCCACCATCTAGAATAATATTGCTTAATGTCAAGCTGCTATCTGCTCCGCTTATGTCAAAATGACGTCCTCTTCCCAGGGCTGCATTGCTTCCAACATGTGTCAGTGTGCGACGAACACCACCTGTATTTGTCGTTAAATCAGTGCCAAAGCTCGCGATGACAATGTTGCTGCCAGCTGGAATGTCTATTACGCTTGGCACACTAAAGTCAGCATTCACTGCAATTCGCCATTCGCTCCCATTCGCTGGTGCTGCTGCAACTGCTTCTACAAGACCATTAGTTCCTGCAGGATTAGAAAACACGGTAACTGTCCTGTGTGGAGCTGGAGTCATAAAAGGCTCTATGCCTATGTAGCCCTCTGTTGGAGTAACTTCTGCGTTGCCCGGAAGGCCAGGGGCAGCCTCACTTGCGGTGTTGTTGTCAGTTTCTGCGTGAGAGTTGTCAGCACTTTCATAGCTGTAAGATCCCGGATCAAGTCCGGGATGACGGGATTGCTCATCGCAGCTAAAACGATTGTCTATCTGATTACTGACAAGTGGTTCTTGTGTTTGGATGACAACAGATTGTATTGCATCTGAGTTTGCTGTTGCGAAAAGAGGGAGTCCAAAAAGGAAAAATGCCACTATAAGCAGCACATAGCGATGTTTTCTAGGAAAGCCCCCCCCCCCCAGGTAATTTGTTGCTTTGTATTTTGGGGGTCACGTTACACCTTTCGGTTTGACTTTGCGTTAATTTGCGAGCCTGTGGTCAGGCTCAAAATCTGGACTTCTAGGCTGTCAGTATATCATATGAGTGGTATTTATTTGATACTTGATTAGTGATGTTTTCATCATTTTAGGACCAAGCATCGGAAATTTGTATTGCTGCTATTGCGAGCAGTACCAAAACGCCGCCTGCAACGAAGCTACCTGTTATTAGGTCGCCGAAGAGTACTGCTCCGCCTATGACGGCTAGTATTGGTTCTGCCATAGCGGTTATGCCGGCGTTTACTGCGGGAATGTAGCGTACTGCCAGAAGAAATGCTGCGAAGGGCAGGAGGGTTGCAATGGTGCCGACAGCTAGGAGCGGTAGGGTGGTCTCGGGGGTGATGATTGGCGTAACGACAGCGACAGGTCCGGCAACTATCAGCCACAGTATCGTTGATACTAGCAGTCCGTAGAACAGTAGCGTAAAGGCCGAGAAGCGCTCTTTTGCCTGGCTGCCCATCACTGCGTACAGTGAGAAAAATACCGCAGCAGCGATTCCCCAGGCAAAGCCAATAGCCGTTACCTGTATACCTGCAGGATTTACAATCCCCACAACTAGTGCACAGCCTATCACTGCTAAAAGAACACCGCCTATTGCTAATGCCTTTGGCTTGTTACGCAGAAATACAATTCCAATAAACAGCGAGACCACCGGTGCCAAATAGTGCAGCAAAATAGCTATCCCCACGGGATTGTGTGCAATAGCCTGCAGGTAAGTGTACGACATGGCCGCCTGCCCAAATACACCAAAGATTATCAGAAAAGGAATGTCGTGACGTGGATGTGCAAGGCGAAAATCCTGGCGCCTGAAGAGGGCAAGTAGCACGCCCAAAACAACGACAGCTACAATTGAGCGAATCCCTGTCATTGCTGCTGGGTCGAGCTCGAGCCACTTTGCCGTAAGACCGCCCATCGCCCAGCAAAAGGCGGCAAGCAAAGCAAAAGCATAACCACGCCACATACAATGCGTCCTCTCAAGCAGTCATTAATCCAGCAAAGCACCACAAATCATAGGATAAGTGTCGAACACATTCAATCGATTGAGAAAACGAAAGGTGTGAGCGACCACCTCTAATTGCCTGTATGGCTTATCGGCACCACGTTGATTCAGCACACGCCCCTACCCTCGGCATCCCGGACTAAGTCCGGGATCCTGGCGCTGGATGTCAGTCTTGCGTTAGTACCTCTAATGTTGCAGCTCTACGCCTACCCCACCAAATACTGCCAGCAACAACCATCCCTATAGCTAACACAAGCACTGCTACAGGAACAAAGCTTCCCTGCAGTATACCGGTAGGAGGAGGAACGCGATTAACATTGACAAAAGCAGCGACATTCACACCTTCTCCCACAAGCAAGTAGCTGGACGCAAAGTAATCACTTAAGGTAAAGTCTTGCCCCGTAGTCCCTGTTTGCTCCGCTGAAGCAACAGTATTAGCAGTGACAGTTACTTGTGCTCTGTAGTTAGCAACACCAGTCTCGGTAACATCATATCTCGTACCTACATGTGTATCTACAAAGACCAGTTCTTGATTATGACCCAGCTGTATTGTCTGAGATACACCTGATGCAAAAAGATAGGGTCCTGACAGAGTAGTGCCTGTCAGAGAATCCTTAATGTATGCCGTATATCCCGCATGTACCTGCATAGGTGGCACAGGATTTCTGACAAGATAAGGCGAGATAACAGTTACTTCAAAAGAGAAGAGGCGTGTTAGATTAGCAAGCGCTCCTGTAATTTCTTTCGATATTGTTAGTTCTTGTTGCCTCATAAATACATTTGTAAAGACAAGAGGTCCGTCAACCTTTGCCCCTATACTTCCATCTGGATTCACCCTGTTTATGTGTATGCTTGTCACATAATGACCGCTTCCTAAAGGCAGCAGGTTTTCTACTTCAAAAGTTATGACGAAGCCACTAGGATCAAAATACATCGTTCCTGAATCTACAGCCTGTGTTGTTCCCGCACTCACTTCTGTTACAAGGTAACTAAAGATTCCCGCAAAAGGAAACTCTACCCCCGTGAGCAAGTTTTGACTTATGCGCTCAATCACTATTGTTTGCGTCGCGTTTACACTTTGGGTGTCTGCACTCGTGTAGGTTATTGTTTGCTCATTATTGTTATTAAGGGCAGGCAAATTCGCTAAAGCCTGAGGGATACTGTCCCCATTCAGTGAATGCGGTGCAATCTCAAATTCAAATGCCGTGTTTGGCGTCGTAGTTCCTTCTGGCATGAGAAGGCGCTTTGTTATGACAATGCTCCCCTCCGTTGCAAAGACATGTGTATAAGGAGCAAACATCACACTTTCAGGATTACCCGCATCGGCAAATCCTGATATTACTACGGTATAACTTTCTGAATACTCGAGCGCTACAGGAGTAGAACTAAAAGGTATAGTCAGTACAGAGCTGCCACCTACTGTAGTCCACGTTACTCCGGGTGCTGTTAGATTCAGAGTGTGTCCATTCAGGGTTACATGTCTGGTGGCTGGTCCTGTCTCATTAATCAGTCTGTCAAAGGTGATAATCAGATCTGGCGTTGTTGTGGCTACGGCAGTTCCCGTAGGCTCCACACTGACAACCATAGGACGTGAAAAGGGAGTAAAGGTCCAAGAGTAGGGATACATTTCGTTTCCACCCTGTACCGTATCACCAACAAGAGTACCACGGACACCAAAGCTCGCACACAAGAAACGCGACACTGTTGCCTGATGCACTACATCAGGAGAAGTAAGTGTCAGCGGCGCTCTAAAGACCGACTGAATGCCGCGTTGTGCATGATTAATGGGCCCTACTCCGGCAGGAAAACTGACACCCCAGCTATCAAGCTGTGCTTGAGTCGTTGCCCAACCTGCTAAGGAACTATTTACGTCCACTGAAGCTCCAATGTTACTTCCGTCCGTGGTAGTAATGACAATGTCGCCCAAAGACGCAGGGTCCTCGCACATCAACCTATCGAAAAACACATACACAAAGTCTGTATCAATCACCATATTTGCACCATTTGCAGGCAAGGTAGCACCGTTGTGTCGCGCAAGGGTATTGTTAGCAGCAGGAACCACAGAGGCCGCCACGCGCCAAGGATCAATCGTGTCAATACCCACTATCCCATTTGCAGGCATCCCTTGAAAGTTTCCACTGTTCATGGTCCATATTCGCAAGGCTCCGCTGGCATCTATTGCTGAACTGCCCCAGCCTTGACTGGACGCACCGCTTGCCGATGTATTTTGCCTGAAGGTAAGTGATGTGAAAATCCCCTGCCAATTGTCAGAACTGGGCACTTGTTGTGGAGTAAGCTGCCAGGTATTGGGACTGCCCAGACCAGCCTGATTGCGATATCCCCAGGTCCAAAGTCTCCCCTGCTGGTCCAAAACACCAGCAAATTGCTGAAAGGGATTAGTTGTAGACAGAATAGCTGATTCTGCTTGCACCCCCGCAGGAAGAATGGTTATCTGTTGAGGAGAATTGGCATTAGGACCCGAAGGGTTCGCATCAAATATTCCATTTTGATTTATGCCCATCCCCCAAAGGGTGCCATCCGTGCCAATCGCAAAGGACTGAGCGTTGCCCAGGGTAACGAACTGCCAGGTACCAGCACCACCTACCACTGGCTGGGGAACAGCAAGTTGAGCAGGAACACCAATGCTTGAATGGCTATGTCCCCATGCCCAGAGGCTCCCGTCAGTACCAATGGCCATTGTCGAGCGCGAATTTACAGCCCGGCTTATTACAGTGGCAGACTGCCATGTGCCCGCACCACCCATTACCTGCTGAGGAGTGCTATTTTGAGGAATATCTCCCAAACCACGAGCAATACCATACCCCCACGCCCAAAGAGTGTTATCAGTGCCGATTGCAAGCGTAAAAGAACCAGCCGCATACACTGAGCGCCAGGTACCCGCACCACCCGTTACTTGCTGAGGAGTATTGTAGGGTCCAATGCGACTATCACCAAGCCCCAACTGCCCCGATGACGACACGTGTGGCCACCTGCCTACATCCCGTGCACTCCCCCATACCCAAAGGGTACCGTCCGTGCCAATCCCAAAGGATTGATTTTGACCAGCAGAAACTGTCTGCCACGTACTGGCTCCACCCATTACTTGCTGCGGAGTAGACCGGAGACCACCCGTTGCTCCTATGCCCAGCTGTCCGTCGCTATTCCTGCCCCATGCCCACAGTGCACCATCTTCTGTAATTGCCAGAGTATGACCAGCACCCATAGACACATCGGCAATCCGACGATCGCTGATCGTCAGTCCCGTAATGCCTGAATTCGGCTGTACAGGTGCAGAATCTGACACGGAAGAACCTTCCGGCGCACCAGCTACAAAGGATTGAATTTGTGCAGTAATTGACTGAACGGCATCAGAGCTTGCAGCGGCGAAAAGGGGAAGTACTAGCAGGAAAGCCACCCCAAGGAGGAGTGCTAACTTAGATTTTCTCAAAAATGCCCCTCCTTCAGTGAATCCTGTGTACGTTCAATTCGGTGGTCATTTCAGACTGTTATTATAGCATTTTCCCCATAGCGCCTCAAGTATTATATGAGACTATAATAGTCATAGTCATCCAATTGCACCCCCGCTAGAAAAGAGGAGTAAAAAGCAACCCAACAGGAATCCTAGTCAAAAACTCAAATACGGGCCAGGCCGTCACACTAAAATACATACCAATTACGTTAAAGCCCGTAAGCATCGGCAGCACCCAGACCAGTCCCAACACAATCCACATACCATAGGGCTCAATCTGGTGATATATGTCACGCACTGTACCACGAAGGAATTTCTGAATAATACGTGAACCATCAAAGGGTGGAATCGGCAGCAAGTTAAAGAAGCAAAGTACCAGATTGATATAGCAGAAAAAGCCCACCACTCTCCCAAAGATGGTCAAACTGGTAATGTGTCCTGTCTGTGTACTGAAGTTGAAGATAAATTCTGGCACAAGCAACACGAACATCAGTAAAACAATTCCCGATCCCAGTGCCAAAATAATGTTCATCACAGGACCGGCAATGCCGACCAAAGCCGTATCTCGTTGTGGATTTTTCAAATTGCGCGGATTAAACGGCACTGGTTTTGCCCAGCCAAAAGTAAACTGGCCCTGAGAAAGCACCAGCAACACTATCGGAACCAATACGGTACCCAGCAGATCAATATGGCGCAAAGGATCAATACTCATACGACCCAACATACGGGCAGTAGAGTCACCCAGCCTATTTGCCATCCAGGCATGCGCCCACTCATGCATGGTCAACGCAGGAATAATCATCAAAAAACTAAACAGGAAGAAAATCCCTTGCGAAAGAAAATTGTCCATAAACGCGTCCAAAAGAACTCCTTTATCCGCATGCCACAAACTGTGCAGCAAGCATTTACGTCAAGTACGCCTCAATTATTGTAGCAACTTTCGCCAGATTATGAGTACGTCCATCCCCCGTTTCACGATAAGTTGCTCTTGGATATACCAGTAGAGGAACGTATTCGCGCGTATGGTCAGTACCAGCATGCAATGGATCACAACCATGATCGGCAGTGACTATCAGCAGATCGTCTGGAGCAAGCTTTGGCAAAAAGGTGGCCAGCCATGCGTCAAACTCTTCCAGTCCGCGCGCATAGCCTAACGGATCACGACGGTGACCCCACAGCATATCGAAGTCAACCAGGTTAGCAAAGATAAGTCCGCTGGATACTTCTTGCAGGGCACGGTCAAGCTCTGTCATGCCTTGAGTGTTTGACTGGGTTGACCAGCTGATATCGATCCCATGCCCGTTGAATATATCAGCAATTTTCCCAATGCAAAGGGTTTGCACGCCCGCCGCTTGCAGATAGTCAAGTGCTGTTGGCTGTGGTGGAGACAGTGCATAATCGTGCCTGTCAGCAGTGCGCTCAAATCCCGTTGCTTCGCTCCCAATAAAAGGGCGCGCGATTACCCGCGCACAGGCATGTTTACCTACCAGAACATCATCACGAGTGATCTGGCAAATACGATACAGTTCGTCCAGAGGAATAACATCAGTGTGAGCAGCTATCTGAAAGACCGAATCGCCAGAAGTATAGATAATGGGCTCGCCCGTCGCTAGGTGCTCTGGGCCTAGCTGTGCGATGATCTCTGTTCCGCTCGCAGGATAGTTGCCCAGCCAGCCATAGCCGGTTAAGCGCGTAAAGGCATCAGTGACCTCATGGGGGAAGCCTTGTGGGTAGATGGGAAACGCCTGCTCAGAGACCAGTCCCATTAGCTCCCAGTGCCCCGTGATGGTATCTTTCCCCTTTGAAAGGGTTGTCAGTCTCTCAATCACTGCAAGGGGATGCTCCGCGGGAGGAATGCCTTTAACAGGCGCAACGTTTCCCAGTCCCAAACTTTGCAGAGTGGGCAGCTGCAAACTGCCTGCTGCTTCAGCAACATGCTGTAAGGTGTTCGCACCCACATCACCGTACTCTACCGCATCAGGCAGCGCACCTACGCCCAGACTATCAAGTATGATGACGATTGCGCGTTTCTGGCGCGCAGCAGCAGAGGTCACAAGGTAACCCCTTCTTCAACCGCAATTTCAGCCAGGGCCTCAGACGCATCAAGCCAGATGACTTCCTGTTCCTCAAGCTGCTGCTTCAGATCCCCGTATTCACTCACAGCCTCTTGGAACTTATCTTGCTGGGTGTAAAAAGACTCATCAGCCATCAATACGCCTAGCTCATCTAGACGATTATTCAGGACGTCAATCGCCGTCTCGGAATCATCAAGCTGCTGCTTCAAGTCCTTTGTCCGACGATAAAAAGCATTGCGCGCCTCTGCCTCTGCACGTTTCTGCTCTTTTGTTTTTGGTGCAGACGTAGCTGACGCAGAACTCTGTGCTAGGTGCCAAGATCCCGCATCAAGTGCGGGATAACGGAAACCAGACACATCGGTATCCACCTGCGTCATCCCGGCCTCCGAGCCGGGATCTTGGCGCTGCACTAAATGTTCATCAGAGGGCTGCGCTTCGGAATCCAATTGTTGCAGTTGCGACTTTTTCCACAGATAGTAATCGTAGTCGCCATCGTAGACGGTCACCTTGCCCTGATCAACCTCTACTACTTTATTGGCTACTGCGCGGATTAGGTGACGATCGTGGGTAATGAGGGCTATCGTGCCCTCAAAGCGCTGCAGAGCCTGCTCCAGGACGTCTGCGCTAGTGATGTCCAGATGGTTTGTTGGTTCGTCCAGACACAGCAGAGGTGTCGGCTCAATAAGCATTTTAGCCAGCGCAAGCCTGCCCCGCTCACCACCGGAAAGTACCGACACCTTTTTGTCAACATCAGCGCCTGTAAAAAGAAAAGCACCCAACAACCCACGAACCTCACCATGCGTCCAGCCCGATGCCAGATCATCAACCTCTTGAAAGACCGTGTTTTCCCCGTTGAGCTCACTCAGTTGATGCTGCGCGAAATAGCTTGATGTCGCATGGACACCCAACTTGCGTGTACCACTGTCTGGTGTAATGGCTGCCGCAAGCAGTTTGAGCAGTGTCGATTTCCCTGCCCCATTGGGACCGACCAATGCAACTTTCTCTCCACGATAGAGAGTAAAGTCAAGACCGTCGTAAACTTGCAGATCCTCATAAGACTTCGAAACGTCATTCAGCTCGACTACCATGTCCCCCGTACGGGGCGGCTGTTTGAACTTAAAGCGCAGCTTGGGGGTCTCTGCGGGAATTTCGACCAGTTCCTTCTTGATCTTCTCGATACGCTGAATGCGGTCTTGAGCAGCAACTGCTTTTGTATTTTTGTAGCGAAAACGATCAACGAAAGCCTGCATATGCGCGATCTCTTTTTCCTGCGCCGCACGCTTCTCTTTCATCTGCTGAATACGCAGAGCACGTTCTTTTAAGTAAGCATCATAGTTGCCCGCATAATGATGCAAGGTACGATTAAATATTTCTTCAACACGGGATACAATGCCATTCATAAAAGCGCGGTCGTGACTCACCATAAGCAGCGCACCATCGTAGTTGCGCAAAAAACCCTCAAGCCAGGTTACGCTTGCCAGGTCAAGGTGATTTGTCGGCTCATCAAGTAACAACACATCAGGCTGGCGCAGTAAAAGCTTCGCCAGAGCAATACGCATTT
>Ga0123355_10021056_pt1 | contig 10430 bp, 6 predicted proteins | sample TergutEmb28metaG_3_FD_89872 | JGI IMG/M metagenome (GOLD analysis project Ga0123355, IMG submission 89872) | Embiratermes neotenicus P1 segment gut microbial communities from Petit-Saut dam, French Guiana - Emb289 P1 | ecosystem: Host-associated > Arthropoda: Insects > Digestive system > Gut ... | reverse complement strand
CGCGCCATGATCGCGTCGGGATCGGCGGTGACCACGTGCAGCGAGCTTGTTCCCGGCCGGCACGGCGTGCTGCGCTCGCCGGTTCACGGCCTGCGTGAAACCCAGGAAGGAGCCGGCTAGATCTGAGCCGGATCCAGCAGGCCGGACTCGGTGATGACACCCGCCACGTCGGCGAGCTCCAGCACCCTGTAGGCGGAGACCGCGCCCAGCTTCTCAACGCTGGCCAGCACGAACGTCTCGGCGGCGCGGGCCGACAGCGCGCGCTTCATCGCCGCCTCCTCCGGGTCCCCGGTGGTGAGCCCGTGGTCGCGGTGGACCCCGGTGACGCCGAGCAGGAAGAGGTCGGCTGTGACGGCCGCGGCCGCCTCGACGGTGGCGGCCCCGCAGGCGACGGCGGAATGCTTGTAGACGCGGCCACCGAGCAGCAGGATCTCAACGCTCGGGTGCGGCACGAGCGCGGCGGCGATGGTGGGGCTGTGGGTGATCACGGTCGCCCGCAGGTTGGACGGGAGCGCGCGGGCAACGGCCAGCGTGGTCGTGCCCCCGTCGAGGATCACGCGATGACCTGGCCGGATCAGCTCCAACGCGCGCGCCGCCACACGTAGCTTGCTCTCGGGCTCGACGTCCGCGCGTGTCGCGTAGTCAGCCAGTGCGGGCGAGACCGGCACCGCGCCCCCGTAGACACGCTGGCAGAGGCCGGCCGCGGCGAGGTCGCGCAGGTCCCGGCGGATGCTGTCCTCTGAGACCCCGAACTCGAGGGCCAGATCGCGGGCAACGAGCTTGCCATCGGTGCGCAGGCGGCTCAGCAGGAGATCACGGCGTTCAGCGACGAGCATCTGCACGGTTGAGCATACTCGACCACCGATCCTGCACGATTATGCGGTATTGTGCACGATCATGAAGAAACCACAGATCATCCTCATCGCAGGCCCCTACCGCTCAGGCACGAACGACGACCCCGCCAAAATGGCCGAGAACCTCAAGCGGCTCGAGCAGGCCGCCTGGCCGATCTTCAAGGCCGGGCACATTCCCATGATCGGGGAGTGGGTTGCGCTGCCGGTACTGAGCAGCGCGGGCGCCAACGGCCCGCTGGATCCACTCGCCGAGCAGGTGATGTACCCGACCGCTGAGCGTCTTCTTCAGCACTGCGACGCCGTCCTGCGCCTCCCCGGGGAGTCGAGAGGCGCCGATCAGGACGTGACGATCGCGCGCGAGCGCGGGATCCCGGTCTACAACTCGCTGGAGGAGGTGCTGAAGATCGGCCAGCCGATCTCCGTGGTCCAGGCTGAGTCGGGCGGGGTGTCCGTGTAGTACTCGCGGATCGGGCCGTCGACGCCGAGTTCGTGGCGGGTGACGTGGGCGGCGAGCGCGCCGTACGCCAGGTCGAGGTTCTCGACCGGACCGTGAAACGTGGTCGTCGCGAGCTCGGCCGCCGGGATGACGGTGAAGTCGACGCGCCCCACCGGCTGCAGCTCACCGACGCAGGGGATGAATGCGGTCGCCTGGCCGCGCTCGAAGCCGAAGAGGTCATCGGTGAAGATGCCGGCCGGGGGACCAGCCATCATCACGTTCTGCGCGGTGAGGGTTGCGCGCAGCTCGCCGAGCGCGCCCGGCAGCCACAGGCCCAGGCTCTCCTTGTCAACCGTCTCACTGATCGCGGCGGCCGGCGTCGCCTGCACGTTGTTGTAGGTGATCGGGAACGAGTCGTTGGCCGCGGGCGCGTCGTCCAGCAGGTTGCGCAGCGACGCCACGGCCGTCTGCGTCTCCGTGAGGGTCGCCTGCAGCGCGTCCAGATGGGACGCGATCACCGCGTTGCGGGTTGCCGCGTCGGGAGCGCCGAGGACGCTGCGGATCTGCTCGAGCGGCATCTGCAGATCACGGAAACGGCGGATCACCTGGGCGGTGGGGATCTGGTCGGGCGTGTAACGCCTGTAGTTGGTGAACGGATCGACGTCGGCGGGCTCGAGCAGCCCGATCTGGTGGTAGTGGCGGAGCATCTTCACGCTCATCAACGTCGCGCGCGAGAAGTCACCTATGGAGAGAGATGATGTGGTCATGGCCGTATTTTCAGGCCTCCCACTGTAGGAGAGTCAAATGCGAAATTGGGGCTTGACCCTCCCACCGGGGCACGCCAGATCCTTCTCTCAAGCCGGAATCAGCCGGCGGAAAACAGAGGAGGATCATCACCATGTCAACCATCACCGAGCAGAAGCAGATGGACGCAATCGTCATCCAGTCGAGCGGGCTGCCCGCCGAGTCGCTGGCGCTGCGGACCGAGGCGGTGCCGCAGGCCGGACCCGGTGAGGTCCTGATCGAGGTGCGCGCGGCCGGGGTGAGCCCGTTCGACGCAGTGAACGCGCTCGGCTACATCGGCACGCCGCTGCCGGTCATCTCCGGGCTTGACTACGCCGGGGTCGTCGTCTCCGAGGGTCCGCACCAGGGCCGGGAGGTCTACGGGAGCGCGCTGCGGCTGGGCATGAGCTGGGCGGGTACGCACGCGAACTACATCGCCCTGCCCGAGACGTGGCTCTCGACCAAGCCCGAGAGCCTGAGCATGGTCGAGGCCGGCGCCATCGGTGTCGCATACTCCTCCGCCTGGCACACACTGATCGAGATGGGCCAGCTGAAGCCCGGCGAGACCGTTCTGATCACGGCCGGAACCGGCTCGGTCGGCAGGGCCGCGGCGCAGATCGCGCGCTGGCGCGGCGCAACGCCGATCGTCGGCGGCCGGCGTGACCCGGGCGATGCCGAGCACTTCATCGACACCAGCACGACCGACCTGGCCGCAGCGGTGCAGGAGATCACCGGCGGGCGCGGGGCTGACCTGGTCCTGGACACGTTCGGCGGGTCGCTGCTGCAGCCGGCGATCAAGAGCCTGCGCTTCCGCGGCCGCCTGGTCGGGCTGATCTCAAAGGAGCAGCAGGTGGAGATCGACGTCGCCGACCTCTACGCGCGGGAGATCCAGATCAGCGCGCTCGCGAGCCTGTTCCTCGAGGGGACCGAGATCGCGAGCACCTTCGACCAGCTCGGAGTGCTGTTCGATAAGGGCGTGCTGACCCCGCCGGCGTACAAGACCTGGCCGCTGGCACAGGCAGCCGAGGCCTACCAGGCCGTGCTGGAGGGGACCTCCGGCGTGAAGCAGGTGCTGTTGCCGGCGTAAGACGCGACAGCGGTGGGGGTGGCCCCGCTTGGCCACCCCCACCGAGAAATGCGGTCAGAAGCTGACCGGACCATCGGTAGGATCAGGATGCAGTGCCCGGATTCGAGCTAGATGCCACGTTCAGTCCGACGGCCGACCAGCCGGCGGCGATCGCCGCGCTCGCGGAGGGGATCGAGCAGGGCGACCGGGCGATGACGCTTTTGGGCGCGACCGGCACCGGCAAGACGATGACGATGGCGGCGACGATCGCCGAGGTCAACCGCCCGGCGCTGGTGATCGCGCACAACAAGACGCTGGCGGCGCAGCTGTGCAACGAGTTCCGCACGTTCTTCCCGCGCAACGCGGTCGAGTACTTCGTCTCGTACTACGACTACTACCAGCCCGAGGCCTACGTGCCGTCGAAGGACCTCTACATCGAGAAGGACTCGGCGATCAACAACGAGATCGACCGGCTCAGGCACGCGGCGACCGCGGCGCTGTTCGCACGGCGGGACGTGCTGATCGTCGCCTCGGTGTCATCGATCTACGGACTCGGTTCGCCCGAGGTCTACGACGAGAACCTGCAGACGCTCGTGAAGGGCTCGATGATCGACCGCGACGGCCTCTTGCGCAAGCTCGTCACGATCCAGTACAACCGCAACGACACGGCGCTCGCGCGCGGCACCTTCCGCGTGCGCGGGGAGACGCTTGAGATCTGGCCGGCCTACGCCGAGACGGCCTACCGGATCAGCATGTTCGGCGACGAGGTCGAGCACCTGCAGCACTTCGACCCGGTCACCGGCGAGCTGATCGAGGACGACCTCGAGCACGTTGCGATCTGGCCGGCCTCGCATTACAACGTCCGCGAGGGGTATGTGGAGGAGGCCGTCGCGGCGATCGGCGCCGAGCTCGAGGAACGCTGCGCCGAGCTCGACGCTCAGGGCAAGCTGCTCGAGTCCCACCGGCTGCGGCAGCGCACCCAGTACGACATGGAGATGCTGCGGGAGATGGGCTTCTGCAGCGGCATCGAGAACTACAGCCGCATCCTCGACGGGCGCAAGGCGGGCGAGCGTCCGTACTGCCTGCTCGACTACTTCCCGGATGACTTCGTGTGCTTCATCGACGAGTCGCACCAGACGGTGCCGCAGATCGGCGGCATGTACGAGGGCGACCGCAGCAGGAAGCAGACGCTCGTCGATTACGGGTTCCGGCTGCCGTCGGCGCTGGACAACCGCCCCCAGACCTTCCAGGAGTTCCTCAGCATCACGCCGCAACTCGTGTTCGTGTCGGCCACCCCCGGCGAGTACGAGCGCACGCACTCGCCGCGGGTGGTCGAGCAGATCGTGCGGCCGACCGGGATCGTTGACCCGGAGATCGAGGTGCGCGAGACCAGGAACCAGATCGACGACCTGATGAACGAGATCAGGACGCGGGTCGATCGCGACGAGCGCGTGCTGGTCACGACGCTCACCAAGAAGATGTCGGAGGACCTGACCGACTATCTGCTCGAGATGGGCTTCAAGGTCCGGTATCTGCACTCCGAGGTCGACACGCTCGAGCGCATCCAGATCATCCGCGAGCTGCGGCTGGGTGAGTTCGACGTGCTCGTCGGGGTCAACCTGCTGCGCGAGGGGCTCGACCTGCCCGAGGTGTCGCTGGTCGCGATCCTCGACGCCGACAAGGAGGGCTTCCTGCGCGGCGCCACGTCACTGATCCAGACGATCGGGCGGGCGGCCCGCAACGTCGGCGGCGTGGTGCTGATGTACGCGGACAAGGAGAGCGCGGCGATGCGCGCCGCGATCGACGAGACCGACCGCCGCCGCGAGATCCAGCTCGCGTACAACCTCGAGCATGGGATCACGCCGGAGACGATCACGAAGGGCATCTCCGACATCGCCGAGTTCCTGCAGGCCGAGGGGAAGGTGCCGAAGTCGCGCCGCCGGCGCCAGCGCGAGGCCGCGGGCACGCTGCCGCCGGCGGAGATCGAGCGGCGGATCGTCGAGCTCGAGGAGGAGATGCTCGCCGCCGCCGAGGATCTGCGCTTCGAGTACGCCGCCAAGCTGCGCGACGAGATCCGCGACTTCAAGCGCGAGCTCGACGTGGCGGTCGCGGAGGGACGCGTGGCGTAGTGACCGTCGAAGCCGTTGATGGCGCGGTGGTGGATGCTGTGCGGGCGGCGTGCTCGGCGCGCCTGGGCGGGGCGGTCGATTCCGCCTTCGGCGAGTTCCTCGCCGAGTACTACAGGTGGGTCCCGGCCCATGACCTGCTCGATCGCACGCCCGAGAACCTGGCGGGGGCGGCGCTGCACCAGTGGGAGAGCGCCTCGCGGCGAGAGCCCGGAGAGGTCAGCGTCGAGGTCTACAACCCCGAGCCCGAGCGGGACGGCTGGAGCTCGCCGTACACCGTGGCGGAGATCATCACCGACGACATGCCGTTCCTGGTCGATTCGGTCTCGATGGAGATCATCCGGCAGGGCTTCGAGATCGAGCTGGTGATCCATCCGCTGGTGCAGGGCCGCCGGCATGACGCAGAGTCGGTGATCCATGTCGAAGTGAGGCGCGAGCGCGATCCCGCCCGCCTCGAGGCGCTGGACGCGGGCCTGCGGGGCGTGCTGGAAGCGGTGCACAGGGTCGTGCGCGACCGCGAGCCGATGACGGCGCACGCACGCGAGCTGGCGGAGTCATACGACTTTCTCGCCTGGCTGGCTGCGGACAACTTCACGTTCCTCGGCTACCGCGAGTACGTGCTCGAGGGGCGCACGCTGGAGGCTGTTGAAGGGACCGGCCTCGGCATCCTGAGCGGGCCTGCGCGGGCGGCGGAGCTGAGTGACCGGGCGCTGGCGCTCGCCCGCGGGCCGGATCCGCTGGTGCTGACCAAGGCGCGGGGGCGAGCGCGAGTGCACCGCCCGGCGCGCATGGATTACGTGGGTGTCAAGAGATTCGCTGCCGACGGCAGCGTCACGGGGGAGCGGCGCTTCATCGGCCTCTACACGGCAGCCGCGCGACGCACGCCGCCGGACCAGATCCCGGTCGTGCGGGAGAAGGTCGCCCGGATCATGGCGGAGACCGCCTTCCATGACGACAGCCATGATTGGCGCAGGCTCACCGAGATCCTGGCATCACTCCCGCGCGAGCTCCTGATTCAGGCGGATTACGAGGAGCTGTTCACGATGGCGGTGGGTTTGCTCGGAGTGGGCGAGCGCCCGCAGGTGCGCCTGTTCACCGCTCGGGATCCGCTCGACCGGTTCCTCACCTGTGTGCTGTGCCTGCCGCGCGACCGCTTCACCACGAGCAACGCGCGGCACGCCAGCGAGATCCTTTCGCGCGCGTTCGGCGGGGACGAGGTCGACTGGAATCTGGTGCTCGACGACTCGCCGGTTGCGCGGCTCGACCTGCAGATGTACTGCCCCGACGGCGTGCGCGAAGCCGATCTGCCGACGGTCGAGCGGGAGATCGCCGCCGAGACCCGCCCGTGGGGCGAGGCGCTGCGGACCGCACTGATCGCCGAGGAGGGTGAGGAACGCGGCACGGCCCTGTACGCGGAATACGCGGCCGCGTTCCCGCCCGGCTACTGGCCGGACGTCGACCCGGCTTCGGCGCTGGACGACATCGAGCGGATCGGACAGTTGCAAGCGCAGGGCGGAGCGATCCTGCACGTCTACCGCGACGCCGAGAACGCCAGAAACCCGGTGCGCTGCAGGCTGCTCAGCCTGACTCCCGCGGCGCTCTCGGACCTGGTGCCGACGTTCGAGCACATGGGCACCCAGGTCGGTGACGAGCGCTTCTACGAGATCCACCCGGCCGGCGGGAATCCGGTCTGGATCTATGACATCGGCCTGCGCTGCCACCCGGCCGACCTCGAGCGGGCCGGCGATGAGTTCGCCGCAACCTTCCTCGACGTGTGGTCCGGCGCGCTCGAGGATGACGCCCTCAATACGCTGGTCATGCGCGCCGGTCTGACCGGGCGCCAGATCTCGGTGCTGCGCGCGATCGTGGCCTACCTGAGACAGGCGGCGATCCCGTTCTCGAACGCCTACATGGTCGCGACGCTCGTCCGCAACCCGGAGGTGTCAGCCAAGCTCGTGAGGCTGTTTGAGGCGCGCTTCGATCCCGACTTTGATCCCGACGCGCAGGGGTTCCCCGTGACCGACGCTCTGCGCTCCGAGATCGGCACCGCGATCGACGGCGTCGACAGCCTCGACGCCGACCGGATCCTGTCGAGTGTCCTGGCGGTGACCGAGGCGATGCTGCGCACCAATTACTTCCGCGAGCCGGCCCCCGAGTACCTGTCGTTCAAGCTCGACGCCGCGAGCCTCGACCTGCTCCCGCTTCCCCGGCCCCGTTACGAGATCTTCGTCTGCTCGCCGCGCGTGGAGGGGATTCACCTGCGCGGCGGCCGGGTCGCCCGCGGCGGGCTGCGCTGGTCGGATCGCCGCGAGGACTTCCGCACCGAGGTGCTCGGGCTGATGAAGGCACAGATGGTCAAGAACTCGCTGATCGTGCCGGTGGGATCCAAGGGCGGGTTCGTGCTCAAACGGGCCCCGGCCCCGGCGGAGGGACGCGAGGCGCTCCAGGCGGAGGGGATCGAGTGCTACAAGACCTTCCTGCGCGGGCTCCTGGACGTCACCGACAACTATGCCGGAGACAGCGTTGTGGCACCCCACCGGGTGGTCCGTTACGACGACGATGACCCCTACCTCGTCGTGGCCGCGGACAAGGGGACCGCCACGTTCTCCGACATCGCCAACGACATCGCGATCGGTTACGGCTTCTGGCTCGGTGACGCGTTCGCCTCCGGCGGCTCGCACGGGTATGACCACAAGGCGATGGGGATCACCGCGCGCGGAGCCTGGGAATCGGTCAAGCGTCATTTCCGCGAACTGGGCATCGACAGTGAGCATGACGACTTCACCGTCGTCGGAATCGGTGACATGTCCGGCGACGTTTTCGGCAACGGGATGCTTCGCTCGGAGCACATCAGGCTGGTGGCCGCCTTCAACCACGCGCACATCTTTGTGGACCCTCAACCCGATGCGGCGGTCAGTTTCGCCGAGCGCCGGCGGCTGTTCGAGTTGCCGCGGTCCGGTTGGTCTGACTATGACACCGGGCTGATCTCGGAGGGCGGCGGCGTCTGGCCGCGCACCGCCAAGTCGATTCCGGTATCGCCACAGATGGCCGAGGCGCTCGGAGTCCCGGCCTCGGCCCGCCGGCTCTCACCCACAGAGCTGATCTCCGCGATCCTGCGCGCCCCGGTGGACCTTCTGTACAACGGCGGTGTCGGCACATACGTGAAGGCCGCCACCGAGACCAACAGTGCCGTCGGCGACCGTTCCAACGATGCGGTCCGGATCAACGGCGCCCAATTGCGCTGTCGGGTAGTGGCCGAGGGAGGCAACCTCGGTGTGACCCAGCGCGGCCGGATCGAGTACGCGCTCAGCGGCGGCCCCGGCCAGGACGGCGGCATGATCTTCACTGACGCGGTTGACAACGTCGCGGGGGTGAACTGCTCGGATCACGAGGTGAACATCAAGATTCTCCTGGACGATCTGATCGCCGGCGGCGAGGTTCGCTCCGAGGACCGCGACGCGGTGCTGGTGTCGATGACCGACGCCGTCGCCGAGGAGGTGCTCTATGACAGCTTCGTGCAGACGCAGGCACTGTCGATCGCAGTGGCCAAGGCGGCTGAGATGCGCGAGGTGTACGGGCGACAGATCCGTTGGCTCGGGGTGAATGCCGGGCTCGACCGTGACATCGAGGTGCTGCCGTCGGATGAGGCGCTCGCGCAGCGGCGCTCCGAGGGGCGCAGCCTCGTGGCTCCCGAGCTGTGCGTGCTGATGGCCCAGTGCAAGATCGCGCTGAGTGCGGAGCTGCTCGAGTCCGATCTGCCCGACGACCCGTACATGGTGGGTGATCTGGAGCGTTACTTCCCGGTGCCGCTGGGTACCGGCGCCGCGTCGGCCGACCGCGCCCCGGAAGGGGCGGGCGGGGCCGAGCGGTACACGCGGCAGATCCATGGGCACCGTGTGCGCCGGGAACTGGTGGCCACGATCGTGGCCAATCAGATCGTCGACCGCGCCGGGATCAGCTTCGCCTTCCGGCTCGCGGAGGAGACGGGACTCGGCGCCGCACAGCTGGCGCGGGCCTTCTCCGTGGCGCGCGAGGTGTTCGCGATGCGCGAGTTCTGGGACGGGATCGAGGACCTGGGTGGGCGTGTGAGCGCGGAGACGGAGCGCGCCATGCTCAACGAGGGCCGCGTCCTGGTGGACCGCGCCACGCGCTGGCTGGGGAGGATGCACACCCGCTCGGAGATCGACGTGACGGCCACGGCTGAGCACTTCGCGGCCGGAGTGCGCCAGCTCTATGCCGCGATCCCCGAGGTGCTTCCCGCTCGCGAGCGCGAGACCTACGACGCCCGCCTGCGGGACCTGCTCGCGGCCGACGTCGTGCCCGAGCTGGCGCGACGCACGGCCGCGATGCCCGCACTGCTGTCGGCCTTCGACCTCGTCGAGGACGCGCTCGCGTCGGGCTGCAGCCAGGCGCTGGTCACGCGCGTGTACTTCGGGATGAGCGATCGCCTCGAGCTCGGCTGGTTGCGCGACCGGGTGCTGGACCTGCCTCGCGCGGATCGCTGGCAGTCGCTCGCCCGGTCGGCGCTGCGCGACGACCTGCACGAGCTCCATCGCGATCTCACGCGGGAGATCCTGGACCGCTGCGCCGCCAAGGTTCCCAGCGATCCGGAGGAGGCCGCGCAGATCGCGGCGGCGACAATCGACGCCTGGCTGGCCGAGAACGAGGGCGCCGTGGCGCGAGCCGACGGAGTTCTGCGCGATGTCCAGGCGTCGAACACATACGACGCGACGACCCTGCCGGTGGTCCTGCGGGAGCTGAAGAATCTCACCCCGCAGGAAGCCGCCTGAGCGAACGTCTGTTCGATCCTTTAAAATCACTGCCGTGGATCAGCTGATCGTCTCGGGCGCCCGGGAGCACAACCTCAAGGACATCACGGTCGCGATCCCGCGGGACTCGCTGACGGTCATCACGGGGCTCTCCGGGTCGGGCAAGTCCTCGCTCGCGTTCGACACGATCTATGCCGAGGGACAGCGCCGTTACGTCGAGTCGCTGTCGGCTTACGCGCGCCAGTTCCTGGGCCAGATGGACAAGCCCGACGTGGACTCGATCGAGGGGTTGTCGCCGGCGATCTCGATCGATCAGAAGACGACCTCGCGCAACCCGCGATCGACGGTCGGGACGGTCACCGAGATCTATGACTACCTGCGCCTGCTGTGGGCTCG
>Ga0123355_10021055_pt1 | contig 10430 bp, 7 predicted proteins | sample TergutEmb28metaG_3_FD_89872 | JGI IMG/M metagenome (GOLD analysis project Ga0123355, IMG submission 89872) | Embiratermes neotenicus P1 segment gut microbial communities from Petit-Saut dam, French Guiana - Emb289 P1 | ecosystem: Host-associated > Arthropoda: Insects > Digestive system > Gut ... | reverse complement strand
GAGTTTTCTGTTCATTTATAGTTAGTTAGATAGTTGTGTGTTAAGACATAAAGCAGTGTCCTTCGGAACTGTGCTGTGTCACTGTCCGCCAAGTTCTGTATGTTTGAGTGGCATCTCTGTGTTGGGTGTGCTGCAGTGGTTAGGTGCGGGTAGGGGGGGAGGTCATGATAAACTTTTGGATGTTGGAGGATAGATGATGCGGAGGTGGTAGTGGTGGTGGTCGTGGTGGTGGTGGTGGTGGGGGGGGGTGTTTCTGCGTGATTATTGGAGCCTGTCGCCCTATTCCATGATAATTGTTTTGGCGATTTTTTGCCCTAAAGTGTGCCGATTGGTCTGTGTTACAAAGGGGGAACCAATAGGGAGCTCTTAGTTTACTTTTGATTGTGAGAAATTGTTACATTGTGGGCCAGTTTTGATCCCACGCCAAACCACCAACACAAATACAAGAGCATTTTGCTGGAATGACGTGATATATATGTTCGTGAAACGGCGGTGATTTGTGTAAAGTAACTGATGAGTCTGCAGAAGGTATACGAAGGACAGAAGTTCTCTTGAGACGCCTCCTGTGAACGAAAATCGGACTTTCTTTGTGCCAGCAGATAATAAGACACATTTTTCTTCCTAAAATCCGCGTGTTTGAGTTCGAATTCTGCAGTTACAGTTCATTAATCACTATGTTCATACAAGTTCACTATTCTATCTGCCAAATCATTTGTCACTGGCCGCCGTTAGGGTCCACACGTTCCAGTCAAGTATGCTGCCAGTAATGTTAATTTTTCCCGCTCACCCTATGTGAAGAAGATGCTGGAAGTGGCTCCGCTTGGCTCGGACACGCGTTGTTTCGCTGAACGTAGAATTGCTGCTTGTGAAACTGCGGACACTGCATACGTCATGTTTCCTTTTAGATCGTCTTTAGTACGAGGATTGTTATCTTACTCTGTATGTTGTGACATGCCCACAAGCAAGTACCACACGGGTCTAAGTCCGGTGATCGGGAAGGCCACAATCTCTGCTTGTTTTTCTGTCATCAGAAACACTCCGTAAGTGGCGCATAGAGTTTAATTCCAGTCATGACGTCATAGCAGACTTGTATCAGAGCGTAACACACCGGTGGGAGTTTGTCTTAAGAACAGATGTGACCAGTAATTCTAGTCACAGTGACACCTTCCCTCACAGTGGGTGGCTCAGCGTGGGGCCAATACTTGTTGTTCTCAGCGTTCACGTAGGCCTATCCATTGAGCTGAAACGGCGCTTCGTCGCTAAACAGAACGATTTTGGGATCAGTTACACCTACTTACCTCACATCTTGCTCCGATAACGCGCGTGTGACAGGGCCGCTGACGCGTTTGCATTTCTTACAAACAAGCTGACAGGAATTTACGAGTAGTATTAGATACGATAAAACCCAATATGACGTGGTATCATGCTGGACGGCCGCAAACATGCCTGCAGGTCTAACTTTACTAAACTGTACCCCACCCACACAGCGGGATGCGTTGTCTGTTAGCTCGTTGGTTTGTATAACGCAGACGAATTTTGTTTACTGCGCAGTACGAACCGAATACTTCAGTATAATTCACTTCTTCTTGAAGCCGCTCGTTATCATGTGGACTCCATGTTGTGATCGTTCGCAGTGCTGTGCTGGGTGTTTGCGGTCTAATGCAAATGTTTTCAAGATTTTCAAACCCCAACGTGAACGCAGGCATGCATGAACGTTTTTATGCGTGCCGTGAGGAGAAGCGCGAACAGAGGCTGTTGTGCGGTTGGTGAGGATCAGCTGAAGTCGGAGGGTGAGGGTCTGACACAGTTCTTGGTGAGTGGGAGCGAGTGGATCTGCTAGACAGCGAACAGAAGTGTCCGTGTTTTGCGGTCGGCGTCACACCGCATACTGAAGTAGCTGAATCTTTAAAGTAGCAGTGACACTCGACGTAAGAAATTCAACTTGACTCACGTAACTAGAAAAACACTGGTGATGAGGAATGGAGTGGCATCCAGAAAGTGGCAGAACGTCGCTGTAACAGCAGTGGCTGCGGTGCACGTTGTCAGCGGTAAGAAGTAGATTTCACAATGCCTTTGGTTCTCTGTTAGGTCCGCGGTAGCAAAACAGAAAAAGAACTAGCTGTTACAGCTAAACGTAACACCCCAATGATTAGCCCTCCAACCCTGTCGAGCAGTTTTGAATCGGTCGCATTTTACCGATACATTTCCTCTTTCTGCCTCTTGACCTATGAAGACGGAGGCTCTGTGTACCATCGAAACGCATGTAGCCGATTACCCAGAAGAGCCGAGTCTGCAGCCACACTACCGTGCAGTGACGTCACATCAGGGCGCAGAAGCGGAAACACGGCGTCTTTCTCGTCGGCTGTATCTGAGGCTCCGTGACACGAAGAGAGTGCAGCTTGCGCCGTATTTATCCAAGATGCCTTGTGTACCGAATTGTCAGTTTCCTTTTCGATTTGCACCACTTCGGTTCACTGATTGGTATCATAAATGGAAGTGAGCAGAGCGTTTGGCGTCGGCATTAATCGAGGTACTGTTTGGCGGACTGTGACGCCGTACAGTCTGTCAGGTACGTACGTACGTACGTACGTACGCCCATCTTCACAACATAAGCGTCCTAAAGAGTCATTGTCCTGTAAAGTCAGGCGTCCCCCCGAGCTGTAAAGTTTATTGACCCGGACGGAGACCCAAGCAACGTGTATTGCATCACAAGTACATTGCACCGCCGGTCGTGACGTAGCGCCAGGTTAATCACGTGACCGACTGCTACTACAGAGGAAGTGACGTCACGATTTACTGCATTGCAGACGCTGCCTCTGGGCGGGACCTCCACTGCCTGATCTGGAGAGTGAGTCCCGTCGTGGCTGGCCGAGTTTAAAATGGCGTGAGGGTGGCACAAGGCTGCAAGTGTTGGAGTACTTACAGCTGTGTGGTTTAGTGTTCCGGCGAGTGGTTCCCGACGTTGCGAAGGAACCTAGTGCTTACATCCTCAAGGGTCAAGTGGACCAAGAAGAATTCTTGGACTGCTTTAATCTCGAATATGAAGACTCTGCGTTCCGTCAAAACGTCGGTAACCACTCGACCTGCTACACGGCGTCACACACCAGAAGACGGGAATCCTTATTAATGCTGTTTGATGGAGACAGACAATTTGCTGTACGGGGATTTTTGCATTGAAGTTATTTATGACGATATGCGGCCGCCATAAGCTCCAATCGCTGAAGACTTTCAGAATGCTCTGAAGGCAGGTGAATGGTACAGTTCGGCTCTGTTAATGTGGTGCCTCACTGTAAACGCAGTGTTTACTCTTAAAGCAGAAACATGCACGAGGCGCATTCCATAATTATACTTTCCCACTCTGTAAGTTTTTGTGTTAATCAAGCATTCTACTTTAGGGTACAAAGTAGCGCTTGAAGCAGGGCTAAAACACAACAGATGGTACAAGTGTCAGTCACAGGATCAGTTGATGTGCAATGGTAATACACTGGGAAACTGTTCCTGCGAAGTTTGTATGTGATACGGGTTTTGTGGGCGAAACGTGTTTCTGTACGGTGATGACGTAATGAGAGTGCAGGGTGTCAGAAAACGGCGTAGAGAGTTCGAATATGGCCGAACGGACACCAAGATGATGATGGCGTCTATCGGCCCAGCACGTCGAGGATGGTTGAGATCGTAGAACAAGTGGAGGAACTGATTTTGGACTACTGAAGCAACACCTGGCACATCGCTGATTACGGAATAACGAGGAACTGGAAATGGCTGTCTGTGAATGGCCGCAACACAAGAGCCCGGCGCCTGACCTTCGGAGTGTCCAAACTCCTGCCAGCGTTGGACCATTGCAGCAGTGCGCTCGGAGATTATGAAGAGGCACATAATGTAGCATAGTTCTTCTTTAAAAGGCAACCGTTGCTCGTCTAGTCAACGTCCTCACGTTGTACAGGATCCGAACATTCGTTATAGTGTCAGCAAGTGTCCCTGTCCCCAGCGAGATGAATTCTGTCCACGCCTCCGTATCCTTTACTTCAAGATCCATTTTAATATTATCCTCCCAAATTCGCCTGGGTCTTCCAAGTCGTCATTTTTCTTCAGGTTTCCCAGCCAAAATCCTGTATGTATTTTTCTTCGCCCTCGTAGGAGCCACTTGCCCCACCCATCTCATTCTGTTTTGATTTGATGCCACGATATTTGCTGAGAAATTGTGATGGTCCTGTTGTTACAGTGTTGTGCAGCCTGTAGTTGCAAAGTGTTGTGCAGACTGTAGTTGCAAAGTGTTGTGCAGCCTGTAGTTGCAAAGTGTTGTGCAGCCTGTAGTTGCAAAGTGTTCTGCAGCCTTTGTCTGATTCTCCTTTTAGGCTCAAATATCGTCGTCCGCAACCTATTGTGACTGTCCGTCAGTACCCTCCTGTACCGTCCGACTGCTTTCTTCTCGTAAATGCTTTGTATTTTTCATAATCCGCATTTTTGTTTAATTTTGCATTTAAAACAGAAACTGTCTTCGCAGATTCTGTACCGGTTGACTTACAGTGAAGAAGGGCGTAATTTTCATCATATATTTGTCTTCGACTTTCTTCTCGGTGCACAGTATAATCCATGTCATTGTGTATAATGTCTCGGTGTAATCTTTACACACCCTTGATTCAAGGCAGTTTGTACAATTCTCTTGATTGTACGCACACATTCAGACCACACTTCTAGTATATTTGCGTATCTGAATGCCTGCGACATTGTGTGCAGTGTAGCGTACTGTGGTTGTGGACATGACATATTGCACACTACGGGCAGTAGGGGGTCTCACTTGGTGTATCCACAGCGCTATCTTGGTCAGCATACTGTACGAGTGTTGTTGGAATCGCATTTCCTTCATACCTTGAATTCATATTTACAGTTCAAAACCCAGTGGTAACTATGTGTACCACCAGGTTTGACATTCAGAAATTCTACGTTCTGCCCACACACTGTATTTATGTGTTTTGTGTGGATCTCAGAACAAACAGCGATTATTTCCCTATACAGCATTAACTGACTGGTATTTACAACCGAGACGGAGTGTTTACTGCGCGGTACGGACTGTAACTATACGAGCAACTTACCTTATATTTCGTCCTTAAATGATTAATTGGAGCTGTAGCAGCAGTGCCCAGATTAGTGCTAAACGAAGCTTGACAAAAAATGAAAGAATTTAAATTGTGTGGTTTCCATCCCGTTAGATAATAAAATCTGAAAAAATGAAAGATTTGTTTTGTGTGTTGCGTTTCGAAATATGTCGATTTTTGTGGAAGCTGAAGGTTCTTTGTCCTGTCTTTAGAACGTGTGAATCCAGAACCTACGCCGTCACGCCATACGTCTTGAAGATACATTTTAATATTATTTTCCAACTTATGCGTAGGTCTCCTAAGAGTTGCCTCTCCTCCGTAGTTTTTGCCAATTGTAATTCTGTGTGTTTTTCCCACTTTCCCGTGCATGCTACACGTGCCGGCCTTCTCGTCTGTGTATGTCGTTTTCTGAGTTGGTAGTACTGTTGTATTACATGCATTGGCTGTGAGTGTTGTGAGTGTATCTGAAACCGGCAGTCTGAACGGGATGATGACGATTTGCTAGCTGTGAGGTGCTCACAGTGGTTCTGATGTGACGTCATGTACATTGGTATAATGAATTTGAGTGCAGTGTAAATTAAATGAATTCAGTGAACATAATCATTATTCTTGACAAGCTGATAGTTACTTATTTCATCCAGAAGTGCCTCACTTGTACGTATGTGTGTTCCATCCTGGGCCACTCGAACACATTACCTACTGTCCCAGTCTCATTTCTGTACTATGCCAATTAATATTATCTTTTAATCCAACGACTTTGCAGTTGCTGGCGCTACGGGGTTCGGTTTCCGGCAGGGGCAACAGATTTTTCTCACCTTCATTACTTTCGGGCCGGCTCTAGAGCCCACCCAGCTGGTTTGTAATGCGTACCGGTTAAAGCGGCTGGAGTATGGAACTAAGCACTCACTTTCAAGCAGGGCGCAGCCGAACTGCGAGCTGTACTTTGCCGCATGTCGTGCACACGTACTTCTGTGGCTGCACCTTTTGCTTTTGCGTCATCACGTATAACACTGGAAGATACACACACACACACACACACACATCTCCACATATACGCCTGATGTCCCTACGGAGTCGCAATCTGACGCTTGGTATCACGTGACTTGGTAATGTTCAGAAGCAGGATGTCAGCACCTCAGTCATGGTACTGCAGCACTTTACTGTCAAAATCGGTACAACAGTGGGCTGCCCACTGCCTGTTAATTTCGTATGGTTTCTGCTCGCGTGCAGTTCGAAAACCTTGGTGCCGCAGATCAGCTTTTCAGATTAGTCCGTTAACTGCTGACGTGGACGCAGCAGAACGATTTGGATATCGGCACTGTAGGCGCAGGACGAGCCATTCTGTCAGATGTTTGTGACCAGCTGAAGTGCGTGGAGTTGAAGTGCAATTGTGTCTCCGTCTGGTGGCAGATGTACATAAACTGATCTCCACGTTCGTTACAAACTGAACACCTAATAATTGGTGACCACTGTAGGGCGACAGATGCAGTGGGTAGGGGAGGGACCTGCGTTGTTGATAAGATCCAAATATTTGTTGTGTCGCAAGTTTAGCCTTGTGATAAGGAACGTTCCCCTTCCTGTCAAGGTCATAGTCGTTCTCATGAGTCAGAAACAGTATATATGCTACCTGTTTTAAAGTTCGACAGTACATTTATGTGTGTGACGTAATTCTAACAATACATAGCTGTTACTTTGCCAAACAGCATTGGTCTGTTGGTATTTGTAATGGAGATGCAGTGTGTCTTCTGTACTACTGGGACTGAGTTTATAAGTGGTATTGAAATGGACTAACGGCGTGCTGTTTGTGGTTCGCCCTGTAGGCGCTCGAAAGCTATTCTCAAATGGCCATCCTCTGACTGTTTTCTGCTCCCATAAATCACGCACTGTAGCCGACTGCCTGCTGGATATCCGAGATACGGGGGAAGTCGGAGGGAAGTTTGCTTATCGACCTGCTCCATGCGGCGATATATATCGATCTCCCTTGCTAAAATGCCCCGTCTGAAATTTCTTAGGATTGGAAGCGAGTGTTGACATGCCGTAAATGCCGTCGTGAATGTTTCCGTTTTGATTCTGCCCCGTGGCTCAGTTGGCACAGCACAGTGTCACTGCTGCTTGTATCAACTGCAGCTGTAAGTGCTTCGGCTAATTCGTTGAGCGTTGGGTGTGTTAAGAGGAGCTGCAAAATGTGTACTGGTGACAAAATATTCGGTTAATTAGATCAAATAGAATGAGATTGGTGGGGCATGTGGCACGCACGGGGAGAGAAGAGAAATGCATAAGGGGTTTTGGTGGGGAAACCTGAAGAAAAGGACTACTTAGAAAACCTAGTCGTAGATGGGAGGTAATATGAACATGGTTCTTAAAAAGAATGGCAGGGCGTGGACTAGATTAATCTGGCTCAGGTTAGGGTGAAATAGTTGTCTATTGTGAAAACAGTGCTGAACGTTCGGGTTTCTTACTGGTCACCCTGTAGCACCGCCCAGCGAGTTGCCATTTTTGCCTGCTGGGTGTAATTTGTGTTCCGTATTATACAGAGAATAAGGTAAAATAATTAGGGTTAACAAACTGGTCTTCATAAGAGAAACGGAATGTGTTTTCTGCTAGTGGGACTTAGTTGTGACCTTCAGGCGGTTAGCTGTGTGTCGGTGCTGTTCGTTCCGGATCGTGATTGCGCCATGAGCCTGCAGCTGCCGTCTGTCTTTACTGTCCGTGCTTTTAGTGCCAGGAGTTTATCGGATCGGCCGCGTAGCCCTAATTAACCCTTTAAAGCCCAATGGTCACTATATGTATCGCCAGTTTAACGTTCAACAATTCTACGTTCTGCCCACACACTGTATTTATGTGTTTTGTGTGGATCTCAGAACAAACAGCGATTATTTCCCCATACAACATTAACTGACTGGTTTGTATAACCGAGACGGAGAGTGTTTACTGTGCGGTACGGGCTGAATATCTATCTAATTCGGGTTAATGTTTTTCTTAAAAAATTGATTGTAACGTTCGCGTTTTCTTCATTTTGATGTCTGTTAAGACACACAGTGTTGTGTGAATTTCGTCTGCTGTCACATCAGAGTGTTGCCTGTAGGCTGTGCAGTCGAGGCGGTTTTATATTGAGCGCTTTCTGCGTTTTATTGTAATTTTTATGTCTTCAAAACAAGGAAGCCTTCAAGACAAATTTACGTGTTTTCAGAAGTTCGCTGTATCTGGTGTGCAAATCAAGCATCGACGTCTTTGCAGCGGCGCTCCCTTAGCTGCTGTGTAGCTAGCGTCGTACTAACAAAGAAAGCAGCCATAAGACCAGCGAGTGCTGCGGCTTCCGTTTTCTGTCTTAGAGAGCATGCATACGTCGTTCTGCTCCACTTTCTTCACGGTGCTGTGATTTGCGTGCCGGTTTTTATTTGGGCGGAAAGATCAATATGGCTGCGTGTTTTTCATCGTCCCCCTGTAGATACTTCTACCCGCTTCTTTGTTCTTATCGTCGTGTGCGGGTTGTTCCTTATACATACGATTATTCTGATATGCACAACAGAAGTGTCTGTCAGCCGCACGCTTGGTCAGTTTAAATTCACGTTTTCTTCTTGCCTTTTAGTCCCTTAGTCAAATTTAATTGGGGATTCGTGTTGTCTGGATATGGCGCTGGGCCGTTCGACGTTTCGAAGGAGCCTTAATGCCTTCATCCGCAAGAGTAGAGCAGTCTAAGAAGATTGCCAAACGCTGAAGGCAGGTGGAGATTCACAAGTCTCTTGTTCCGGTTGGTGCAGGTTTGAGAAGCATGGCGAGCCAGTTGGGGAATTTGGGTGGCGGGGCTTCATGTTTGTTTGTGGGGGTAATACTCTGAAAATAACCGTAATTTGAGACTGCTTTCTTTCGAAACGTCGGGAGACACCAACCCAGCGAAGCGGCGTCAGATACCAGACGACGCCGAATGTCAACACACCCGCTGTATAAACCTCAAATCCAAAACTCGATTAAATTGAAGCTTTTTATTTGTCGTGAGTTTTTGTCACAAGCGTTTCCGCCTTCATCTTTGTTTTCGGTTTTGACTGTCCTTCCGAAGGGTTCGTATAATGACGCAGGTTTTGTAAATTTCTGGTCCCTAAATGGAGAGCCGAATTGTCGTTACATGTCACCGCTGAACCCAGCCAATCATACCCGCTGTAGCAGCGAACTGTGAGTGTTTCCCGTCACTGTCGATATTGCAATGATTTTTCTTACCACAAAGCACAAAATTTGGTCAAGATGACGTTCCTTTGTTTGCGAGTAGCACATCTCGTCACCTGCATTTTGCAGTTCTCGACGAAGCGGAGACCGGCTGTAGTGTAGCCATGCTTCGTTACTAAACAGTGACATTTGTAGTTAGCATGCCAATCATGCGTGGATCCTAAGAAGCAAGCCCACAAACCAATCGCAGCACCATCATCAGGATCGAGCAGCCTAGGAAAAACATTTACCTTATGTGGTCGCTGTTGCGCAAGTCTCGTTGCTGTGTGAACAGATCCCGGTGGCAGGCCAGGTTGTGCAACGAAACATGCCGAAGACGTCCTTCGACTTATTTATAAGAAAGACGCACTTTCGTGTAATGTTTCGTTGCCACTACCGTATGCTTCATTTGCTAGGCGTGTCCAGCCCTGATCTGGCGTAACGTCTACCAGCTGGTACATCAAGACCAGGAATATTTTGGTAAAACGTAAGGATGAACCTTTTGGTGTATATTTAGATTAACAGCGCACGTTGTTTGGCGCAGCTTATCGTACTTTTCACCTTCGGTTCACGGCTAGGCGGGGAAGGAGAAAGTATTCTGATAAGTGTGACTGGCCAGAAGAGAACGCGACAGCCGTGTTTCTGCGGAACGTAATACTGGTCTAGCAGACTACACGGTGTTACGGCACAGTACACGTATCATAAGACTTTTGGTCCAGAGTTTGATGTATTACGTTCTGCGGTATGCTGTTCTGCAATACGATTTTTGCATTACGCTGTTCTGCAGTACTGTGTACATTTAGGGTAGCTAACGAACTGCAAATGTTAACTGACAGACTGCTGCGAATTCCCATCGGCTTCTCACTTTCTTCATCGAAAGGAAGATAAAGAAGTGGCAGTCCCTCTGCAGTAACTGTAGTGGCAGTCCCTCTGCAGTAACTGTAGTGGCAGTCCTTTTGCAGTAACTGTAGTGGCAGTCTCCCTGCAGTAACTGTAGTGGCAGTCCTTTTGCAGTAACTGTAGTGGCAGTCCCCCTGCAGTAACTATAGTGGCAGTCCTTTTGCAGTAACTGTAGTGGCAGTCCCCCTGCAGTAACTGTAGTGGCAGTCCTTTTGCAGTAACTGTAGTGGCAGTCCT
>Ga0123355_10021054_pt1 | contig 10430 bp, 6 predicted proteins | sample TergutEmb28metaG_3_FD_89872 | JGI IMG/M metagenome (GOLD analysis project Ga0123355, IMG submission 89872) | Embiratermes neotenicus P1 segment gut microbial communities from Petit-Saut dam, French Guiana - Emb289 P1 | ecosystem: Host-associated > Arthropoda: Insects > Digestive system > Gut ... | reverse complement strand
GGGGGGTCAGTTTTTCTGCCCACGGAAAACAGCCCCCTTGTTGTAAATAAAATTTTTTTTTTGTGTTTTTTTTTGGGGGGGGGGGGGGGGGGGGGGATGTAGGTGGGGACTGATTCTGTCCCTGAAAAGTCTCTGCTATTACAAAGTGCTGTAGTGTATGGCCATAAGAAGCAGTGCACATGCTGCCAAATACTGACACTCATACTGCTTTCTGCTGAGGCACAAAATATGCTGTAGTATATGACCACACAAGATTCCCCACTCTGACAGCCAATCTGCTGACTGCTGAGGCACAAATATGCTGTAGCATATGGCCATGAGTAACAGCACACATGTTGCCACACACTGAAGGTCATAGTGTTGACTGCTGAGGCAAAAAATATGTTATTGTGTATGGCCGTAAGTTACAACATATGTTGCCACACACTGGTGGTCATACTACTGACCACTGAGGCACAGAAAATTGCACTCTGTAAAGGATTAGGAAGGAAATGGTTGTGGCATAATCCCAGAACATGCCTGGAGGGACTGAGGGACACCACGTGATATAAGATCTCACTGAAAGTGGCCAGTCTATATGCTGAAATTTAAACAGGGTACGTTACAAATAAAAATTGTTAGTGCTACCCATGGACCATTGTTGCTACTAGAGACATGAAGTCAGGTTTACATTTCAGCTTGTTGTGCATGTTAGTGTGCATATGCTTTTGTGCATGTAAACTGAAATTGTCCATACTGTAGTCTCTTGTTTTAATGTACATATTACCTGGTGTTGCTTATGTAACATGTACTTATTCTGCTTATCCAAAATCCATGTTTGAAATAGACCAATCTCCCACTTCTTCAGACGTCAAATTTTAATGATTTGAGTAGTTTTGTTTGAGATTTCAGGCTACTGGCATGGTGTGAGGCCTTTGCTGTTCTTGGATGTTACATGGCATAGGTTGATAGTTAGTTACCAATGTTTGGGATGGCTTATTCTTCCAGTCCTCAAGAATCAAGCAAAGGTGCTGAGTGGTCTTATTTGTTGGCTGTGAATCTGGCCTTGTGCCTTCAAATACAGTTTATTAATTTCTTGCTTGATTCTTGTTGCCATTTGACATAATCATTTGCAATAAGTAAACCAATGCATTGCCTGTAAAATCTATTCCAAATTTTTTAGATTGCATTTATGTTCTTCAGATAAATGTGGTATTTTGTGCTTTGTGGAACATTACTAAGGTCCTATTCAGAATGCATTTTTTCCCCCTTTTTTTCTAGGTCTTCAGAAAGCATGTCAGCAAGCTACAAGGTTGAAACCGTTTCAGATGCTGCTTGCAATCAGCAGGGTGAATTTGGCATTGCACTGAAGAGTGTAGAGAAGTTTGAAGGTGTTTATGACAGCAGAAGTCAAATGGCTGTCCAGAAGAATAATAGCACAGAATTTGATCCTCTCGTATGCAGTGAAGAAAACAGTCTTAATTTCCACATGAGGATGCACAATGCCATGAACAGTTTGAAGTGTGAGATATGCAGTGGAATATTCCTGACAGTAGAACAACTGAATATTCATATGAAGACTCACACTACACCCACTGATCACCCCTACACATGTAACATCTGTAAGGCGACATACACATGTTTATTTCATTTATCATTACACAAGGAAATTCATACCAGTGTGAAGACACGGACAACTGAAAAATCTTTCAAATGCGAGGTGTGCGGTAAGATGCACGTGACAAATAAATCATTAAAGAGTCATATGAAGACACACACCAGTGTACGTCCATATATGTGTCAGATATGCAAAAAGACATTCAAGCGTTCTTATGAGGTGCCTTCCCACATGAAAGTACACACAACAGTCAGGAGTTATGTATGTGACATATGTGGTTATGCAACTACACGTGAAGCTTACTTGAATATTCATCATAAGAGACATATTGGGGATTTCAGATTTCAGTGTGACATTTGTGGTAAGAAATTCCTTGCATTGGTTCAGCTGCAGACACACAGGAAGTTCCACACAGGGGAGCGACCATTTCAATGTGATTTGTGTGAAAAAACATATGTTGTGAAGTATGATTTGGCAAGGCACCAGCGAGATGTACATCCTGAACATCAGGAAGGTGGTGACACTGGTACATCGAAGAGTTATAACTGTGGAGTTTGTGGCAAAGTATACAAACTTCAGAAGTCACTTCGAGAACATGCTAGGTCTCATACTGAGGGGAATCCAACATTCTTGTGTGACATTTGTGGCAAAGCTGTGAAGAGCAATCACTTACTCGAGGCACACAGACGGATCCACACAGGTTTAAAGCCATTTATATGCGATGTCTGTGGTAAGGAGTTCACAGTGAAACATAGCCTTAAAGTTCACTTGCGTACACATACAGGAGAAAAACCCTATACCTGTGACCAGTGCGACAAATCTTTCACACAGCGGTCAAGTCTTGTTGTGCATAAACGTTACCACACAGGTCTAAAACCTTACCACTGTAAACTATGCAATAAGGGTTTTGTGACTAAAACTGTCCTAAAAACACACAACAAGACACAGTGTATATAGTGGAGTGATTGCCTCATTTCACAATAATTGTATGTATAGAAGGGAAATTTTGCATGATACCAATGGTTTAAATTCATTTCCATTGTATTACACATCCAAGTTAATGAAACGTGTGCTTCATGTAGGTGTATACAAACTGAATCGTGTCAGTTCCTGTCCCTTGTGAAGTAGTGCAGTATTACTCCAGCTATGGATGTGATTTGAACTGTATGACACTGTTGGTTTCTAATTTAATTTGTGTCACAATTACAGTCAAAGAAAATTCGTGTATATTCAAAGAAATTAAATTTGTCTTTTGGTGAAAAGTGCAGTGACCTATGTTTGCTGTGAATGAATTTTAAAGTACTAGGTAATATGTATTAATATCAGAGGGTTAAGGATTTTGTTTAATTTGACCTTCAATGTGCATATCTTGAACAGTCATGTTTGTTTTTGTCACGAATATGTGTATTGTCATGTCATGTAGGCTAATAGAGTGTTTTCTGGAAGTGATTCAGTCTAAAAGTGGACATAAAATGAAATTACCTCCACTTTTTGTTGAAGCATATATTTATTTTCTGAATTAGTTTCTTCAAACCATGTACTGTGTTCATAGTGGTCTTTATTCCCATAAGAAAATATTCCATTACTCAGCTTACCTTCAGAAGGAATCTGACGAATGTAAAATGCTGTCAGATGTGAGCATCGTTTCTAAGGTCCATGAAGAGGAATACTGCCGTAGACAAGAAGTGGACCATGTATTACATCTTTCTGCTTATTTATGAGCTTATGTATTTCCCAGCTACAGTAAGCAGAATAAATAAATGGATACAACCTGCTGGACAGGACAGGGTACAAAGTTAGGGACACTGTGTGATGACAAAATGTCAACACTGTTGTAGTGCTGTTCACTTTGTCCCCTTTTGCTTATCTTGGCATACAAGTTAAGCAAACACATTGTACATTAATACGTGTGTACTGTGTTATATGTTTTTACATATTTCATGTTATAATGGAGAGTTTGTAGTTGAAGTAAAGATATAAAGGAACTTCATTCAATTGTTGAGGTAAAACGCAGAGTTGTCATGTGATTGATTAAGCATCAGATTACTAATCTGTATGGGGAGTGCAGGCACAGCTCCACACATTTTAACCATTGCTGTAGATATAGGTGAGCTGTAATGCTTTGTCCCCTACCCCACGGAAAGAACCCCCATTACCTACTTAATAAGTTGGACTGGCCCCAGGAGCAATATAGATGTCACAGCAAAGAGATCGTGTTTGTGACGGTTTTTTGCGTTCTTTGGGTGTATATGCTTGAAATGTGAGGTGCTTTCATTCCATCATTGAAGCACAATTATACTGTTACTCAAGGCTGTGCATTACTTGTTGAGCAGGATCCTAACTGATGTCAAAGTATTCACAAAACGTCTCTGTGTTACAGCATCTCTCAACATTTCCACAAAACACAGTATGACTTGCTTTGTGTGCAAAAGTCAGTCTCCTGTTGTCTTGCAAAATGACTTGCTACAGCTGTACCACTAGCCATACAGTATGCAGCTGCTAGCAGCAGTAATATCTGCGAACTACTGCTTTTTTCAGTAGAGTGTGAGTTATGCTTCTAATACTGTATCATCTTAAAGACATAATACATTGGTACAAGTTTAGCGTGCAGAAGTGTATACTGGCTGAACATACATATTCTTGTTTATAGTGTGAATGAAGACATTGCTATGACATGTAAATAAAATTGTGTTTTGTAGAAAACATTGTCTCCTGTACCTTTATTTATTCCAAAATTTGATCCAGTAGTTGAATGTTCTTTTGTGTGATGTTAAGCATGCCTGCCTTTTGAGTTGCTCAGCAAGAACTTCAGTTTTACTTAATCCCTGGAGATAATTGTTACATTGCATTCCCCATAATAATGACTCTTATAACTCATTTCAACAAAGCAAGCATTTACTAACTTCGTGTGATATAATGTAACAAGTGATCCTCTTATGACATTGTAAAAGTAATCAGAAGCTACTATATATTTATATCTATCTTTGCATCATAGACCCAACATGTCAATATTAATGTCTAATGTTTGGAACCTTTTATTTAGTTATAGTACTTTTATTTTGGAACGTAAGTAAGAACTTTAACATCTATTTTTGCACACCACTTGAAAGAATATTAGTTTTTAGCTTATCATTTGATTTTCAGATAATTAATGGTGATAAACATGTTTCAAAGTGTTTGAAAGAGGCCACGTATTTGTTTGTGTATATCTGTTATAGACTGCTGGGATTGGAAGCAGTTAGACCAATAAGGTAGCATTCAGCAGATATCTTATGTTCTTTTCTAGGTCCCCAAAGGGAAGCAGACATGATGTAACTACAAACAGCAGAACTAAGAGTATTTCAAATGCTTTGTGTCAACAAAACAAGTATGTGAGGTCTGTGACTGATGCAGAAAAGAGCACAGTTTGTGGTAAGACCTGTGACAGAAGACAGATGGCTGAGCAGAAGAAAATCCACACAGGTATTAAACCTCATTTGTGCACCCTGTGTGGAAAGAGTTTCACTGCAGAAACCAATCTTATTTTCCACATGAAGACACATACAGCTGCAAGAAGTATCAAGTGTGAGATTTGCAGCAAGATATGCACGACAACAAAGCTGTTGAAGCGGCACATGAAGACACACACAAAAGACCGTCCATACTCATGCAGCATCTGTAGCAAGACATACAAGCGTTCGTTTGAACTGTCTGCTCACAAGAAAGTACACACAGGTGTCAAGAATCACATATGCAATATATGTGGTTATGCAACTATGTATAAAGCTTACTTGGAAATTCATCAAAAGAGGCATGTTGGAGACTTCAAATTTCATTGTCATGTCTGTGGTAAGGGATATTACACGAATACTGAGTTACAGGGTCACAAGAATATACACACAGGGGAGCGTCCTTTCCAGTGTGATGTATGTGGAAAGGTTTTCATCTACAGGCATTACTTAATGACACATCAAAGAATGCAACATGCCGACTCACATAAAGCTGGCCGAGGTAGTCCAGGGAAATGCTATGAATGTGAAACCTGTGGCAAAGTGTTCTCATACAAGAAGTCACTATTGTTGCATGTGACCTCTCACACAGGTGACAGTCAGGCATTCCTCTGTGATATTTGTGGGAAAGGGCTCACAAGCAACGCATCTTTGCAGTGTCACAGACGTATCCATACTGGTGAGAAACCATTTGTTTGTGATACATGTGGTAAGAGTTTTGGAAAGCGAGGAAATCTACATATTCACAAGCGCACACACACAGGGGAAAAACCATACAGTTGTGACCAGTGTGGCAAGTCCTTCACACAACGACCTACTCTAGTTGTGCATAAACGTTATCATACAGGACAGAGACCTTACCAGTGTCAACTGTGCAGTAAAGGTTTTGTGTCTAAAACCCTTTTAAAAACACATCAAAAAAGCCACTGATATATACAACATGATTTTAATTGTCTTTGAGGCCCAGCTGTCAGGAAATTGGGACTATGACAAAATTTGTAGATTCAAGTTATTGTCATTAAATTTTGTTCATAAATAAAATTCCTAGTATTTTATGGAGTCTTACATTTTCTGATTTTGTGTCATGCTCATACATAAGTAGCACTGTTGACATAAGTTTTATGAAGAGATATCTTGAATGCATAGAGTTTTTAACATTAGTTCTCGTTTTTAATGCGGTCCCAAACTATTTTTTTATTGCTGATGCTCTGTAGATTTTTAGAAGGTGTGAAAATGTAAATTACAAAACTGTGTTATTACTAGTAGTTTGAAGTGCATAGAGTCTTATATGTAATTCATTTATTATTGTTACATCATGTGAAATGTATCTGTAATGTACTGTACAAAATTAACGTGTTGATATTGCTATTTCTTATTTGGTACTTAAATCAGTTTTTCTGCAATTTCTATGACTGTCATTCAAAATGGTTTGTCTTTGCATGCAGTGATGAGCATCTGAAGTTGGCATTAATTATGAACTGGTCTATGTTGTAACTATTCTTCCAGCAATCTCTTTGATTCCCTGCAAGATTACAGTCTTGGCAGTCTTGGGTTTCACATTTTTCTTTCTTTATCAGAAGTTGTCACTTTTCACTGGGATCATCTGCCCCAGGCACATTCTGTTTCACCTTCATTTCCACAGATTTTTTAAACATCCTCACTTCATCTTTCATTCCTCTCACTGCTTTCCATATGTGTCTTCTTCTCTTCAATTTACAACCACTGCTACTTTTGGTACTTCACCATGCACTTACTCTGTTCCTAACCATTCAATTCACTTTAATTCAGTACTTGTGTATGCTACCTGTGGCAGTCTCAGGAAACTGACAGTGCATATTAAATCCTTACACACAGAGAATTTTATTTATATATTATGTATGTGCTTTTGTTTAGTCATTTTACTTGTTTCCCTTGAACACACGTCAGTTTTTGCAGTTTTGCTAAAATTTTCACTCCTATAAAATGTGCAAAATTGATTCGGCATGAGTTAAAGAGATTAATGAGTCCAGAAGTATCATCACTGAAAATTATGTAATCCAGAACACTGATACCTGCATTAAGACATGGTAATGTCACCTGTCCAACAAATACAGTTTTATATTATGGGGGTTCTATATGAATATTCAGGTACAGAGAAGAGAAAAATCTGTGAATCACTGACTGCATGTTTTGCATCTTATGTGTAGACATGCTAACAAACATACTTTTTTAACCTTTTAGAGTAGTATATATAAAAGACTTACTTATAAAGTTGTTATACCCTGCATGTAATGTGAGAGAGTTTTACATATGAAAAAACATGTGGCAGTGTTTAAATGCAGTTTGTTAATAAGGGCTAAGTTGTTGGTAACTACAATGTGCTGTATTGTTTATAGCTGTGAAACTCAGGACAGCTGGCAATACAGTTAATACTACCTTTTCTTCATATAACTATTTGTCATGTTTATGGTGACAATTTAATTCTGGTATTAATTTTTTAATTCGGTTTCTTTATGAGTCTCTGTCCCTGCTATGTTAGATATTAGTGTCATACTGTAAGAGCTTTGTCTCATTCAAATTTTATGTTTTTTGTGTAATGGAGAGAGTTTGTACAATGCTACTCAGAATTTTAGAAACTCAATTTAAGAGTGTTTCTTAGCATTGTTAACACTGTATGCCATTCTTAATAAAAACACATTTTTTCAACCTCATTTTTTGCTTTATTTATTGAACACGTACAAATGGAGCATCTTCATTCGTAGTAATCAGGTGTGTCAATCAATTTTTTAATTGATTTCAGTAAGTACTTCTTGTTGTCGGTGGTATCTGACTTTCAGTTTGAGAAAGTAAAATTTACCTGTTTGTGTTACTATATAGTATTTTCATCTCCACATTCATTGATGGGATATCTGTCTGTCACACTCTCTTTTGTGTTACTGGATTGGAAATTCATGCACGAAAAATAGTTGCAATATTCCTGTGAAATGTGGTACTTTGGTACAGGGTCACCTATTTGCAGAGAAAAAAGTTTAAGTGATTTATGGCTGGCACGTGGGTGGGACAGAACAATCTTGTGTCAGGGTCCCAATGGTTGGCCATTGTGTTAGTTTTGTTGAGTCTGTGGTACTAGCATCAGAAACTACAAATTAACTACCTCTATGCCATCATGATACTTAAAATTCAGGTGCTTGAGTTGATGTTTGGTGTTTGCGTCTGTACAAAACCATTCATTGTACATACTTACATTGTTAACATACATTATTGTTTGAGGTGTGGTTGACCGTGCATCGTAGTTCAATGTGGAATAAGAAAGCAACTAGATGTCACTTAGTATTCTATTTATTTCTCCTTTATAAGTTGCTCGACATGTTTCGGGCTACCTTGTGCCCATCCTCAGGGGCTGACGATCTAGTGGTATTTTTGCCGCGTGTGGTGTAGTGCCGTGGCTGTGTAGGCGGTCAGATCTGGTTGGCTGGTTGTGTGTCCACTGGGGAGTACGTAGCACGTTGTGCTACATACTCCCTAGTGGACACACAACCAGCCAACCGGATCTGACCGCCTCCACAGCCACGGCACTACACCACACGCGGCAAAAATACCACTAAGTCGTCAGCCCCTGAGGATGGGCACAAGGTAGCACGTTGTGGTACATACTCCCTAGTGGACACACAACCAGCCAACCGGATCTGACCGCCTACACAGCCACGGCACTACACCACATGCGGCAAAAATACCACTAAGTCGTCAGCCCCTGAGGATGGGCACAAGGTAGCCCGAAACATGTCAAGCAACTTATAAAGGAGAAATAAATAGAATACTAAGTGACATTTAGTTGGTTTCTTATTCCACAGTGATACATTATTGTGTAACAGATGAATAAACAGTGGTGTGCCATTAAATGTACACCCTTTTCATGTGAAAGAGAAAACATGAACCTGCAGTGGGCATTTAAATTCAAAGGTGCTTTGACTGACAAAAGAACCTGGCATTTAAAAGGCTATGTGTTGAAGATTAAGGATGATTTCGGCTAATGCAGGGCGCATACAGAGTGTTATGTATTTGTTATTGTGGCAGATTGTTTTGGAGGAATTGTGGTTTTCATGATAGTGGCTGAGTTTTACTGTGTTCTGGGGTGTAATGGCATTTACTTTGGTGGTACCTGCCAACCTTTGGATATGCCTATTGCCTCCACTCTCAGTAAAGTATAGTATATTTAAAATAAAGATCTGTAATTATAGTACAGCATTTTATCAAACTTTATGATGGTGTGAGTGACATGTAAGTGCTCTTAAGGTGTGTAATATTCTGTTGTTGGATTTTCATTGAAAACGTTGCTTTTACTTTCATGTCTCACACAGTTAACTGTCTTGTGATATTCCTTTATTTTTGGTAATTTTTTTATGTCTTGCTAGTAGTTACCCACTGGTGTCCATTTGTCATTACTATGGAAATACAAAACCTCATCTGCATCAGATAATTTTCTATGTGTCCTGTTATGTAGTTCATTGTCCTGTTAGCCAAAGTGAACTGCAATTTTTATGGCCTTTTCTCAGTGAATAAGTGTTGTTTTCTTCTTTCATGGTGTTACTGTATGTATGATATTCAAAGCATGTACCTCCCATAATAGTGTTTATAACACTAACCTTTAACCTCCACTAGCTTCACAAGGCAAAATTAGGGGGCGGCAGGGGGTTACAGGTATAGCAAGAGAGGTATATGAGGCAACACTACAAGACAGTAGGGAGGGAGAGAGAGAGAGAGTGTGTGTGCCTTGAGCACTGTCATATCCACCATCCATTCAGTTTCTTTCTGTGTGACCATTGCTCTTCTGGGATATTATGCAGTATAGGTTGGTAGTTGGAGACAGCATAGGTTGAGAGCTGGTTCCAAATACCAACCTACACAGCCTCTCATTTCAGAAGAGCTAAGGCCTCAACAACACCATGGCAGAAGCCTGAAGTCTCACATTCTTCACTGTATTTTATCTATGTACGAGTAGTGCATTCTGGTTTCTAATGAGAACAGAAACATCACTTGTGCAAGTAGACAAATAATGATTTAAATCTTTACATGTAATTGCATATTTTATTATAAAATCATGTGTTATTTTTAAGAAATGTGTATACTGTGCAAACACATATGTGATAAAGTGTTGAACTTAACATTCCTGAATAATGAAGTTTTCCATGTATGCATGTATATGTAAAATTTATCTCATTGTTTGTACTGTGTGTATGATACAGTATACAGGGTGTAACAGGAGGAACGGACCAGACTTCGGGAGGGTGTTCCTTATGTTAAACTATACTGAAAAACCCCAAAACACCTATATCCAAAGTTGAACGGTTTGGGAGATAATGGCCAGT
>Ga0123355_10021053_pt1 | contig 10430 bp, 3 predicted proteins | sample TergutEmb28metaG_3_FD_89872 | JGI IMG/M metagenome (GOLD analysis project Ga0123355, IMG submission 89872) | Embiratermes neotenicus P1 segment gut microbial communities from Petit-Saut dam, French Guiana - Emb289 P1 | ecosystem: Host-associated > Arthropoda: Insects > Digestive system > Gut ... | reverse complement strand
TATTTCCAAACGAGGTGTTGTGGCAGCATATCATGTTGTGTGTTGTGGAGCAGTGGCTAGGTGTGCGCCGTACGACGCACACCTAGCCACTGATCCACAACACATTCCCACACAACATGATAAGCTGCCAAAACATCTCGTTTGCAAATACGAATTGAATTGTGAATACTGTAATATAACTTTAGCAAGGAACAAAGCTCCCTGATGATGATCTGACAAGATTGAAACATTTCGGAGTGTTTTAAAGTGTTTTATGTGAAATTACATGTGCATTCGTTGGTGGATAAATTGAAGTGATTCTACAAAAATGCACGGTGCTACAACAAGATTTTATTACGTTATGTACTTTTTTCTTTCTTAAAATTGCGTAAATCTGAAATCGCTTCACTTGAAATAGCATACGCCGGCGAGTGTCTGCATTCCGTACTATTTAAATTTTTCTCTGGCATTCCATCTTCGTTTGATTTGTCTTTTAAAAATTTTCCTCTCTAGTATCTCTTAATTAAAAATTATGTCTGAAATGGTGTACAGCAAATAAGTCTATCAGGTGACAAAATAACGAAATAATCATACTTTAAAGTACATGAAGAAAGATGAATAAAACGTTCTTCCATATAACTTGTGGTTTGTTTCACAATAAAACCATATCGATATGTTATCATCATCATCATCATCATCATATATCTGTCATGGAGTTAGGCCACTTGTTGACCCGTTCCGGTCTCACTTATCCAGAAGTCTCTTCAAAGATCTACCACGATTCCTTCTGCCAGTTAGTGTTTCATTACACTGGGTAATCTATTTCGAGGCATTCCATTTACATGTTGTATCCAGCTTCTCTTTTATTCCAGTAATTTGTCCAAAATTGGTGTTATTTTTAAGTCCATTGCAATTTGTGCATTTGTTTTGTAATCTATACAAGTGTATCCTGCTGTTCTTTTCATGTATTTAATCTCTGCTGCTGTTATTCTTCTGGCGTCCCTTACGTTAATAGTCCAAGTTTCGCTGCTATATAACCAGACTGTTGTCATTACAAGGCATCGGTCTCTGCTTATATTTATGGGATTTAGTAAGGCAGGTCACTTACGTCGTGAAAATGAGTCATATGTGTTTCAATCCTTGAAGAGGCAGCTTTAATACACACTTTTATTGTACTGCTGGTTCAGTAATGGTTTGACGACAAGAAACCGCATCTGCACGTCTCTTTGCTCTGTAATGTGCGAGTCGTCTTCTATTTCAGACAAACTCTTGTCAAATAAAGGCAACCGCAATATTGCTTGCTTTTTGCAGGCTCTCGGCTAAGCTTATAAAATAACAATAATCCCGTTCCGTTTTCATCCGTTTTCTTTATATTAACGCATGCGCTCTAACTAAAGAAGGGCAACATTCACTTTATGGCTTGGCTTTAGCTTCGGATCTAACCCTTTGCTCCCTTTCATTCTCGGCTACTCGATTTATTTAATGACGCTTTATGAACGGCACAGATAACTAAATACGTGGAATTTAGTGGTATTATATTATAAGATGGAAAATACGTGCAAAGAAGTGGATAGAGATAGTTGAAGAATAAAAGACCAACTTGATGTCACTTGCTATTTTATTTCACTTCTTATGTGCTCAACATGTTTCGGTCATTAATATATCCAACATCAGGAGCTTGAATTACCACATTGGTCGTATTGTTCTTGGTTCGATGTGTGTTGGAATTTCGGTGTATAGAATAGTCGCAAGCTCCTGATGATGGCTATATTAATGTCCGAAACATGTTGAGCACATAAGAAGAGAAGCCTGCAACACGGATACCACTCCAACCCAACCACACCGAAACTCCAACACACATCGAACCAAGAACAATAGACCAATGTGGTAATTCAACAGAATAGTCGCAAGCTCCTGATGTTGGATATATTAATGTCCGAAACATGTTGAGCACATAAGAAGTGAAATAAAATAGTAAGTGACATCAAGTTGGTCTTTTATTCTTCAACTGTCACAATTATGCACGGTCCAATAAACATAAGTGGTTAGGGAATTGGTTCCCAAACTTTTCAAGTTTAAGGGACCCTCCTTAACAAAGAATATATTCACAGACCCTCCAAATACTAACTGTTGTACAAGAGGCTCTGTTAATCCATAAAGTACATAATAACAAAAAAATTCTAATCTCAGGAACGTAAATGACAAAGCTTTATTCGCCACAAGCAAGACAACAGAAGGCACGATAGCAGTGGCGTACCGAGCGGGGGGTTTGGGGGTTCGACCCCCTCCCCTCCCCGAAACTCCGAAGGCCCTCCAAAATCGTGCCAAACTCAACCTGATTGTGAAAACTGTTAAAAATTTCAAAATTTAGGAGGCCAGTACCCCAGGATGTTCGGAAAAAAGGAAGTAAATTTCTAAAACTACGTCGGTTCGCAATTGGTTTACATTAGCAATGACAAATATATTGGTTGTCATCATAAAGAGTCTTAAAGTACAAAAATTTAAGAACATTTTATTATGAAATGAAATTTCTTGTACCAAATTACAGCTTCCTCCAGAACCCCTATATTCCTATATAGCCTGCCTTCAAGGCAGGTTATATAGAAAGAAATTTGCCTTTGTCTTTAATTGCAGAGAAATTACTTCGAAATATTAATTTAGTGACATTCGTACAGTTGGTAAGACTGATGTGATATTTGTCGTTGAGCTATAAATTTAACATTTTATAAAATATTTTAGCAAAAAATCGAAATTTAAAAATGTTAACATTCTGGAAGGATAATTCCGGCTCTTTCGACTATTAACAACTCAAGAAACGATCAATAAAGGATCTGAGAAGTAAAGAAACCGCATCAATACGTTCGTTGACAGTCTGCATCAGAACACACAAACACGCGCTGCTGCTACTGCTGCTGCTGCTGCTGCTCCTGCTGCTGCTACGGCTGATATTTCTTAGCCGATCAGTCCGTTTCTCCAATCCGACCACATCGCTATGCTTCAGTGTCGCCTCGCTAATAGCTGTAATCATTTACCAAGCACAAGAGTAGCTGACCACGCCGTTCGGACCCTTTCGACTCCAGCCCCTGGGGTGCTTCAACCCTACATAAGAAAACATGTCCTCATTGTCGTTTGTGCCTCAAGACTATGGTCTAGTGCCTGTAAAAACTGTAGACACGCACGAAATACTGAAGGGCATTTCTAAGGAACGAAAGGAAGGAAGAAATAAAGAAAGACGTAAGTTGAGAACAGAAAAAAAGAGAGGAAACACGAAAGAGGATTTTAAAACGTGAAAGACAGCAATAAGGGATGAAGGAAAAGAGTAAAAGAGAAAGAGAAAGAAGTGTAAGAGGCAATGAAATGTAAAGAAATAAATACAGAATCTGACAAAGGAAAAATGTGACATTGGAACAAAGACAACAAAAGCGAAGTAAGAATGAACAAAAGATAATAAACGGAAAATATTACATTCTTTATATAATCACCGACTGTCATATACCAGCTGCAAACTTCTGAATTAGAATCCTTTAAGCCGCAAGGAACGTCGCAATGCGTGTTTTCACAGCCTTACGTAGTCATTTCATCGCACGAGGCGAGCCAACCAGTCATTTCTGGTTTCAATTTTAATTTGGGAAGTTACAGTTCACCTATTGATTCCCTAAACACAAGAGACCTGATTTTTTTAAGAGATCTGAGACTTCCACAAAGATACATTTCTGTGCTGAACACAGCACACTACATTAGAGAAATTTTAAGCTCGTGGTTCCGTGCATCTTAATTCAATGTGATTAAACGTCCAACCAGATGCAACAGTATGCAGATATTTATTTACTGCAAAGTTACTCTACATGTTTCGGGTGTCATAGCACCCATCATTAGGAGTATTAAAACCTGTAGCCGCAGCCTCCGGTACAGGTCATAATACTGGTGCAGCTACTTCCCTCCAACGTGGCCTGGTTGGGAGACCAGACCACGTCGGAGGGGAGTAGCTGCACCAGTATTATGACCTGTACCGGAGGCTACGGCTACAGTTTTTAATACTCCTGATGATGGGTGCTACGACACCCGAAACATGTAGAGTAGCTTTGTAGTAAATAATTATCTGCATACTGTTGCATCTGGTTGGATTTTTATTCACATTACATTACAGAAAATTTACTGTTTTTACTTACAAACAATTAGTGGCTACAGTAACAGAAACTGTATGTACTGGGGCATAACTTACTGCAATGCCAAGTATGGAATTCTACGATTCACCCACAAAATACATTTATGTGTAGCTTAGTCCAAAAATAACAACGGTTTTCATTTAACCATTGAAAGAAGAGCACGCTGTAACTCTAAAGCTTCGCGTTTTGCCCACACCATGTACAAAGTGGTTCAAATATGATCGGGACTGATGTCGCCAGATTTACAAACAAACAGTCCCGGTCATATTTGAACCACCTTGTATTTACATGTATGTATGTATTGCGTATGATTCTCAGAAGAGACAATGATTATGTATCTAAACAGCAATGACAGACTGGTCTTCAGAATGGACACCAAATGTGTTCTGTGTGAATTAGGAACTTAACTCTTGTATATAATTCAAAAGGACGCCAGTCTTCATATTGCTAAACATTAATCTACAGGTTTTAACAGGAACTTTGTGGTCGCAGGACGAATCCAAATGTTTAAATACTATTTTAATGCCTGTACCATACCTTTTATTATTTTGTTCAATGACCAACAAATTCAAAATTAATTGACAAATAGTGTGATAATTTGTCAATTAATTGTGCATTTGTTGGTCATTGTACAAAACGAGTTTAAATATTAATTTGAAATGGCTGGAGCGTACAAAGGAAGAAGAACAACGGTTTGTCATGTTAAGGAATGAACCAATCTCGGATCGTAGCTGAAAATAGCACTAGGCCCCTATCGCTGATCTTGTTGACGAATTACCGGCTGTTCAGAGGCAAGGGTTTGTCTCTAGTCCACGTGCCATCTCATTTAAAAGTCCCCTGCGTGCTCTGAATCTATGTCAGCTCTGCAGCCGGACGGAGATAAAGTATTTGTCCGACAGAGATGAAATCACCGTTTGAATCAGAAAAGACAGTGATTAGACATCTGACTGACTGAATGACTGAGTGTCTGACTGACTGACTGAGTGAATGTCCAACACAGCCAGTTACGCCAGCAGACCTACAAACAGACACCAAGCAACTGAATGACTGTCTTCATACTCTGTTACAACAGCAACAAAGACCTTTAAACCCCCCATCTACAAGATCACCCTTCGTAACTTCGTTGTCCCGACTAGCTCAGTCTGGTAGGTGATCCTCTTTCGGGAAACGGGTGCGGTTCATCGAACCACATAGAGTTTTAATTATTTTCACTTGTTTTATTTACTTAATTTATTGTTTATAAAATAAAAAAGTCGTGCTGTATCAAGTTAAACAACTAAATCACATTTCATCAAAATAACACAGTCACCTGTACTCCCTCACTCACACCTCTCGTACGCGACTGACTTCCTTACTGGACTGCTAGCTTCCGTTATCTGCTCCCAGCCGTTTCGCCGTTTAAATCTCTCCCCTCCCCCTCCCCCTACGCATCACCAACGGTTCTGAATGCACGTTGACAGATTACCCTACAACGCATGGCTATGAACCGTCCGTAACTGACGCCAGCAATCCTAAGAAACAATTACACTAAAAATGATCGGCTACACCCACAAACACTGAACACACTTCTGCTTCATTCAATCCAGTTGTTATAATCAGAATCTATTTCCAGAGACGCAACCTAATTTCGTCCTTTCGTATCCGTCGTCTGCAAACCATTCTCCTCATTAAAACTGTTCCAACAATTGCGACACGAATGTGACAGTCAAGTCCGCAGCTTAATTGCTCTGTATTCGGGAAGTCTCTGACCCTGAAGCCTGCTATTTTAGCAGAGGTACTTCTGTGGTTTTTATAAGTCCCTCCAGAGAAATGCTGAGCCAAGAACCTCAAACGGGACGATTAATATCTCGTTTCACATCATTTCCAGTTCAGCGTTCACTACCGAAAGCGGCGCGGTTACATAATAATAATAATAATAATAATAATAATAATAATAATAATATATAAAGGCCACCCTGTAATCTGCAATGAAGGCACGCGGGGAGAAGAGTTGTAGCTCCAGCTTATCGGCTGTTTAACGGAGTGGATGGTTAACGTCACGGCCTGGCCGCTTTATCCCCGGGAAAGAATCGGTACCAATTGTATGGGAGGTTGGGTGGGCCGCAGGGTCGGTCTGGACGGGCGCGAAAAATCTCGCCACCACCGGGATTCGAACCCCGGATCGGCCAACCCATAGCGATTCACTGTACAGTCTACGCTATTCCTGCCCACATAATAATAATAATAATAATAATAATAATAATAATAATAGTGTGCGAAAATTGCTTTCTTCCTCGGAGGGAAAATATTTTTTGAGGGAAATATGTTGATCTACGTACAGACTGGGTCTGAGCGGAACAGTTGGATATTTAGAAGAGACATCACACGAACATGAAGAAGATTACACAGTTGGGAGCGCAACAATATTTACCCTTTTACCTAGGATTATCAACCTAATTATATAAACAAGAATAAACTAGCAACAATATGTAGAATACGTGGGTGAAATGAGAATTGTTATTAATTTCTTTATTCTATACCAACCGTGCGACCACTACGATGTAGCCCAGCGGTTCCCAAAGAATACTCCACGAATCCCAAGGAATCTGCGACCATTTCCCAGGGGATCCGTGCATACATCTCTCCAATTGAAACTTTGGAGTTCAATTACATTTTAAATTAAAGAAATAATGGTTTGTCAAGAATAATCTCGGAAATTCTTTCATTGGCTATGTGTTTATTTTGCGTGATTTCAGACTTCCGCCGCAAAGTAGATAAGAACTGCGTTCTCCTGGGTTATAACGCAGCGAGTATAAGTAATTCCTTTAACGACGTTTCGGGACAACCCCTCTCATCTTCAAGGGCGATAGGTTATCCCGAAACGTCTGCAAGGAATTGCTATTAATCGCTGCGTAATAACCCAGAAGAACGAAGTTGCTATGTGTTTATTTTGTATGACCTTTAGAAAACCTAATTAAGAAATTCTCTGTACTCACGAAGCGAGGGACTATCAGGTTATGGTAAAATCACGCAGTGCATTGTTACGTATGCTACTGGTATGTATTAGTAGGTCGGTTTTCACCCTTTTATATGTCACGAAGACCCTTAGGGTGAGTAGAGGTATAGCTCTACTCTTTCTAGGACCTCGGCACTCTAGATGGGGGTGGGGGGCCAGCCCCACGCCCCGACCGCCTCTACCCCCAGGAAAGACCCGGCACCCATTGTACAGGAGGCTGGGTGGGCCACAGAGACGATCTGGACGGGCGGAAAATCTCGTCCCCACCGGGATTCGATCCCGGACCGTCCAGTCCGTAATCGGTCGCTATACTGACTGAGCTACCCGGCCCACGTGTGTATTAGTTACCTATCTAAAATCAGTTCTAAGATGTAAATTTTAAATTTTGGTTGCCTATCGTCAGTACACTATATTTACGCGAGGAAGGATATTAGAGTCCATGGTTATTATTCGAAGTCAAAAGCGGTCCGCGGTTAAAAACGTTTAGGAAACTGATGTAGAAAATTATTCAGGTCACATTCCTTGCATATAACACTGTTTTGTGTCTACATAATTCTAAATAAATTCCTGAAATTAACATTAGCATTATATGAATTACTAAGAAGCGCATAGCAGGAATTAGTCGCGAGTTCTTGTGAATATGACAGGCAGCAGTACTATGGGTTTCATAAGATGCGGGGAACTATGGCCGATGTTCGGGGTAAACTTTAGTAGAATGTCGAAACATTGTTAGAAAACTAGGATGTTATGGTGCTGAGTGGGAAAACTGGTTCAGGACAGGGAGTTATGGTGCTGACTGGGAAAACTGGCTCAGGACAGGGAGTTATGGTGCTCACTGGGAAAACTGGTTCAGGATAGGGAATTATGGTGCTGACTGGGAAAACTGGCTCAGGATAGGGAGTTATGGTGCTGACTGGGAAAACTGGCTCAGGATGGGGCGTTATGGTGCTGACTGGGAAAACTGGCTCAGGATAGGGAGTTATGGTGCTGACTGGGAAAACTGGTTCAGGATAGGGAGTTATGGTGCTGACTGGGAAAACTGGTTCAGGATAGGGAATTATGGTGCTCACTGGGAAAACTGGTTCAGGATAGGGAGTTATGGTGCTGACTGGGAACACTGGTTCAGGATAGGGAGTTATGGTGCTCAGTGGGAAAACTGGCTCAGGACAGGGAGTTATGGTGCTGACTGGGAAAACTAGCTCAGGACAGGGAGTTATGGTGCTCACTGGGAAAATTGGTTCAGGATAGGAAATTATGGTGCTGACTGGGAAAACTGGCTCAGGATAGGAAGTTATGGTGCTCACTGGGAAAACTGGTTCAGGATAGGGAATTATGGTGCTCACTGGGAAAACTGGTTCAGGATAGGGAGTTATGGTGCTGACTGGGAAAACTGGCTCAGGATAGGGAGTTATGGTGCTCAGTGGGAAAACTGGTTCAGGATAGGGAATTATGGTGCTCACTAGGAAACCTGGCTCAGGATAGGGAGTTATGGTGCTGACTGGGAAAACTGGCTCATGATGGGGAGTTATGGTGCTGACTGGTAAAACTGGTTCAGGATAGGGAGTTATGGTGCTCACTGGGAAAACTGGCTCAGGATAGGGATTTATAGTGCTTATTGGATATAAATGGTTTAGTGTAGAGTGTTATGGTGCTGATTGAATGCAAATGGTATAGTGTGGCGTGTTGTGGTGCTAACTGAATACAAATGGCTTAGTGTAGGGTGTTATGGTGCTGAGTACAAGTGCCTTAGTGTTCGAAGTTATGGTGCTGACAGGACACAAGTAGTTCATTAGGAGGTCAATAATAGCACATTACAAACAGAGCGATCAAGCACCAGTAGCTGGGGATTTAGCAACGCGATAAATGACTATCAGGATATCAAGTGAAAATTTGGCTCGGGTTTAGTTACATCTCACATCTTAGTCATTAAAGGTGGTAAATATTTGGCTACTTTTCTCTGAAGGGAAAATGATACAGTGACGTGACTCGAACTGTGAGACTGTCGAATTTTGGGTTTCTTACATTTGGAACGAGGACAGTGAAGCAATGAAGTAAATTGCGCGCGCCAGGCACTGTAGTGACAGAAGCGTTGACTTTCCAACCACGTTCCTTCAAAATGTGTCATTCTATCAACCCCAAGTTTAGGGATGGCATGAGATGGGGTTGGGCAGGTTAAACTGGCCCCTTGAGTTCCTCCTAAAGGGTTACAGAAAGTAGAAGAAGAGCAAGGGAGGAAGAGAAGAAATGAAATAAAGAAAGGGTGTGTCATCATGTGGGAGATTTCCTTGCCTCTAAACTGCACCTCTGCCAGCAAACCGCGAAATTCTCCGACAGCCCGGACTGTGATACATCAGCATCACATTCTTTCGATGAAATACAGTCCAGGACGTAAATACTGAACAAGCCTGATTTCACCGACACAGGCCGTTGAACACTCACTGGAAAACGGGCCTGTATATATAGATATCTGTGTCTCCACTTCTAGTAAGGCGTACGGAGGTGTGGGGGTAGAGCTCCACGTGGTGTGACGAATACATCGCTTCTACACCATTCCGTGGTGACATTTCAGAGTCATCAGAAAACAAAGTCGACACATTCAGACGCATCACGCGAGGAATGTGCTGGTAAAGCGCCAGTCTTTGTATGATATGACGTAATTATTACGGGGAATATAAAACTTTCTGTGGAAGTCAGTCTACGATATTAAAAAAAAAAATCCAGGCGACAACGTCCTTCCACCAAACAGACATGGTGAAGAGCAGGAGTTTCCCATTTGAAAGTGGAGCCTATTCCTACAACAGGAAGTGACACGCATTTATAGCAGTTCGTGATCCATTTTCATGTTAATTTCTTCTGCTTCAAATACTTTATTCACATTTACTTCTATATTACAATGATATTTAGAAAATATGGCTGTGTTCTATTGGTTTTGGGTTACTCAATTACATTCTGTAAAATGTAAATGTTATTCTGCTTGAAACGAGATTTTGATATGGTCAACAGACAGTAATTAATAATAGAAAAATTTCCAAACTACAGCCCCTTCTTGTTGGTGCAGCTCCCATTATATAAGAAGGAAGAATAAGCTTTGTCAATCACTACGTTGCGCGCGTGTACATGGTATTTCAGCTTTGAACAAATTCAATGAGTTACAGGAAACGTGGCACAAAAACCATCCAGTGGAAAAGAACTACAACGCCTTACAGTCTTTTTTTTTTTGATGTATGGTTGACCGTGCATCGTAGTTCAATGTGGATAAAGAGACCAACTAGATGTCACTTTTAGTATTA
>Ga0123355_10021052_pt1 | contig 10430 bp, 5 predicted proteins | sample TergutEmb28metaG_3_FD_89872 | JGI IMG/M metagenome (GOLD analysis project Ga0123355, IMG submission 89872) | Embiratermes neotenicus P1 segment gut microbial communities from Petit-Saut dam, French Guiana - Emb289 P1 | ecosystem: Host-associated > Arthropoda: Insects > Digestive system > Gut ... | reverse complement strand
TTCCCGAAAAGGGACCCTTTCCCGCACCGGGTTAGGGCGCACACGGCTCCCCGTTAAAAACAGACCCCGACAAAAAACCCCCCCCCCCCCCCACATTACGATAACATAATGGACTGGCCGTTATTTTAATGCTACTATCACATCCCATAAAATAATGTTTTTACGCTTCCAGACGCATTTAAATTCCAAACGCAGCGGCAAGCTGAATAAAGCATTACTCTACGCCACGTACTGTAAGAACCGGATACGACGTACCTACGTGCTGTGTGCAAATCGCACACATAACACAATAACCCGTTCAATGTCAATCGGTACAAAACATACTAATTTCAAAGAAATTAAGCCAACGTTTTTCGCTGAACAAGCGGACTTCATTTCCACATTTTCGTCTCCCTCCTCTTCTTTCGGATAGATTTAAGACTTCGTTTTCTTAACTTCACAATGTTGTAAGCATTACAAACAACGGAATGGCACGGATTATTACACTACAGTCAGTGAAGTTCGAATTGCGACCGCAGTTTTTACAGGGCTTAAGTCCGGATCGGCAACCGATCACACGGTACATAGTATCAGCAAAATTCACTGTCGGGTAAAAAATAAAACAAGTCGTGGTATAAAAAGTTCAAAACCACCCGGTAGTAGAGAACATAAAACAGGAATATTTTTCATGCGAAAAAATAAATAATGGAAGGAGATCGAAAACAGATTACGAATATAGATGCTGACAGAGAATAAGTGATATATTCTTGCAATACTTCCAGCGTAAAGAGAGAAAACAAAGAAAGAGACCTGGTTTGAATATATGACAACCTTGGGAAATCCTGCAACATAGCTTACCGAAGTGCCTTCGTTTCCTTGTACGTCTATAGCAGTGCTCGACGCATAAAGCAGACATGACGATCTGTTTCATTAGCGGCTCGACAGATGTGGTACGCCAAATTTACCGTCTAGTCGCCAAAACTTTAACATTGCCTTATAACCGAGAAAGTGATCGAAACTCACAAAATTCGAAATTATTGATCCCACTGGTAGCGCCACTGAAGGTGCATCGTGATTTCGACTCCTCAAAAGCAACTTCGAACCCCGTCCAGGGCAAGGCTGCAGCCGCTTTCCTGTCCCGTGCCGTACTGTGAAAGCAGAGACTTTGCAATGGATCGATCCATCGCCAAGGGCGTCCTACGAAGTCAGAAAACCAGGATTATTCGTCTTCGTCGCCCACCGAAAGTATCCTACAACAAAACGTTTCACGACAGACATGCATCTGTTTCTGTCCCATAAATGCACCCATTTCCCCGCATCATCTGTGTATAACTTTCAGGGTGGACATGGCCAACTATTCGCTTTGAAGTTTCTAGTTCTTTCCCCTGCTTGAAACGGAAGGAAACGAGTTCATCCAAACAAAGTAATGAATCGTCTGTTGGAAAAATTATCAGGAGAAATAAACACGAGGTTTTCTAAAAGCAGGAAGGTGGGACGGAGCAACTGGAAATTGAATACAAACACACACTGGTAAAATGGGGGGGGGGATCGTCACGACACAGATGAGAATCCAGATTCTGGAGAACACGACGCGAACCTACAGCGACTTCTGAAGAAGAACGCCATAAGCGACATTGTAACCACGCCCACAAATGCAATGTCATGGACACGCTACGCAGCAAGGCCTTTAGTGATGGCGTAACTGCTACACGGTGTGTGCCAAAAACTGGTCTCACGAACGACTCCATTCCCAAATGTCATATTCACAATTCAATTCACACTTACGCATCCATTTCGAAAACTCACACTTACGGTTGACTACAAGTTCCTTCTTTTAGCGTACTGTCACACAGAAATCACATGACGTCGCCTCCCAAGTACTGCCAGATGGACACTGCGTGCATCTTCGGGCGACACAAGCTGTGTATATATAAATATAAATGTAAATATATAAGTAGCTATCGGCAGATCACATCGGTATTCCAAAAGAACGCTTCGCTCCTTACACCGGCAAGGCCCTGGAAGTACTAATGACCAGTTACTATTCCGATTAAACTAATGAACAGTCCAACTACAATTAAACAAAAAATCTTCACTCGCTATAAAATCAGAGGTTTCTTAATTAAGCCCCATGAAATCAAGACACACAGGGAAGTGGAAGGAAAACTCCATGCGTCCAAGACCTAGGCACCAGGCTTAATATTTCAAATACAGTAACAAACATGGATAAGTTCCGCCTAGTCAGGTGTTTCGCCTTTTACTGTAAATATTTCACGGATGTGAGATAAAATAAATGTAAGATAAATGACATCAATGGGGCTTTCACGTCGCCCCGAGAACGTTTAGTCTTTCAGCCTGAAAGTTAAAAGCCGAAAGGATAAGAATAATTTTATACATTTTATCTGACGTCTGTGCTAAATTTCATACCCGCTGTCAGGTTTGTATTAATTAAAAATTGTCGAACAAATTCCAAACAACAAAATGGAAGCACAAAAATACTAGAAATGGGTAATAAATATCACGAGACGTACGATGGTTTGGGTTACTTATTACGAGGTATGTCCATACGATACTACCCTACCATTACACGAAACGATAAACGAAAAGCACGACAAACGGCTTAGGCGTGAATTCGAACTCATGACATAAATTCCAAGTAACGCATCGCAATACTACATTTCAATTAATGAATGTAATTACACACAATAAAGATTTCCGATACGCTCGACCAGACAGGGTAATGGCCTGTGCAGCTCACGGGACAAAAATGAAAAAATGAAATCACGAAACCTCCACAGTGACGCAAGAGTTTCGAAGTTATTAAATAGCACTATTAAAACTAATGTTAAAGATGGAAGAGAATAGATTTGGCAACGTCCCTTTATTTCAACCCGTCTGAAACTAATGACAGGAAACAGCCAATGTTAAAAGTGACAGTAAGTGCTATGTTGCCAGACGTGGCCAGCCAACATCGCTCACTGCCGCAACGATGTGCTAACGAGAGTTACTCGTACAAAGGGACACGTACTGCAGAGCAACGTCCGTAAATACAGCAATGACTTCATTCCAAAAAGCCAAACAGTACTACAGATTCTATCTCTCGCTGCTTAAAATACCGGCCAACAGCGGACAATTCTAGCGACTGTGCTACTGGCCACTTACTTACTTACTTACTTACTTACTCCATGGTGCAGAGTCCTTCTTGAGAAGCTAAATGGTTTGCAACTAGTCAAGAAATTCTCCGCATTTCACGGAACCCGAAGGTTCATCACCGCACTCACAAGCGTCCGCCACCTGTCTCTATCCTGGGCCCACCCAATCCAGTCCATATACCCACATCCCACCTCCTGGAGATCCATCCTAATATTATCAACACATCAACGCCTAGGTCTACCCAGTGGTTTCTTCCCTCCGGTTTCCCCAGCAAGACCCTATACACCCCCCTCTCCTCACCCATTCGCGCCACATGGCCAGCCCATCGCATTCTTCAAACTAGGAAATGACTGTTCGTCGCCCAGCAGGGAAAAAAGGTTTTTCACTTCACCCAAAATATCAACAAGGGCTCTAGTTTCCACCCCACCTCTTGACCAATAGGTGCGGAGGCCGAACGAGGCGTATGAAAATGGCCACTCGCCTCATCTGGTGCCACAGAATGAATGGAGCTCCACCTCCACTCTCCCATATACATTCAAGACGTACGAAGGTTTAAAATAGAATTCTAAAGACATGGCACTAATCCTAAATGTATCGGGTACCGCCACAGATTCTTCGTCAGCGTGTACCCCAACATTACTCAACGATTCCCATCTGTGGCACTGAGGCGAATTTCAACGAAGGACCCACACATTAAATTTCTGCATCATAAGAGTCCACAGAATAAGCATTAAGTCTTCAACTACCGCGCCATGCAAGCTTGGCTGGCGAGTGTCCGGGAGAAGAGTGGATGGGGGTGTAAAATTGGGCCCCTTAACCTCTGAACTACATGCAGCTCAATGGTTTGGTCCACGCTTAGTCCACATTATCGCCGGTATCAATGCGACAGTAAGAGAGGTGGATCCTGAAACCGATCTGAACACGGTGCAGTAAAACCCCTCCCCCTCGGGAATTTCAACCAATCACGATCTGCGAACACCACCACCTGAGATTTACATGCAACGAAACACATCTAATGGAAGTTTTTTGAACTGTATGCTGTGTTACATCTGTGACGTGTTAGCAGCTAAATGTACTCAGGGTCAAGTCGAATTGTTTATATGACATGCAATAACATTACGTCACGCCTTCAGATTAATAGATGAACAAGGGCGAACAATGAAGTAGGGAAAGAAAACGTAACTGGAGTACACTTCACACAGTCTTAAACCTTGTGCTGCACAGGGGCCGAAAGGTTACACCCGAGGGTCAACAGATCCAATTGGTGGGCAATTTCGAGTCCCATGAGCCGGAATGCCTCGATATGTCTGGACGAACGAGGCCAAGCTATGCGTCGCCATTTTAATGTGTGACCTGCGCTCTTCTCGGATTTTATGAAGCGTGGAATGGTAATTCCTTATCAACGTTTCGGGACAACTTATCGGTCCCATCTTCAAGGGTCAAACAGTCCAAGAAGTCCGCGATGAGTTTATCATCATGTGCTGATCTGATCTCACGCAGTCACTAGAATAAAGCACCCACAGCGCAACATCTACGACAATATGCGTTCGCAACACCTACCCATCTTCATCTCATGGTTACGGGTACAAATATGAAGACGAATATATCAAACAAATGAACGATCGTAAGACTTCTAGAACTTCAACCAGTACGCGTGGGAGCAGAGAGATCGCAAGGCACACATGCAACATACCGATTATCAGTTTTCGGAGCAGAGAAACTACTTCCTATTTGGCAGCCCCTAATTCGATTTTTAGCCACGAGACTCTATAGACTGATGTGCCTATATGAATGTTGCAATATACTTGAACAGTGCTTATTTAAGACACTGCATACCGCATTCCTCGCTTCGAAGTCCACGGCCCTCCTAAGGACCCATCTAGTACCACACATGAAACGTTACTCTTGCAAACTGGATGGAAATCCATTCGGTAGTTTCGGGGGTGAAAAAAGCCGACAGACGGGTGGACACGTTCAATATTATATGATCACCCTATGCAACCACGCAGAACACAAACAATGATGCCCCCCCCCCCTCCCCAATACACCAAATCAAACATCATTACAGACGACTAAAAAATAAAGTGAGCAAAATGATTACTTAACATACAAAATTTAAACATAAACGAGTAACCTATAATACTTACACTAACAGATGTGAAAAAAGATGTAATAATATGCGACTGAATAGGGTGTACAACACAATGTAGAAGTCCGCAAAAAATACAAACGACCTTCGAAGTTTGTTATGCTTACCTTCAGCTTGCTTAAGCATTTATGGCTTCAAAATACGCTGGACTTCATTGTGCTTCAACAAGGCTGAAAATCGGAATTGCCTGACTGAAGTCCCTCGTGTGGAATTTATAAATGCTCACAACGTTAAGACGCTAACACTAACTGAAGGTCGCACAGACATGACTCCAACATACGCCTTTTCTTTAGATGGCAAACTCCTGCAAATGTTTTACTTTATAAATCCGAGTATACGAAGTTACATATCACAACTTTGTTGAATGAAACAAACAGGAATATAATAAATTAGTATTATATACCAGGGACCGTCTTACAACATACTGCATAATGCACTCACATTTCGAAACAGGCTCTCTGCAGATCGAGACTGCACGTCATTGAGAAACTACAACGGCATGCAACGTTGCCCTTGAATACTGGTACGCCCCTTACTGTTCCGACAAAAGAGGTGACGTCACGCCAACACACTAGCAAGCCGCCATCAACACACCAAGACCTGGCACGGAGCCAAGCGAGAAGGCACAGGAAACAGCGAGAGAACAGAATTGAGGCGGGAAGAAGGAACGACAGGTCGTAAGGAACTATGGGCGACGAATATTCACGTGACGGGCAAGAAAGATGCCAATACCTGTACCTTAAACGGACTAATGTAAAACTTCAAACAACAACTGGAATTTTACATCAATAACACGCCATGAGGGAATGAATCCCCCTCACGATGCGAAGTGCAGGGCACATTTAACCACCACCGGAAACACGGCGAGAAAAAGCCAAGAGCAACGGGAAGAGGAAATACGGCACGATACGAAGATAACGAAAGGCGAAACAACTAATATGGCACACAAAATCAATTATGTCCTTACTCAACAGAATGCAGCTGGCCTGCACAAGCGACGACAGTAGGGGAAGACGTACAGACCCTGTCAAACACACGAGTCTTTGTCACGGCTTGACGCAGCCTTAAGTCAAATTTATGCACAGCTCTACCTAAAACGAGAACATATGTATTATCTCAGACGCACAAAACACGACTGCACTTCAGCCAAATGTATTTTTAACTCTAATACATGGTTACTTGTCACAAACACTGAACGGTCGCTTCCCACGGCGCAAAGTCAACTGCAAATTCCACATTCACTACCTGTATTAACAATGGAGGCAGATGCATAAATGGAACGAGTTAATACCAAGCGACAGGCACGTTAAGAGTGAAAGGTTTTATCATATCACTGTTACACATAAACAAACCCCTACGACTTACGGATGCTCACAGTGTAAAGTAACAAGTTCTGGCTGACGTAACTCAATGCAACAGCACATTGCACTGTCAATTTCAAAGATCGTGCCATCTCGCCTTTAACAACTCGGCATGATGTCCAGAAATAGTGAATCTGAAGTCACTGAATCGACTGAACAATACACCCTGCAATTTCAGGCGAGTTCCCGTACCTGTATGTGTTAAAACAGCTTGTACGCACAACACGCACGCGAGTTTTATTTTATACTCCAATTCGAATTAAGTTTTTGACACGTCCCGACTGAACAAGCTACTCAAATCTAATTCGTATCTTCTAAAACATCTATGTTTAACTAAATTATTCTTTAAGAACGTTTTCGCCAATTTATAACAGGATATTTTATACCATGCGGCTTCGGTGGTCTAGGGGTAGCGTGCTGGCCTTTAGTGCCCAAGTTTGCGGGTTCAAACCCGGCCGAAGCCGTCGGATTTTTAGGGCGAAAAAATCCTCATAACGCCTTCCTTCGGAGGGGAAGTAAAGCCGTCGGTCCCATGTCGTAGATTTGCATCATGTAAAAGATCCCTAAATTTACGTGGAAGTCGGAATTCAGGCAAAATTACTACCGGACATCTGCTGCTAGGATCTCTCACGTCATTGCGGACGGAGGCACCTGGCGGCTAAAGTGGGAACGTCTAAAGGCGGGGGAAAGCAATGGCAAACTACCCCAAGAACTTGCCCAAGATGCAGTGTGCCAGAGCCATACCGGTCCCATGACTGGGCTCTGGTTCCTGCCAAGCCAGGCTTTCAAGGCTGAATACTAATGAATGAATGAATGAATTTTATACCGCACAGACACTGTACGTCGTTTAACTACGTTATGCATATTACTGTTATAGCTTATGTATATCGCATACGTAGTTTTCTGCGTCCTTTTATATATTACTGGGATGAACTACCAATGGCACTCTGTACTGGGCAGCCTAACAGTTCAGACTCACAGAAACATGACTTTAGGAATATCGCACACTTGAAATGTAATTGCATTTGCCACATCTGTGGGAGTACGTTTAGCATTGAGGCAAACGAAAGCTGGGCAGTCCACACTGATGGTTTTCAAGTACACAACGAGAGTACAATCAGGATCAGAGAAGAAATCAGTAAATGAAATGGGAGGGACTAACCTTTCGGAATGAAGACCCGTTCTCTGGGGAAGCAGTGTAAGAACTTCTTTAAACAAACCCCAGATACCCAGCTACATGACGTCACATCCCAAGAGACTGTGCTCCGAACGAGGGTGATACTCGCTTCCCTTCTGCGAATATGAATAAAGAAGGAAAGGAAAACAACACTACGTAATTGAGAGAACAGGAATGAAAATCAAAATGTAAGGGTCGGTCACGAAGTGGTGGCTAATATGTTGTAATTTTAATCCGTCTGTCTGCGTATGCGGGTGCGGCCAGGAGCGAGAAAAATAGAATTCCCAGCCAAGCAATTCGCCTCACGATCTCCCCTCCAACCTAGGGCTTCGACAGATGGCCGTGATGCATGACAGAACGCGTTACCCTTCAGCGTGGGGACGAGAAAAACGAACAGCGTCCTTCTTTCTTTCAGAAGCGTTCTAGGAACATAGAAAGCAACGTGTAAGGAGACGTGGAGGGCAGTATCCAATGCATCGCATGTAAAGTGTGGCGCAGAGATCCTGTAAATAACCAAAAAACTACCAACACTCTGCACGAGCTGTTACAATGGAACACTTTCACAGGAGCTGTGGGGTGATGAGACTGAAGAACGTCTGAAGGGAGTATGAGAACAAAAGGGCTGCCTCAGAATGATACAGACTAGGAGTTATAACAAGGTGTTCCGTGAGTTCTGTTCCACTGGGCCGCCATAAAATTAGGATTTATCTTTCTATTTTGCACAAATTACGGTTAAATGCTTTTATGGTAAAAAAGGATGAATAAAAAGTTACTTTGTCTAGGACTTGGGTGTTTCAATATTCCAGAATTAAAAAAAAAATTGGTAATGATCGGCGTGGGGTCGTATTACCTGTCTTTCTCTCTCAATCTCTCTCTTGTCTTCAACACATACTCCTACTCCTCGCCCTTAGACACGCCATGGACAACGTCCAGCGCGAAAATATGGGACAGTATCGAAGCTATTACCTAAGTCCGTGTGTTCATATCCTACAACACGGGGCAGATCAGCCGACACTTAGACAACCACTGCGACGTTCGGTATTCTGGGCCTCCCTACAGACAGAAACTGGCAGTTTCTGGGGATATCAGTCTCCAGGGGGTTAACAAAAAATCTTATCGAAAATTATTACCTCAAAGCTGCCGGCTGTATTCCATGCGTACTCAGAGGAGACAGTTACTAGAAATATCTGGGGTGGAACAAACAGAGAAGTTCCTCCGACACGCCGGCGCCTGCCTACCGAAATTACACGACGTCACATCCAGCTTGCGACCTCTGCAATCTTCGCACAGCGGACATAAGAAATGAGGGCACAGCAAGACAGTAAGCTAAGAGAGAAGTACCATACAACATGCACGTTTAAGTGTTATCCAAATTCACTTGGCTTAGTCTCGGTAGGGTAATTAAAATGCGTTTCTACTAGACGTACAGAAAAGTCCATATCGGTAAACAATTATGATATACATTAGATGAATTTTCGAATAATCTGGAATGGAGGGGAGGTGTTCTACTGCTAATGTTTGTCTACTTTGCTTGTAAAACAACAATCGAAAGAAACTGGTACTGAACGCCAGACATCAGCAACCGTTGGCACGGAGGGGCACACATACCTTAAGAAAAAACACAGATAATAGTCTGAGATGTCCATGCAATTATTATTTTTTCAGCAAAAACTCATCTCTTCCATTGGTTCAGAACAACAAAACTTAATTCATCATGAATTTTATTTTACCATTCTCGTCACCCAAAGTGAATTCTTGTTACATCCTCAACAAAGGAACATCTTGCTTGCGCTGTCTGACCTACAAAAGCGGTATGGCTAGTCTTCGAACAGACCGGAAATGTCCCGATCTCGATCAGGAGTCGTTCTGGCAAGAAGCAACAGGTCCCACAGGAGCTCCACAAGTTTCTGTTGCTCCACCCCACCCTTCGCCCTTCGCTCGACTAGCCGCTATGTGTCACGCAACGTCGCAGGGCTCCAGTCCAGCGCGACGTGCACATTAAATATGAAGACCTAAAATTACAGCTCTCTAGCAGTCTCCAATACGACACAAGTTTGCTCACAATATATCATTATAAATGGGAACGCTGCGCAGTTGATGGAAAACAAAGTCGTGATTGGTCAGTAAATACAGTGCAATAATTTACAGACAGTTTGGCTAAATATGTGAAAGAGTAGTTACTTGAACTTACAATCAATGCTAATCACGCCAACAGTAAAACGCAACGGTAAGTCATGCACGTGAAACAGCAGGCACAAAAAACATCAAACGGAAGAAATTAGGTTATCATGACTAGACAAAAAGGAAAAATGTGTGTAATAAACCCATAGTTGATACCTAGACAATCAGGTGTCGTGTACGAAATGTAAACATTACCAAAACTCGGAATCGTGGGGCCTGAACCCTCGCGGAAAATGGAACAGAACGGAATACCGACCGAATATATGGATCGCAAAGGAAGAAACATGAGACTGGAAAAGGCCCCATGACGATCAACTTCACTACACAAGGATGAGCGGGGAGGGGGGGGGGGGGGGGGGGGCTGAAAAAAAAACCGAAAGAGGGAAGAAACACCCAGAGTAATCAACAATTGTTCACAAAAAAAGGACCC
>Ga0123355_10021051_pt1 | contig 10431 bp, 5 predicted proteins | sample TergutEmb28metaG_3_FD_89872 | JGI IMG/M metagenome (GOLD analysis project Ga0123355, IMG submission 89872) | Embiratermes neotenicus P1 segment gut microbial communities from Petit-Saut dam, French Guiana - Emb289 P1 | ecosystem: Host-associated > Arthropoda: Insects > Digestive system > Gut ... | reverse complement strand
TGCCCGAAACATGTTGAGACATTGTCAATAATCAACATCCATAATTGACAATAAACCATCTATATTGTTGCATCTTGTTGGTTTTCTTTCCTCACGCTTTGTTCACGATGCACGGTCACAGGAACATAAAGCATGTAGAGCGTAGTTAAGGAACTACTAGTATATAAATTGATATAACGTAAGTTCATGAGAAAGAGAAAACATTTTTTTCAACGACGTTCTCAACCGCTATGATTATGCACCCTTATGGTAGATAAATATGTGCGAATAATTACAAGTCAATATGTGTTTTCTCATACATTTCATGGGGTAAGTATTATTTGATTGTATCAAAAAAGAACAAGTAGAAAAAGGTTCTTAGTCGCCAGCCTCTTAACAAGGAGGCAAGGGTTCGATAGTGGGTATGTTCATGTGAGATTTGTGGTGGGAAAAATGGCACTGAGAAAGGTTTTCCTCCAAGTACCTACAATTTCTCCTATGAACGCCATTCCGACAATGCTCCATACTCGCCTTAATCTACATGTCATTCTAATGAGAAGGACAGATTGACGAAACATGGGAATCTTCCAAAAATCAATGCCCCTTCGGTAATCGGGCAATAGTGGGTGGAAAGGTAGGCCTTCGCCGTTTGAAGTCGTCAAACTGCGAGTATTCCTTTACCGATAAAATATACTATTTGCAGGACTGTACATTAAATGAGACACTTACACATCTTAATATTGGACAATAATGGTGACAGGGCAAAAAGGTAAAGTTAAACATGTGCTCCCCATGAAGGTGTATGGAGGAGTAATGGAATGGTTCCATGTTTTCTTTTCCTAATTTTACTTTCGTTGATCAGGCCCGCATTAGCTATCATTTACTTAGCTGGGTGGGTCCCAGGGCAATTCTGGATGCTTTAGAGAATATAAAAATAGGTGCCTTTGCCGGCTCTCAAAACGTGATTCTCGGGGTAAAATTGTTGTTTATAAAGGATAAATTAATATATAATAAACATATATATAATTTAAAGAAATTAAGAAACTTCTGCGAGAGTGAAATTTTTTGTACTTTAATGAATCTGAAAATCAAGATCATTGACACAGACTGAACAGAAAAGGAACTCACTGAAATGCCTCGTCCTGTATTGTGCGGTATTAGGCAAAGATATGCAATTGAAAAGGAATAAAGTGACCGTTTAACACAGGAAATTGAAAAAGTAGCCCACGGGTGAAATGTGAGATAATTATGATAATGAAATAAAACAATACAACTACCATTAATGGGAGGCAAGAAGATTTGAAAGATAAAGGGAGCACAGTCAAACTGCTTGACGAGCGCATGGTGCATAGAACAGAAGATATAAACGATAAGGAATGGGGTAAGAAAGAAATGATGGAGAATAGAAGAGAGAGAGAGAGAGAGAGAGAGAGAGGAAAACAGCATCAAACGATCCGGTAGTACCTTAGTGTCGTGCAAGTAGGAGGAGCATAAAATCTAATGAGGATTCCACAATGTTCTGAGTAGCACTAAACGCGTTTAATATGTCCTGCCTGCCACAGAAGGAATCTTCTCGGAATATATTTCCCCAATATGAGGAAAAGGCAAGGCAGGATAAGGGAGAAAATGAATATTACAAGAAAAATTACATTTAAGAGGGTAAGCCAACAGAACGTACATATCCAAAAGTTATCATCAAACTAGTCACTTAAAATTATATATACAATTTTTAAATCCAAGAATGTGATAATAATTTCCCAAAGGTAGTTAAGAACGAACAAAATTCAATTCAGTTTGGCGGATTTAGAACTTTAAATGTATCAGAAATTTGTATTAAATATTTTGAAGCTATAAACGAATGTTGTAATCCTATTTTGCACATAACCCACAACTATTTTCAAACTCAACACTGTGTGTAGATTTCAACATATGGGTCGAGATTACCCATTTCGAGGAAGAAAATCCTGTGACATACAAAAATAAAAACATAGAACTTATGTGATTTGGTTTCTTACGGCGTTGTTGATGAAAACAGCAGGTTTCTGGGATAAGACACCTTGTTAATTGTTAATTAGTTATCTATGTTTCTGAAGAATTACTGCCTTTCTCACAAGAGTTGGTATTTTTCTACAAAATATTGAAGTAAGAGTATGCAGTAAATAACGAATATGGTATTTGTATTAAATATAGTTACATGCCTCGTGTATGCTTGGTAATGAGTTGAGATTTCTGTACCAACTGCATGCTGTTATTTCCTCATAATATAATATCCAGCTGGAGTCACGTTTAATAGACAACAGAAATGCTACTATAGGGAATAATGTCAATAATAAGCGAGATAATACCAGTAAGCAGTAAAGGTTTCGTGTTTCACAAAATGAACACAATTTATGATTTGTATTTTCTTTCTACTCTTGTGAAAAAATTAAAGAACTACCTGTGGAATGTAGCTGCAGGGGCTAGATACAAGAAAACAATAGGAAATATTTTGCGAAAATATTTTGTAAGAGTAATTGTTTTAAACAGAGTAAAAAGTTTTACTCATGTGAGGTTTCGATATTTTGAGGAAACACGTAGGCATGAGTTATATATAAAACCAGTTCAAATCACAGAGTAGACAGTTTCTGTCAATCAAGGGGGTCAGCAGGTTAATTTTTTACAGGAAAATATTTGCTAATATTGAGTACGACGCAAGAAACACATAAATATGCTGTGTCGCAAAGTTATCAGTTGTTGAACATTCCAGCAAGTGGAGTCGTTCTTTACAACTAGACTTTAAACAGGAAGATGAACCAGGTTATACTGATATAGAATAAGGTAAATATGCCTACATTTTTAGTAGTGCTGAACTTCGACAGTTGCAGTGCAGATTGTTAAGTATCTTGTATCACCCACGTCTCTTCTAATTTCTACGTATAGTTCAGGTAGTCAGCTTTACCTAAGGAGCTGGCCCTAGCGGTTGCAACAATATCGAAATTGTAACTGCTAAAAAGGGCAACGAGTTATAATCTTCTTGTAAAATGACATTACGCCAAAGTATTATGTCATTTGTTTCTAGTTATCAAGAATTGTAATAATTACCGCTCTATAAATTTCAAGTCTTTCTTAATTAAAAATTCCGGAACCAGAAGAGGAGTAAAATAGAAATTGGTTTAAACTCCTAATAATTTGTTAAATACAGACAATCACTATCAAAGCACAATACAATTTCCTAAGTTCTACCAAAGAGACTTTTTTTATTTTTGACCACTGAAGAAGGGACCGATAGTTTGTCCCGAAACGTCGGTAAGAAATTATCACTACTTGCTGCGTAATAACCCAAGACCGCTGTTCTCAACAGTAAAAATAAATATCACCTCTGTGTTGTGCAACCACTTATCATTTAACGTAAGAATTATTACATATCATAACGAACATTTAACATAATTGAAGTAACACTTAAAAAAAATTAACACTGCATGTAAACCCAAAATTTTTAATCAATAATCTATTAAAGCAGATTTTATTGCACTTAGCGCCACAACATTAACTTCATAAGCTTTATATTATTTAAGGACATCAGCAACTTCTCTTTTTTTCTGAATGCCTTAACCAGATTTTTCTTGTCATAGAGAAATAGTATGTTTTCTATGAGACGGAAAAGAATTTTCGCATAATATTTAGAGAAATTTAAGGCGTCAGAGTATTAAATTAGTGCAATTATAATTAAGATACAATTTTGCATACCATAAATACGGGCATATAGATTCAACTGTACCACAACATTCGACTAAGGAACTTTTCAGTTTTGCAGGGCGCAGAGAATTAAATACGCTTGAATTTCATTTTATTTGCGCACTCTTCTTTCTATATAATTCGTAATGGTGGGTGGGGGTAGGGAGGGAAGTTGCTCCCACCCTGTCGATAATAAAGGGGCAGCAGCGTGAAGCTGACCACTCATCTCCACCTAGCTTCAATGTTCTTTCAGGGATTTGAGGTTTTCATGGAATGAGCGTTACTTACATACAAAGAAAACCTTGCCCAGCTCATGAATGCACGCAATGTTCTACAATGAGCATTGCGCAGAAACAGAAGTTACCTAAAATTACTCTAGACGAAAATTTGAGGACTAGTCTCTGGGTTGGTGAATATTATAGAAAAGATATCTATATGGGTAAAATGTTGATACATCCTGTAATCATATGTATTAGATGGGATAAGACACTATAATTAACAGAATATCCCGTCAAAGATTCATTCAAATATGTCATCACGAACGAAGGGATTATATTTAATTTAAATCCTTCCAGGCTTAAAATCCTTCAGGGCAAAGCTTCCTTTTAAATTAAGAATGAATTGTAGCGTACTGGAAAACCTTGCAGTGTACTGTTGTGTGAAATTGTTGCTCTCGGTACCGAATTAATTAGCTTCAGTAAGCACTCTTCTTTGAAAGAGGCGCGCTTCAGTTATATCTATGTGGATGGTGTCACATTGCTCTCGTTTAAATGTAGCGAAATTCTAAATTACAGTCAATTGAAGACACACAACACAAAAAATGTTTCTTTCTCTTCCAGTAGATATCCAAACATGCGGTCCTTTTTCTTAATATCATGCACTTTTTTTATATTTTTGTCTTAAGGGTCAGATTCACGATCAAATGCTTAAAACTAGATTACAATTTTTCGCGCCGAATTTATTAGCATTTTAAAAACACCAAATTTGCTTGTGAGTCACTGTGATCAGCATGTATTCCATATGTAACAATCAATATTTCTAGCGGTATTACACTACAGATTATTACGCTTATTTACCTCTGATATACTAAGAGAATTGAACACAACATAAAACGAAGACGCAAAGACGAGTAAATTTCAATGCGCAATTTGTATGAGACGACAAATTGAATATTAATGTTCAAGTAACGTTGAATTATAAATTCACACATTTCAACCACCAGAGTTTGCGTTTCTCTGAAATGCAAACTGGCACCAAGTCGGCTTAATGAACTGCTAATAATAACTTTGGGAACTTCGTGTATCACATTATGGTGAACACGTTTATTTAATTGTCTTCATTTAGTTACTGCACGTATTCTCCCTAAGTACATGGCTAGAAGCAGTTAAAAAGAACCCCATTTCACAAGTTGCAGAAGAGAAAAGGGATTAAGTAAAATTTTAAAATTAAATATAAGAAATTTTATTACTAATCATATGTTTTGGTTATGGGGGCGAGAGGAAATATCGGATGAGTTTAAATACAACTAAGTGAGATATATGATAAAGCAAATATCGGAATAGTCTAAATAGAAATAAGTGACAAATACGATAATGCTAATATCGGATAAGTCTGAATAGAAATAAGTGACATATATGGTAAAGAGAATATCGGATAAGTCTAAATAGAAATAAGTGACAAATATGATAATGCAAATATCGGATATTCTAAATAGAAATAAGTGACAAATATGATAATTCAAATATCGGATAAGTCTAAATAGAAATAAGTGACATATACGGCAAAGCGAATATCAGACAAGTCTAAAAAGAAACGTGACAAATATGATAATGCAAGTATCGGATAACTCTAACTAGAAATAAGTGACATATGTGGTAAAGCAAATATCGGATAAGTCTAAATAGAAATAAGTGACATATATGGTAAAGCGAATATCAGACAAATCTAAATAGAAATAAGTGAAAAATATTATAATGCAAATATCGGATAAGTCTAAATAGAAATAAGTGACAAATATGATAAAGGAAATATCGGATAATTCTAAAAAGAAATAAGTGACAAATATGATAATGCAAATATCGGACAATTCTAAGTAAAAATAAGTGACATATATGGTAAAGCAAATATCGGATAAGTCTAAATAGAAATAAGAGACTAATATGATAATGCAAATATCGGATAAGTCGAAATAGAAATAAGTGACATATATGGTAAAGCGATTATCAGACAAGTCTAAATAGAAATAAGTGACAAATATGATAATGCAAATATCAGGTAAGTCTAAATAGAAATAAGTGACAAATATGACAATGCAAATAACGGATAATTCTAAGTAGAAATAAGTGACATATATGGTAAAGCAAATATCAGATAAGTCTAAGTAGAAATAAGTGACAAATATGATAATGCAAATATCGGATATGTCTAAATAGAAATAAGTGACAAATATGATAATGCAAATATCGGATACGTCTGAATAGAAATAAGTGGCGTATATGGTAAAGCAAATATCAGATAAGTCTAAATAGAAATAAGTGACAAATATGATAATGCAAATATCATATACGTCTAAATAGAAATAAGTGACAAATATGATAATGCAAATATCGGATAAGTCTAAATAGAAATAAGTTACATAAATGATAAAGCAAATACCAGATAGGTCTAAATAGAAGTAAGTGACAAATATGGTAAAGCGAATATCAGACAAGTCTAAATAGAAATAAGTGACAAATATGATAATGAAAATATCGGCTAGTCTGAATAGAAATAAGTGACATATATGGTAAAGCAAATATCAGTTAAGTCTAAATAGAAGTGAGTGACAAATATGATAACGCAATTATCGGATAAGTCTAAATAAAAATAATGACAAACATTTTACTTCGTCAAAAAAAAAAAACCTGGAAAATCAAATTATCAGAAACTTCGCAATTTCTTTTACCAAGCTCAGTTGCTTAATTTAGTTCTGGTTAAATAAATTTAAAATGAAACTAATCAGTAAGACAAACCAAATTACTCTCTTCAAAGTTACCGAAAAATTTCTTCAATACTGGAAAATATAGAGTTTTATAACTTTCAGATTACATCTACGTAAATTCGGTCCCCTGTATTACGAATACGACTACAAATATTCCCATGAAAATAATGGATTCTAAATTTTGGCCTAGGGTTTTCTTCAGTCAATGCTACGTAGAATATTCCTGGCTTTCTTATCTGTATATTTTTTCTTTGTCCCACTTGTATCTTGTTTGAGACTTCTGGTTCACGAAGGTGTAAACTTTTACCCCTTGAGGGTTAGAGGTGGAGGTTGCTCAGGAAACTTCTGTCCATTTACTATGTGACCCTGAAAGTTATATCTCTCCATTGGGTTAAAAAAGAGAGAGACGTTCCCAGTCCAAAGCCCTCTCATTACATTCAGGTCAGAGCCAAATGGAAAGCAAAGGCACTGCACTTGTTTTCATAAGTCGACTTACATTTTCAGGCCTAGTTTTTGTAAGAATATAACTGGAATATTTTGCCTGTGTATTTATGGAATTGCACTATTTTACTGTTGAGGGGTGTAGACGTAGTTTTGAATAGAAGAGAAAATTTTGGTGATCCATACTTTTTACAGAATCGTCTTTCACTGCTTTACACTTGGAGATGTTTTTTTCGAAACGTCGGTACTAGATTACCACTCTTCGCTGCTTAAAATCCTAATAGTGCGCGGATCCATCCAAATCTTCTAAAAAATGACAAAATTAGTGGTGTTCTGGAGGATCCTACTTTTCTGTTAAGAGTATATTAACGAATTGTAATGACAAACAATTGAAATTTTTAAACGGTAAATTTAGGTTTAACAGGATCGAAGATTCCATTTCATCACGATCTACGATTCGCGACGTGGCAGAACTTTGAAATGTTCTTGAAATTGCGGAGGGACATAGTATCGATGAAAATAGTAACGGAACTGACATTTCGGAAAAGTTATTAAATTACTTAAAGACAGACCAAAGGTAGAAAGATTCTCCGAAACAACGGCATATTTAACATTCAGCCCAGTGTTAAATGCAGATCACTGGATAAAGGTTTTAATTACGAAGAGTTGATTTTATTAGCAGCGGGATCCATTCAAATGGCATATTTATGAAGTAAGCATTTTAACTGCGTAAATTTACAGATATTTAACTGTGCTCACTTAACCTTCTGGTAAAAGTAAAGTGGAAACAAGGTGAAGCTTTGGATATCGAGAAAGATAAAGTGATATGCAACAGAAGAGACAGAAGTGGAAGCGAGCTGAACAGACACGTTGCATGCAGACTTATGTTTGTTTATGGGCGTAGGTCGAGCACATCTCGTTAAGAATTTATCTTAAAGAAAATGTCTGTATATTCTCTTAACCTTTTGGCGCCGGAATTATTTTTTTTAATTTAGCACACCCTGTATATGAAATGTGAATAAAACATGAACCAAATAGTTACAATTATGAAACAAACTGCATTTTGAAGAGAAAAAAACGGAGAGTATATACCGTGTTTAAAATATTCAGTACCCGTATTTGTTGAATAAATATATAAAATTCAACATTTAGAGGTTAGCGGTGCGATACGACCAATATAGGGGTCGTTAGGCGTCAAAGGGTTAAATGACAGCACTGCAGTAAGTAACGAGTCACGTACAGTTTGTTTCCTTGCGCTGTGTGCACTAACTCTAAAAGTCACTGTGACCATTAAACCATGACATTTAGCATTATTTCACTCAGTATTAAATGCAGTTCTTAATTCTTGCGATTCTCAGAATCAAATGCAATGTATAGTTGAGTTATAATTTGAAGTTGGTTTATTATAAGGGAAAAAAACTTAATAATTCAGTACAAGAATAGTTGTAATATTAAATGAAAATTTATTATATTATTACTGACAATTATATATTTTAATAAAGAATTTAAATCCCGTGGAAGGCCTCAGCCGATCCCGGTGGTCGCTCGGCCTAAGACATAAGTCTGCGGCTGCTGCCTTGCTGGGATGGAAAATTCGAATCCCGCAGGTGGCTTGAATTCTGTCTCTGGTGAACCTTGCGACTTGTCCGATAGAAGTCTCTGCGACGGGTTGATTACTCGTCCAGAGGAGTCCTACCGATTGTGTGTGTGTTTATGTGTGTCACTGAATGTGGTCACGCGCAAAAATAACTATCTGCACGTCTAGTGTGTAGGTAGAGAAGGTCAGTCTAGGAAGGATCGTTTCACGTGACTCTTCGTTTGTCAGTGTGTTTTATTTTTTTAGGAATATGTGATGAAAATAAACCTCATGACCTCATTTCTCTATCAGGCAATGGGTCTTGTTTAGAACAATGTATTTGTGCAGTTATGCTTAGGCCTACATCTATATATTAGTATAATCCCTATAGGTACTTATTACTGATTAGAAGATCTGAAATCCATTTTTGGCATTTGCAAAGAGGATATATATTTTAGTTGTTGAATTTGGCATGTAGGTAAACAGCAAGCCTTTCCTTGATTACGCTTGTCTACAAAGTTCGAATAGGAGATAATAAACGTGCGTGTAACCGACTGCATGAAATAGAAACTTCCTAGAGAATCAATCAGTCTCTAAGATGGCGACTAAATCTCTCATATTTGGTAATATCCCGAGGTTCATTTCTCTTGTCTAAACAAGTCCAAAGGAATCAAACAGAAAACAGCAATACCAAATACACAGTGGTTTTTAAGATAAACAAGTCGTATGTATTACAAGATTGTAATTACAAAATTGAAAACCTTCAATTCAGGAATGTGGTTACACGTTTCGCCTACCTATTGTAGCCTTTTTCAAATATTCAATATAGTCCCAGCTAAAACATCACAAAGTATCCCCATTCCTAAACACCATTGTGTTCCCTTATCAAACACATAATATTGCAGTTTTACAATCAATATGTTAACTACATATATATCTTATAAATCATTCGATATCTATCTCTTGTACTGACTAGATACCTAAATATTTTAGTACCTATAAAACAAAAGGGGATTTTGTAAAACTGAATGTGAAGTTTCTCCCAAATTAGGTAGTGAGGGCCCACAGGGGTAGCTCTACATTTTGTAACCTCGGAGCTACGTGGAGCGTCAGGAAAGTAATGACACTGAATGCGTGACTCGACAACTGGCAAAGCTATAGCCACAACTCTGACACCAGCCGAGACATACTTTCTTACTTGATGATCAGTGCAAGTTTCAACTCGATAGCATTAACACGTCTGATTTGACAGCGAGTTGTGTAAGTGTGTGTAGTAGTGACGCGTTACGAAAATGGAGAAACGAAATCTCGACCAGCGTTGCGCAATCAAATTTTGTGTCAAACTTAATGAAAACGAAACAGAAACCTACGAAAACTTGAAAGGGCTTATGGAGAGCATGCTCTATCAAGGACACAGGTTTTTAGATGGCATAAAGCATTTTTAGATGGCCGTGAGAGTGTGGAAGACGAACCTCGTTCTGTAAGACCTTGCACGTCAAAAACGGACGAAAATGTGACCAAAGTGAGGGATCTCGTGGAGTCTGATCGACGTTTGACATTCAGAATGATCAGTGGTGTGTTGAATTTGAATCGCCAAACCGTCCACGAAATTTTGACTTTCGAACTGGGCATGCAGAAAATTTGTGCCAAGCTGGTCCCAAAAATTCTCACCAATGAACAGAAGGAAAACCGAAGGAATGTGTGCCTGGACCTTCTTGAACGCATCGAAAATGACAAAAAT
>Ga0123355_10021049_pt1 | contig 10432 bp, 14 predicted proteins | sample TergutEmb28metaG_3_FD_89872 | JGI IMG/M metagenome (GOLD analysis project Ga0123355, IMG submission 89872) | Embiratermes neotenicus P1 segment gut microbial communities from Petit-Saut dam, French Guiana - Emb289 P1 | ecosystem: Host-associated > Arthropoda: Insects > Digestive system > Gut ... | reverse complement strand
TGCCCTAAAACTTCCATTTGCATGATAAAAGCCTATCCTCTCGGACAGGCTTGTTTTTGTATGCTAGGAAACTGTTCACGGCTTCGAGACGTATGCGTGGCGTGGCATGTCATCGGCGAAATGCGGCTGTGCCGCTTCACCACTTGATTCTTTGTGCGTTGCAGTCTTCTTTTAGGATTACGCGGGCCATTTTTGCAAAAATTTCGGGGTTGCCGCTGGTGTAGTATGTTATGGTTGGTTCGTTTTGTGTACTTTGGGTGATTTGTTGCGCGGCGGCGATTGCTGTGGCTGTGGCGGGATTTATGAAGGTTATGTCTCCTAGCGTGTGGGTTATTGCGTCCTGTAGTAGTGGGTAATGGGTGCAGCCTAGGATTAGTGCGTTTACTTTTCCGCGTAGGTCGGCTAGGTAGGTTTCTGCGGCGAAACGGGGTATGGGATGGTCTTTTAGGCCCGCTTCCACCATTGGTGCGAATAATGGGCAAGCGCGAGTGTGAAGTTCTATATCGGGGCGTGATTCTGAGAATAGGCGTGCGAATAGTCCACTTTTCACAGTTGCCGCCGTGGCTATGAATACTGGTTTTAAGTCGGGGGTTTTGTCGGCTAGTTTTAAGGTGGCTTTTACTGCTGGGCGAATCGTATCAACTATAGGCAGATTGGGGAAATAATTTCGTAGCGGCTCTAGCGAAGTTGAAGAACTTGTTCCGCAAGCCATTACAATCATTTTCGCGCCCTTGCTTTGTAGAAAGTCTATTATTTCGCGACCGTGGCTGATTAAAGTTTCTGGGTTTTTGCCGCCGTATGGTGCGCGAGCGGTATCACCTACGTAGATTAAACTTTCGGTGGGCATGACGCGGCGAAGTTCCTGCAAAACCGTTAGCCCACCTACTCCCGAATCGAATACGCCTATTGGGCTATTCATTAGGATTTTCCAATGCTATGGCAAGTAGTTGTTCTACCAGTTCTTTTCGCGGAACGCCGCTGGCTTCCCACATTTTGGCGTACATACTTATTGGCGTAAACCCAGGTAGGGTGTTGACTTCATTAAAAATTACTTGCCCGCCTTCTTCCACAAAGAAATCCACGCGGGACAAACCGCGTCCACCTAATGCGCGGAAAATTTCCAACGCGTGATTTTGAATTTCCGTAACAACTTCGTCGGGCAGGTCTGCTGGGACTACTGTTTGGGATTCTGGATTAACGTATTTTGCGTCGAAATCGTAGTAATCGCCAGCGGTTAGGACTTCGCCAACCACCGAGACTTTTGTAGAAATTCCCGCGCCAAGAACGCCAACTTCCACTTCACGCCCTTTAACGGATTTTTCTACTATTACCCGTGAGGAAAATTTCAGTGCGGTTTTGAGGGCAGCGGTGAGTTCTTTTTTGTTGGTGGCTTTGGAAATTCCAATAGAAGACCCACCAACCGCAGGTTTTACAAAACACGGATAACCTATCTTATACCGAATCTTTTTAAGTGCGTCCTCAATGTCTGCGTGAATCGCGTCTGCACCAAACACCAAAAACTCTGCTTGCGGAACACGCAGACCTTTTGCAACAAGTTTCATCAATGCCTTATCCATAGCAACCGCAGAAGCCGCAACGGGACAGCCCACATATGGAATCCCCGCGAGTTCGCAAAGTCCTTGAATAGTGCCGTCTTCGCCGTTAGGCCCATGCAAAACGGGAAAAACTACATCTACAGGAATGGTTTTCACCTTTTCGGAAACAATTCGCAGTAACCCGCGATTAACTCTGTCGGGGCTTAAAATTGCGGGTGTTCCGAATTTTTCCCAGTCGATTCCGTCAATGTTGTCCAGCTTGCCGTCGTACATTAGCCATTTGCCTGCCCGTGTTATATACACAGGAATTACATTGTGTCCACTTAACGCGTGAAACATTGTGGTCACGCTTGCTTTAGATATGTCATGTTCGGGAGAGTATCCTCCAAACAGCACTAAGATATTTTTTTTACTCATATAAAAACCCTTTCTACGGCGAAATGCGACCGTGCCGCTTTTTTGTATTGTATAATATATGTTCCTTGCGGTAAATACGCGCATTGATTATAATTCCTACAAAGGAGCTGTTACAACATGGAGACAGAAAAAAAATTAGGATTGTTTTCAAAAATTAAACAAGGGCTTTCCAAAACAAGAGAGAGCATCATGGGTGGTGTTGGGCAAGTATTTGCGGCATTCCGCACAGTTGACGAGGAACTTTTTGAAGAACTCGAAGAAGCCCTAATAATGGCCGACATGGGCGTTGAAACAACCATGAACATTTTAGAAAAACTTCGCGCCCGCGTGAAATCTGAAAATGTAAAGGAAAGCGAAGCAGTAAAAACAATGCTGGCAGAAGAAATTTCCGCCGCCTTAACCGCCGAAACAACCCCATTTGAACTAACAACCCCCGCCGTACTTCTAATTATAGGCGTAAACGGCGTAGGAAAAACCACAACCGTAGGAAAATTAACAAAATGGTACAAATCCGAAGGAAAGTCTGTTCTGGTTGCCGCTGCCGATACCTTCCGCGCCGCCGCAATAGACCAGCTAGGCGTATGGTGCGAACGCGCAGATGTAACAATGATTAGACAAGCCGAAAATTCCGACCCAGCCGCAGTAGTATTCGATGCCGCCGCCGCCGCAAAGGCACGCAAAATAGACCTGCTAATCTGCGACACAGCAGGAAGACTTCACAACAAAAAAAACCTAATGGAGGAATTGCGCAAAATCAACAGAATAGTCTCAACCCAATTCCCCGAAGCACAACGGGAAGTTCTCTTGGTGCTGGACGCAACCACTGGACAAAACGCCCTTCAACAGGCAAAACTATTCCAAGAAGTAGCCGACATCACTGGCATTATCCTAACAAAACTAGACGGCACAACAAAAGGCGGCATAGTAGTCTCCATCAAAAACGAACTAGACATTCCAGTACGATTCATAACAGTAGGCGAGGGCATAGACGACCTACAGCCATTCGACGCAGACATGTTCGCCCGCGCTTTGTTCGAGGAATAATTACCATGAAAGATAGAGGAGGCAATTTTATGAAGAATCAAGCATTTAACCCGTTCCTGCCAAGTTACGAGTACATTCCAGATGGTGAGCCATATGTTTTTGGCGACCGAGTGTACGTATTTGGTTCGCATGATTGTTTTGATGGGATTGAGTTTTGCTACAATGATTACGTCTGTTGGTCTGCTGATGTGAACGATTTAGGCGATTGGCGATATGAAGGCGTAATTTACAAAAAAACGCAAGACCCAAGAAATCCCGACGGAAAGCATTGTATGTTCGCACCCGACTTAACCAAGGGCGCAGACGGACGCTACTATCTATACTACGGATTAGACCGCGTGGGAATAATCGCGGTGGCAGTATGCGACACGCCCGCAGGGCAATATCAATTCCTAGGTTATGTACAACGCGCTGATGGCAGTGTAATAGGCGAGAAAAACGAATTTTATCAGTTTGACCCTGGAATTTTTATTGACGACGATGGACGGATTTTCCTATACACAGGCTTTGCGCCGCGCCCCGACACCTTTATAAATGCGAAGTCAACAGGCGGTAGGACAATGGAAGCCTTCGGAAGTTTCTATATCGAACTGGAAAAAGACATGATGACTGCAAAGCACGAACCAAAACCACTAATCCCAGTAGTAGGAAAATCCCAAGGTACGGGCTTTGAAGGTCATGAATATTTTGAGGCAAGTTCCATGCGAAAAATTAATGGACGTTACTACTTGGTGTACTCGTCAATAAACAGCCACGAACTATGCTACGCTACCAGCGACCGCCCCGACGGTGACTTTAAATACGGCGGAATCCTAGTAAGCATAGGCGACGTAGGTTTTGATGGCAGAGCCACCAAAGACGCATTAAATTACATGGGCAACACCCACGGCGGATTAGTAAAAATAAAAGACCAGTGGTACATCTTCTATCACAGGCAAACCAACTTGCATCAATACTCCCGCCAAGCCTGCGCCGAAAAAGTTTTCTTCGAGGCCGACGGTTCAATTAAGCAAGCAGAAATCACAAGTTGCGGGTTAAACCCCACGCCACTATCCCCAATAGGCGAGTACGAAGCACGCATAGCTTGCAATCTAATTGGAAAAGATGGCTGTATTTTCTACGCCTTCTACGAAAAACCTCCAGCAGGAAACAACCCATACTTCACCCAAGACGCTCCTGACGTTGACCCAGCGGAAATTTTAAACGGCAATCAACGCGCACCAAAACAATACATCGCAAACATGTGCGACGGCGCGATAGCTGGATTCAAGTATTTTCAATTTGAGGGCAAACCTTCAACCATAAGCGTAACATTTTGGGGCTGGGAAAATGTTAATGGCAAACTTCAAATTTCTACAGATATAAACGCCGCACCTCTAGCCGAAATAAACGTAACTCCTTCCGAAAACCGTCAAACCCAATCCGCAAGCATAACCTTCCCCAGCGGAAAACAGGCAATCTTTTTCAAGTACATTGGCGAAGGGCGTTTGGATTTTATAAGTTTTGAATTAAGATAAAGGAACTGCACTTGCAGGACTAATGCAAACGCACCTCGAAACCGTGAATGCCGAGCGACACCCGAAAACGCGAAATGAGCGTTTTCGGGCGGTTTTGCCGCGACAGCATTCACGGATTGAGAGCGCGTTCGCTATAGCAAAAAATGCTGAAAGGGATTGGGAAATATGCTTGATTTGGAAATAATCGGACGTGGTGCGACCACCACAATATATCGTGATGGCAACAAAGCAGTAAAGTTATATGTAAATGCACCTCCCAATGAAGTAGAGAACGAAGCTAACCTCCAGATGTTCGCATTTAACGCAGGTCTGCCTGTTCCTGCTGTTATTGGTGTTCGCCATTTAGACGAAAAAAGCATTGCCTTAGATATGGATTTCATAAATGGCAAACCAATGTTTCAACCAAACATGGATAAAGATGAGCGAAATAATGCAATCAATACATTGGTTAAACTGCAATGCATGATACATAAAGTGCGGGCAATCGGTCAACCAAAACAGATTGATAAAATACTGCGTAAAATTAAGCAAACACCGCATATATCCGAATCACGAAAAAGTGAATTATTATTATCATTAGAACAGCTTGATAACGATTCCGACAACTTATGTCATGGAGATATTCACCCTCTTAATATCCTTTACGATGGGAGCAAACATTGGATTATTGACTGGGTGGATTCAACGGCGGGAAATCCTCTTGCTGATGCTTGCCGAACATATTTAATTTTTAAGCAATTTATGACGCGCCAAGCTGGAACTTATCTTCGGGCGTTTTGTAAAGAGGTTAATGTAAAGTCTGAAGATGTTCTTGTGTGGCTACCAATTATTGCGGCGGCTAGACTTAGCGAAAATATGGACGATAAGTCGAGGGCATGGCTGATGGATTTACAAAATGCACCTCTCTAACTCACAATGTTACGTATGGAAGCCCCGTAAGGAGTGTTGAACATGATAAATAACGTCATGAAAATTTTCATTGCGGGGGTACTCGCGCTTACAATGGTTTGGTTTGCGGATAGATTCGTAAGCTTTTTAGTCGTATTTGAATACGATATAGCTTGGTCGTACATCATGGGATGGCTCATGCGTAATCAAGAGCCTTGTGTTTGCTGTGTTTCATATCGTGTCGCTAGAATATTGATTCGCGCATTACTGCTTTACTATTGGCGGTTAGTGGTTGCCCTATTCGCGTACATGGTAACTCACATCATGCTGTTTTATTTGGAAAGCAAAAATCGGCGTGTGTCTATTGTGTTGGTTGCGATTACCGTTTTATTTTTCGCAGCACAATTTTATGTGCCTATTGTATACCGCCCCAATGATTGCTATTTTGCCAGTCCTTGGGGTCTTCCTTTGGAAGATTTAAACGAAAAATTTACATTTATATACAAAAATGCGTAATGTTGCGGGCATAAGCCAAACCGAAGCCCAAAAATCCGCAGATATGTTTATGAAGTGTAGATATTTGGATAATGAAACCGACAACAAAGGTGTGATTTTCGCCACAGGCACGCCCGAATACGCACATTATCTATACCGATAAAGCCGATAAATATGTCACTTTTTCAGCAAGTCAAAATTTCAAATGCCATTCAAGCCATACGCGCATGAGTGGCATTTTTAATGCTTGCAAAAAAAATCTAAAATCATAAAGGGGTAGATAATATGGCAGTATTCAGAGTGAACAAAGATAAAAATTATACGGTAATGAGCAACCACCATTTCAGAAACAGGGAGTTATCACTAAAGGCAATGGGGCTATTATCCCTCAGAGCCTGTTTAATATCTTGAAAATTGCTACCAATTGTCATAAAATGTGTTAAAAGCGCAGGGGGCAAGCAAATGAGAAAAGCGTATCCTAGCGATATAACCCGAGAGCAATACGAGTTAATCAGACCCGAAGTTGAGGGTTACAAAAAAACAACGCATCCACGTGATTACGATTTATACGATATTCTTTGTGCGATACTCTATCTTGTAAAAGAAGGTATATCGTGGAGAGCAATGCCACATGATTTTCCGGAGTGGAACAGCGTTTATTATCATTTTCGAACATGGTCAAAAAAGGATGAAACAGGACAATCTTTCTTAGACCAAATACTTGCCGAGTTAGTGGTAATGGAGCGTTTATCCCATGACAGAGAACCCAAACCAACAATGCTGATTGCTGATTCCAAGAGTATTAAAAACGCAGACACAGCAGAAACGAAAGGTTACGATGCGGGAAAAAAACATCGGGTGTAAAGTTGCATATGGGTTGCGATATTATCGGTATGCTACACGCCATTACTGTTACTGCTGCAAGCGTGAACGACCGTGATGGTGCGCTGGAAATGATTGAGTTATTTCGAGGCAATCTCTCAAAAATCTTGAAAGTGCTTTGCGATGGTGGCTATACAGGTGAAAAATTCGAGCTGGCTGTAAGAAATTTGTTGGGCGCGGCAGTTGAAATAGCCAAAAGAAACGAGCTTCATAAGTTTGCCGTTATTCCAAAAAGATGGATTGTTGAGCGCACATTTGCATGGCTTGACAAGTATCGTCGCTTTTGGAAAAACTGCGAACGATTCACCGATACTCTTGCTCAACTTGTCACTCTGGCTTTCGTTCGCTTGATTTTAAGGAGATATTAAACAGGCTCTCATGCTAAACTTACCCGATAATTGGGATTATACCCTCAAAGGTCTATCAACCATTTGTAGCGATGGGCTTACAAGCGTTCGCAACACATTAGTTGAATTAGAGAAACACGGCTATGTTAAGCGTGAGCGTATGCGTGATGAACATGGACGGCTTGCCCATACGGAGTATTCGATATTTGAAGTACCTCAACCAGTTGTGCAGACCAACCCGCAAAATCCTCATGTGGATAACTCGCCGTGACGAGTGCAAGAAGCATACTATATACCCACAAACCCAACAATTCTGCATTAGTGCATTTTGCCCTGTTCGATGATGCGTTTCTGCGTAATGGAGATGCGAAAAACCTATGTTGGAAAACCCAACGTAGGTTTTCCCTATGTAGGCTTTTCGCACGCTATTAAGTATTAAGGTAATTAAAGATTTAAGAATTAAAGAACTTATGTTATTAAATACTCACTCTCCCGTCCTTCGGTTGAATAACGGTGATTTTGTTGCTTTTTCTTCAAAAGCATACTGGCTGATAAAGAAGCGATAACGCATAGGTGCACAAATTTTCGTAATTTTATCGTTTTGGCCTTGCGCTTTGGTTGGCTGGCGCGCTACAATTATCTTGGGAAGATATAACCTAAAATCGAAAGGTGTGGAAAAAATGAGCAAAGAGTACATCCCAGTAGCCACAAGCGAAACGGTTTATTATGAACCGCAAACCAAAGAAGAATTTAACGAGTTGATGGAAACCGTAAAAGTTGGGGATATGGTCTACAACAAGTGGGTTTTCAGCGGTTTATGGTACACCGTTGGGCTTAATGATGAAACAGACCCATCATCAAAGTGTCTATTCCCCAACATCGTCATGGACGAACATTTAGCACCGCTAACACGCTGGGGCATGGCACGATACGATTACTTAAAATCTGAGCGTAAATTCATGGTGGCACAGTTTGGTATTGTTGGACTACACAAACATTGCCTTGAAATTGAGAAACAAGCCGAAGAACGCAAACGCTCCATGATGGCAGCTATCCGCAAAGACCCCGCAAACAGGGTAACAGAGCGTGATAAAGCCCAAAGCCCTATGGATTGGGTGCAGAGAATGAATATGTTTCAGGCGCGTGTGCATGAATCAATTTACGCCGATTTAATTTACGCATAATGAATGTTACTAATTTTGGCCTTGCGCCAACCATTTCAAGCGCGCGATGATTTCAAAAGCCCGAAGCGGCGGTTTTCTCGCAAAAGTTTCCCGCCGCTTCTAAAGCAACACCCGAAGGTGCAGAACAATTCTAACACAGAATAATTCAGCCTTTCAATCGTGTTGCAAAACAAACTATGAGAGGATGATTTCAAAATGCAAAGTATCTTAGAAGAATTTGCCCGTGGCAACATTAATCCCGATGTAGGCTCGATTACTCGTGGCTCTCACTATGACGACCATGAAAGCCTTATGTGAAAATGAGGATAAGCTATCCTCCGAACTCACAGGCGAGTTAGCCGAAGCCCTTAAACGTTATACCGACCTCCAACTTGAAGCGAACCAGATAACAAATGTTGATAAATTTATCTATGGTTATCGTTTAGGCGTTCTGATGACAATGGAAGTTTTTCTCGGCAGGGATAACGCCATCTTCGGAAAGGAGGGCGAATAATCTATGCCATGTTGAATAATTTTGAGATTACCCACAAAGCAACAAACAGGCTTGAAGCATCTATTTTAGGTGCTTCTTTTTTTACCGAAACAACAAAACCACAAAAATATGAGAGGAAGTGCCACATGAGCAAAAACAGAACCCGAAACAACAGAGTTGTATTTTGTCTAAATGACGAGGAATTACAATGCCTTGAACAGAAAATGGAGAAGTTGGGTATTAAAAACCGTGAGGGCTTCATAAGAAAAATGGTGATGGACGGCTACATTATCAGCATTGATACAAGCCCCGCCGCCGAACTTGTGCGCTTAGTACGAAATTCAACAGGAAATATAAATCAAGTGAGTAAAAGAGCCAACGAGAGCGGTTGTGTTTATGAAAATGATGTGCTTGAAATACTGGCTGAACACAAGCAAATTATATCGCTGGCGGTTGAAGCACATAAAAACACGCTCGAAATGCTGAAAAAATAATCTTGCCATGAAATGCTTAATATATCAGCATGACAAATGTTCAAAACTCAACATAACCAATGACCAATTTTTCAGAAAGCAGGTGATTTATAGCCACAACATGGATAAAACCAACATACGCCCATAACCGCTACAACACGAAAACCACTATCAAACGCAAAATTGATTACATAACCAACGCAGAAAAGACCGTTTCGGTTGAGGGTGATTATTATTATGACGAGCAAGGGCAAGAGAAATGGAAGAAGCTGACGGAAACAACGCCCATCGGCGCAATCCCCTCTGTCAACGCAATGTTCGCATACGCACAAGACCCCGATAAAACCAAAGATAACGGACTAATCACAGGCTACGAATGTACGCCAGAATATGCCCATGAGGAATTTGCCCTTACGATGGAAATGTACGAACATAACACAGGGCGAAAACAAAAAGACAATTCACGATTGGTTTATCATATACGCCAAGCATTTAAACCTGATGAAGTAGAACCCGCCGTTGCTAATCAGATTGGGTATGAATTGGCACTTGAATACACAGGCGGTAAACACGCCTTTGTAGTGGCTACTCATACTGACCGCCAACACATACACAATCATATCATATTTTGTGCTTTCAATCTTGAAGCTGACGGAAAATTTCGTGATGCCTTTTTCAATTACAGGCACGTTGCTGAAATTTCTGATAAGCTGTGCAGGGAATATGATTTGTCTGTTATTGAGCAAAAGCAAGGCTGGCGCGACCCTTATAATGAGTGGGAACAAAAACAAGGTGTCGTAAAAGAAGATAAGCCGATGTCGCACCGTAAGCGGTTTGAAGAAATAATCGGTTTTTGCTTGAAAAAGAATCCCAAAGATTTTGACACGCTTTTGAGATATTTGGAGGGTTACGATTGTTACGCAAAACGGCGAGGTAAAAACATTTCGGTTACAACTCCGTTTAGTCAAAAGCCGATTCGGTTATCTTCGTTGTCTGTTGAATTTGATGAGCATGGTATCAAAGCGCAAATTGAAGAACAACGAAACCAACCGCAGGCTCAAAGTTACAATTATCCTCAATCCCAAAACGCCAACACCCACAGCGACACGCAAAACCACACTTCAATTTCAGCAAGTGATTTTTCACATGGTAATTTT
>Ga0123355_10021048_pt1 | contig 10433 bp, 9 predicted proteins | sample TergutEmb28metaG_3_FD_89872 | JGI IMG/M metagenome (GOLD analysis project Ga0123355, IMG submission 89872) | Embiratermes neotenicus P1 segment gut microbial communities from Petit-Saut dam, French Guiana - Emb289 P1 | ecosystem: Host-associated > Arthropoda: Insects > Digestive system > Gut ... | reverse complement strand
GGCCAATGAAAAGGGCCGAAACATGTAGTTGTTCTTTATGTAATAAATTATACATATCTCTACCACCATATAGTTGTGTTAGACAGGTATACACACTCCAATCTAGTTTATTATAAACACAACAGGGATGACGAACCTTATGACCAGGAATATTCCCTTGGGGGTAAAGGTGGCCAGTGCATAGGACTGACAACCCTACCACCTTGTGCCAATTGTGTTGAAATCTAGGAGCCTCAATTTCCTGCAACCCTCAGGACTGTCCAGGCCTGTAATGGGATTGCTTTTATCTCAAAATGTATATTGTGTAATGACATTTAATAGATTGTTCTTGCAAACTAGTTTTGATGCATTTGAAACAAACCAGGCCAAGCTATATTTCAGGTTCTGCCTGATATCATCTTAGTGCTGAATCATTTGTACTATGTTTGATCCTTGCCACATTCCGGAAGGACTGATAAAATTATGTTGTGATTTGTCCTACGTTGTGCTTGCAAGATATGAATATTCAGTTTTATTTTTATTTATTTCTAAACCAACCCCCACTGGCAGCTGATGGAGGTGCTGTGTTCTGCACAGCATTTGTGTTTTTGTCCATTATGTTAGTATCATGAGCACAGGCAAGAAGTTGTGTCACATTGTAGTGCCTTCTGGTTTTCTTGATTCTAAAGTAAAGTTAAAAAGCAATGGTATAAAGCATTTCTTTGTTTCTGACCTTTCAGAGTAGGATACTTATTCAAAAATGTTTGACTTTCTTGTAGGTTGTTTTAAAACTTGCTTTTTAATTAACCTAACTAGTTCCATTGATACACCAACTTGAGAATATTATACAAAACCTCTCTGCTGACTGAATTATTGGCTCTTTCATACTTCGTAAATGGCTGATGTAGAGTTGTAATATATTCCCATTTTTTCTCCAGTGTCTGATAAAATGCAGAATATCTGATCAGTGGTTTATCTGTATTGTTTAAATCCACACTGATGATCACCTGTAATGAAGTCCACATATGGAGTTAACCTTGAGCAAACAATGCTGGATTCCATTTTTTATTGAGTAGGTAATTAGGTTGTGCATAAGTAATATAGTTTTACCACTTTTGAGCAATGCCTGGTAACATATCTTTTAACTTTTCAGCAGCAAACTCTACCTCAAAGGAAATTTTGGCAGGTGCAATAATGGCAGAGCTGTATGCATTTTAGACTATGAATTCAGGAGCTGACAAGTGAGTCTTCTGGAGGTAAATTAGCCCTTTTCATGTTTCACCAAGTTGGGTGTATGAGGTAAATCTTTTTCAGTCCATTTATATCTCAACAAATATTTCTGATTTGTTCATGCTGTTTCATGCTCATTAATTTTATCTTTCAGATATTCCCTCTTCTTATTCCTGACATTTCTGCTGAATTCAGGTAGGTGCAAAATTACACCTAAAACAGCTTTGGAACATCGTAGTGCATCCTAATATTGAAGAAAAGGTAATGAAATATGGACTTAAGGAATAAAATAAATATTTGCAATATTAACTGTGATACAAATGTCTGATAAAAGAATTGGCTATAGTACCCGCATAGAATGCGAACCAGGCATCAGAATTCAAAGACGAATGATGAATGCCAAAAAAAGTAGGTGGAGAACCAACTGAATCTTAGAGGTTTGGTAACAGACTGGTCTAATCCTGCATAGTGCATATTGATAATGTTTGTCCACATACCTGTTCAACACTAGTGCATATTGCAGAGCAGCCCAGTCTGCAGTTCATAAGTTGCTACAGAATGTTTTTTTTAAAGGTGCTCAAATGAGACGTAATTTCTTTTTGGCCCTCGTGGAGGTTTATGTATATAGTTTTATTCTCCTTAAAACTGAGACTTTTGCTAGAGCACCTTGTGAATATAGATTAGGCAACAGGATACTAGTAGAAAATTAGGAGACAAGAATTATACATATTGTGCCTGTGGTTTAAGACCTTTTTAATCCCTTACTTTCTGCAAACCCACATTTCAGTGTTTTGTAGGCTTATATTCGAACTTTTCACACACACACACACACACACATTTGTAAAGCATAGCTGAGGATTCCATCTGTCTGGGATATAAAGCATCACTTGATAATCAATTACCAAAGTTTTGAAGGAATAGAGTGCCTTTGTTTTGGCCAAGCTATATACCCTTGAAGATAAATGTACTGTTTCTCCAAAACGTCGGAATCCCAGTACCATTGACACGGCGTCATATCCATAAAAAAAGAGTTCTGAACCACCCTGCCATTCAGAATATATACTATATATTATTTTTATGTGGATAAGGGCGCCTGAGGAGTTGAATGAATTAAGGATTTGGCGTGTCTTCTGTAACGTAAACAATCAGCATTTAACAACTGCAGTGGGTAAAAATAAGACATGTGGGACATACGACAGACTTTGTGTGGCACGAGTAAAGTTTCTGGAAGTTCCATTGCTCTCTGTGACCCATGGATTACTTGAAATTGCGGGCTTTTCAACACTTCCGGCGAACAGGACACTTGTCGCTATTGGTCCTAACCTCACCGGAAGACGACTGTCATGTGTTTCGGTGCCTTGGAGGCGGAATCGTCCACCATGCGTGGTTCGAAATTGGCGTTTATTGACGTCGTAATTTAGGATGTAGAATGTATTACATTTTGTAGTGTTTCTATGGTGGTGCTGTTGTATGTTTCAATGTGTTGTCTTCATCTCCACTACAGCGTCTGAATCATTGTTTCTTACAACGTCATGTGCAAGGTAAGCCCCGGTCACTTCTAATGGTCAGCAGTCGTAAGTAATAATTTCATAAAATATTGTTACACATGGTACATATATTTTCTGCAGTAACTTCAGACGAAGTGTTTAAGCCATTAATTACGATTGAATAATTGCGGAGTGTTGTTGGGGAGATCTCGACAGTGTTGGAAAAACGCTTGTGTCCATGGTTTACCGCGTTTATAATTAATCATGTTAGAAACGAATGGAATATTTATTTGACTCACTAACGTGTACATGAGTCGTTTATAGTACAAATTGTGACGGTAAAAGCAGGTTCGCCGTCAAGTGGAGACAAAATGTGGTTATAAGGTACAAAGATGTGTGTGTGTGTATTTTGCCCAGTTGCTCGAAGTTCGGTTACGTTTATGCTGTTAAAATCGAATTTCAGGGAGAAACCCATCTCAGGCGTAATAATAAGTTTGTGTATACCCACTAAGATTATACTGTGGAAGAAAATTTTGAGGTTAGTTTACCATTGTGCCACAGACCCTATGATTTGGTATGAATTACAAATATGCCTCTCTTTCTAACATGATAGTGCGAGGACATCTCAGTTACAACGCACGTATTATGTAACAGTTTTATTACTATCAGTGGTGGTGAAATTGGTTTGTTTTTGTTGTTACTGTGATATTCCTTCTTTATTGTTAAGGTGGTATCCTTTCCTTCTCTTTTATTGGCTGTTTTGCTCCTACTGTTTTAGCTGTTCTTGTACGGGTTTCGTTGTGATTAATCTGTAGAACATCTTACTGGTGTCATTCCACTACAAGGTTGCTTTTATCCAGAACACTGCATAAAAACACAGGCACATATCAATTTCTAAAGTGTAATAAACTCTCAGGATACCTGGTCTCCTGGTTGGACCTTGAGCTTGAGACATTATAGATATGGAGCAGGAATAGGAACTGACACACTGATGTCTTTATTTTTAACGTGTAGACTGTCACGTGATAAATTGATGCATTCTTTTGATATTAATCTCATCCCTGTTCTACAGCATTTAGTGCTTTTATATTATTTTCTGCTTTGTTTATACTACTGTATATGTGCAATTTAGAATGTATTGTTTTGTTCAGGTATGCAAGGATACTGTTATGAGTACAAAGGATAAGTGATACAACTGTGGTATGTAAACAGATGTTTACTTTTAGTCTGGGTCTTATTGCAACGTATCTTAAGTAACCCACCTAGTTTCATGATTATGTAGTGTGTGATTAACAACAGTGCTGTTACCCATTGTACAAACATGTTATATACCTTGCTGATGCCAGGCATCAGTGACAGTTTGCACCTAGGGGAACTGGGGGTATGGCCCTCACTCTACATCATCTGTAAGCAGATTTTCCCATAATTTATTAGTAACATGCTATTTTTTTACAATTTTTCTGGAACAGTTATTGTGTATTGCATCTGTAGTACCCTACAAGCATTCAGGCAGTACTGTAATCAAGATGGTTTCCCACTTACCATTTGTGCAAAGTTGAGGATGGCAAGGAATATTGAAGAGGCAATAATCATATTGAGTATCCAGTTCTTATTTATTTTATATATAATAAGACAAGTTGTTTTTCACTCATAAGTCCTGTGTCTGATCTGTAAGGAACCAGAAACACTTATAAAATAATGTGGACAGGCATTATTAAACCAAATATTGTGAATATGAGAGTGTCCAAGGCCAGTTAAGAAATAATAAGTCAGAAAACCTAAAAAGGAGATTAAGAGAGCAGCAGATATATGTAAGAAAATGTTGTAAGCCAAAAATATTGTGCAGGGAAGTTTTATGTGTTGTCAGACAGAATATTGTGAAACTTGCAAAGTTGTACTCATATGGTGAGTTTTTTTTTTTAAAGAATGTCTGGTCACCATTAGTTTTCTTTTCATACAGTGACATGCATTTTTGGAAGTAATAGAAGGATGGAAAACATTACATAATGAGGAGAGTCAGAATTTGTTGTCACAAAATGTCATTAGGGCAATCAAATCAAGGAAGATGAGGTGGGGGTGGGGTCATGTAGAACGTACAGGAGAGAAGAGAAAGTCTTACATGGTTTTGGTGAGAAAACGTGTAGGAAAGAGACAGACTGGAGGACCTGGACAGAGATGGAGAAAAATTGATTTGAAAGAAATGGGTTTGGAGAAGGTGGATTAGATTTATTTCTCCCAGGATATAGTCCAGAGACGGGCTGTTTTAAAGTGGACAATGAACTTCCAGGTTTCAAAATATGCGGGGAATTTAGTGACTAACAGACAATTTGTTAACTTCTCTAGGACTGTGCTCGATTGGGATTCAGGTTGGCGAGTTTGAGCAATTTAACGTAGTTTGCATAACGCTCGCTAGATGGCGGACGCGTTGGTATTACGATGTGGCGTGGTGTAACCCGTGACAGACCAGTAGTTAGTGTGTTCACCACCAGGTTTAACGTCCAAAAATTCTAGTTTTGCCGACGTTGTTTCTTTGTAAATCTGAGAACAAACATGGATTATTTCCGCTTATAACAGTGTAACTGATGGTTTCTTAAAACCGAGACAGAGAGTTCACTTTGCGGTAAGACTTAATCTTATGGACAGTTTAGGCTAGCTAATCAGTCTTGAAATGGCCGTGCCATGGATCGGTCGCCCGCTTCTCATCGCGGAGGCACGGGTTCGATCCCAGGCCAGTCCGTGTGGGATTTGTGGTCGACAAAGTGACCCTTGGACAGGTTTTTGTCTGAGTACTTCGATTTCCTCTTATCAGTATCATTCCACCAATGCTCCGACGTAATACTGATGTCCTTAGAAGGACAAGCAGGCCAAGTCTGGGAACCTTCATACATGGCAGTTCTGTCGATCATCATATATCGTTGGACAGAAAGGTGCGTTCACATTGCTTTGTCTTTGAAGATGCTTCCAAGTGCTGAATCTCTCTTTCAGAGGTACATTTTAAGTCCTGTAATTGTACAATCCGCGTGGCTTCAGTATAACATGCACTTGATACATTAACCAGCTCTATAGCCCGTACTCTCCGTGCAACGCATTCATAATAGACGCTCCTCGGCCCGACTGAGCCATTCTCACTGTCATAACGTAGTCATATGATAGTCATGCTAGTAGTCGTGGGCATAATATTAAAAAGTTAAAACGATGCGGCATAAAAATTAAAATTGTGTTGTAATACTTGTTGGTCAGGTATGGGTAATTAAAACAGTAAGATAATTTATTTTTACTCTTACCTGCCTGGATCTATAATTGTTGTTGTCGTCGTCTATTCATCATCGTCGTCGTCATTATCATCATGAAAGGCAGCAGCAGCAGCAACAACAACAAATGGGTATAAGTCCCTGCAGGCTTGTTTCCTTATTATGGGCGGTGGTTTCCTTCGTCGACCTGTCGGAGTGCTTTCATGCACGAACCTGGGAATGCTGTATTATTTCTTCAATATTTTTATGTGCTATGTCTAGGTCTTTACGGATTAGTAGAAGTACTTCTGTCAAGGCGCTGTTCATTGCCTTGGGTTGCCAACTTGATGTTGTAGAGTGCGTTTTTTTTTTTTTTTTTTTTTTTTTTTTTGTTTTCCACGATGTTTCTGTTAGCGTTCCCAAATTTTCCAAAAATGTAGACACCACTTCAAAATTCTAGGAGCCAGGTGGGTGACATGAGGCGAGTCCCATACTGAGGGCACACAAATAGCAGAAGACCTCACATCCGGGATCCTGTCACCCGTGGTGTAGGTGTTCCTTTGTGACATCTGGTGTTGTCTCAACTTGACCTAACCGTTGTCGTTGTTGTTGTTGTTGTTGTTGTCCTAGTACCCTAAATTTTCTTTTTCACATCTTGCATATACATGGAATGGTAAGTTGGACGGACCTATATACCAGTTATGGAGTTCGTAAGGGGGAAGAGGTTTATACTTGTAGAGCTTGAGGTACGAAATAAGTTGGTCCCTGTGCATGCCATGAAGGCGTGTAGGGGAGTGGAGTTTATAACTCCACGCATTCTTAACCTTGGCACTGGATGTGAATGGTCAGTTCCACACCTGGGGCGTCTTGGGTAGAGTCCCCAGTACCCACAGAGCAGAAGGTTGGATGGAACTGAGAGCCGGTCTGGATGCTTTGGAGAAGAGAGAATACAGTGATACCTCGGCTTAATTCGTTCCGGAATCACATTCGTTAGCCGAAATGAGCTCCTGGAATGGCCCGACCGTTCATGTGTGCTGCGTTATGTTAGCGCGCGCATCCACTAAAACATTCGTTAGTCGAATCCATATTCGTTAGCCGAGTCCGAAAAACAGCGGAAAAAATCTTCGTTAGCCGAAAAAATCGTTAGCAGGTTCACTCGTTAGCCGAGGTATCACTATTTTATATCCACTGCCGGGAGCCGAAACACGATGCTTCGTTCGTCCCACCTGTAGCCTAGGTCTAGAGGGTAGTAGTTACGAAAGTTTTTTTTTTTTTTTAGCAGGACGTTGGTATTTATTGGATTTTGTCAAACGAACAACGCGATGCAGGGAAAATTTGTAAAGTGACAAACAAATATGTAAACTGGGGAGGCTGGTGGTTGTTGTTGTTAGGCAACACTTCGTAATGAACTGCTTGGAATATTTCAGGTTTCCGCCAAGAAATAAATGATAAACTGCGCTCTGAAGGGACTATTACGTAGCGACGTTTCGACTCAACCTATCGGTCCTATCTTCAAGGATCAAGAATCCAAGAAACGAAAACTCTTGACCGTTTGATATGGGAGCGATAGGTTGTCCCTAAACGCCGGTTAGGATTTACCACTACTCTCTGCGTGATAACCCAGAAGAGGACAGTTCTCAACTGCATGTATTATTAATACTTTTGTTTTCCACCTTAATATTAACTCAGTTGTATAAGATCTTATTAACACAGTCCTTGGAGCAGAGTCCCGCCCGAGAATCTAACATTTGCTCAGGAAAGAAGAGGCTCTGCGGTGGTTTTGGAGCCTGAAAGTTTGTCGCCTTGCGCACTGTAGCCATGTACTGGTTCCTCTCCTAAACCTGATAAATCCAGTCCACTCTCCACTCCCTTCTCCTCTGTTTCTTTAAAGAATCATCTGCCTACACCCAGATCCGTTAAACTTTAAAACGTTACAGTCCCTGACGTGCGAGGTTTCAGGCTTCCACCGCGCTGTAGTTGAGGCTTACGCACGTGGTTGCTGGACGTAGGTTCGTAGAATCAACTACCAGCTACTACTCGTAACATCCAAGAACAGCGACGACGACCACCTTCCTGTGTTACTGTTTTAACAATGTTCACATGTTTTCACGGCCTGATATGTTGGGTTTTGTTGATAAAACTAGAAACTCCTTGTAATTATGATAGAAAGCAGGGTGTGAAATTTAAGCAGGTGCAATGCGTTTGTCGGGGCTGATGAATTCGCATTACGTGGTAAGGTATAGGATGACTTTGAGGTAAATATGAACAATTGGTCTGTTATAATTTGTGCTTGTTATAAAAGTGGGACTTCTCAAATGGAAGAAAACCAGTGTGAATAAGATAGAAAGTGTACGTGTTGGTTTTGTTCACGTGACCTTAGAACTGTATAGACCAGTAACAAAGATCAAACAACTCGATTCAGCAAACAGCCAAGCCCAAGCTGAGATTTCTCTCTGCAAATTCAGCTCTCTCAAGCTAGAGTGGACTTCACGTACGCGCGTGTTGCAATGCCTATGGAAACAAGGCAATGTGCCAACAGCAGCCTGAAATATTAGGTATGGTGTGTGTATTTCTGCGTTCCTACGCATTTTTTTTTTCTCTTTTTAGGCGCGTTCGCAAAATTGCGAAAAAGCGACTAATAGCTTCGTCGTGTCTGCTTTGCCCATCTGTCCGCTTTGAGCAACTTGGCTCCCACTGGAAGAATTTTCATGAAATTTTATCTTTTGATTATTTATCGAAAATCTGCCGAGAAAATTCAATTTTCAGTAAAATCTTTCAAGAATGACGGGTACTCTTCGTGAAGACGTATGTACATTTATGGCACTGTACTGCTGAATTCTTCGTAGAATGAGAAATGTTTCAGACAAAAGTTGTAGAGGAAATGAAACACGTTTTATGTTCAATAAATTTGCAACAAAATAGTGCCTTTTATGAGATTATATGGAAAAATACTGTAGAGCCGACGGTGTAGGCGCATTGTATGTTGGATAACTAAGGCTACATACACATACTCAGAATATGTAATACTTATTGCTTTTCGGCGGCGACGGTGGTTACTCGAACGCGCCTGTTTGTTACGTTGTGTGTACATTTCCTGTCTTGTCCCTTACTGCTGCAAGATGGCATTTACTTTTTGGGGTGGGGGGGGAGTGATTTGTAGAGTCGGCACACGCAATTAGCGACTGCCGTTTGCTGTAGCCACATTTGAAGCATCACGTTGGCCTTGTGTGTAATGCAGCATTGCACCATGAAGACATATAGAAGGATAATCACGAGCCTTCGCGCTAGACGAAGGTCTGTTCAGATTCACACACAGACTGCTGTACCGAGGGAAGAAGTACCTTCGATACCTGTTGAGTAGGAGGCTGTCTGGCTACCAGAATTGGCGTGGAAATTGTGGCGAAGAGAGACGTTTCTTGCCTTTACCTGGAATCGAAACCCAGCCGCCTTGGGGAGACGTCGGAAATATTTAGGAAGCGTGCTGATAACTTTCAGTTGAACCGTGTTCATCATTCAGGTTGAAAGTTGACTTACTTATTACAAAATTCGACTTGCATCTCCCTCTGATTTCGACACTCCGACGAAAGCCGCTTCCTTGTTTCTTCCAGTAACTTCTGACCACTGCCTGCGATACTGTCTTGAAGTAAGCCAATAACCGCTTCCCTTTGCATTTCCTTTAACTCGGGCGTTGTAATCGACATATGTCTAGTTCTAGGAGTAGGGATGGTGTATATAATGTCTGAGGTTCGAGGCTTACTGACTGCGATTCATATGGAACTGCTTAGAGTTCCCATGTGTAACAATATCTGCCCGTCTGTAATTTTCATTGCCACCAAATTGATAAAACGTACACTAAGCGAAATTGAAAGTAGGGTCGTTGTTAGTGTCAGTGGAAGTGAGAGAAAATGAAGTTAGCTGAAGTTGGTGAGCTAACGTTCAAGGATATTCCAACGGGATATCCTCGTACCACATACAGTCTCTTCTTCGAAGATCCATTGACAGTGGCGCTCTAGATCTGTGAATCTGTCATGGCTTATTTGTTACGTGGAGTTACATCCGTGGTTTATCGTCATGGATTCGGCAGCTGAAAGGCGGAATTTAGAGAACCCTCGAATATCTGAAGACTGTCTGCTTAAGAGGTGCGACGTCGTGTATATCGTTAAGAGTCCTCTAAGGAACCTGCTTCCTCCATCTGCAGGGTCGGAGGCGGAAGTTTTCTCGGAGACGTTATCTGTCAATCAAACTACACGGCGTAACATCCCGGAAGATCGTAATTTTAATATTAACCGCGGCGAGAACCTGAAGTATCGTACTGTTGTGTTACAGTGTCCTTTGATACGGATGTAATTTTGTTTGGCGGGGGGGGGGGGGGGGGGGGGTTTTTTTTTTTTTTTTATATTTTTTTTTTTTTTTTTTTTTTTTTTGTGGTCCTTTTTTTTTTCTTTTTTTTGGATTAAAAAATTTGTTTTTTTTTTTTTTTTGGATTTTATGTTCTTTTGGGGGGTAG
>Ga0123355_10021047_pt1 | contig 10433 bp, 11 predicted proteins | sample TergutEmb28metaG_3_FD_89872 | JGI IMG/M metagenome (GOLD analysis project Ga0123355, IMG submission 89872) | Embiratermes neotenicus P1 segment gut microbial communities from Petit-Saut dam, French Guiana - Emb289 P1 | ecosystem: Host-associated > Arthropoda: Insects > Digestive system > Gut ... | reverse complement strand
TGCCTATGAAGATGGAACCGATAGTGAGTTCCGAAACGTCGGCAATTAGAACTCAGACGCCGGGGAATTACCCAAAAAGGAATAAATTACATTTACAACACGGCGAAAGCTTAAGAACAAGATCTATGTACTTTGTTGATAACACACTCCATTATTTGTTTCATATACTGCATTTCTTCATATTTCAAACAATTTCAGTAACATTCAGCGCCTTTAGTGGCAAACAAATATTCCCTGCCCACACAGGGAATTGTTCTCCATCACTGACAGTTATGTTACCGTAAAGCTAAGATACTTCCACCTGCCAACCAACCTCAAATTTACCTAAGATCCCACTTAATATCTTCCTCCTATTACTCGAAGTGGTTGCTCACAACAGCAAAGGGTCTGCCAATATTCCTCGTCTCCCCACCCAAACTATACATCCAACCCATCATAATCTCCTCGTCTGCCATTAAATACTTCCAATATCCCTTGGAGTCCAAACATTCCCCTTAGCTCTCAGAAACCTGCAATTTACGTTCCTACCCTGAGCCAAGAAATAAAAACACTGTGCAAAATCATTACTGATCACACAGCAAGCAAATGAAGGCTGTAAGAAGCAGCCTGCAAGTTCTGCATAGACTACAACACAGACTGAAATGCACAGAAGCATCCAGTGCTCTCTGCACCCCCACCACAGCAGAGGTGTTGCCTACAACACACAATTTAAGCTTTCCTTTCCCACGCTGAATAATTACCAGAAGCTGCCATGTGCTCGCTAGTCCGAATGGGCTGGAAACCAACAAATGGTATCTGCATACTAAGCAAAAGCCCTAGTATGTAGAACGTGGTGTAACTGGTGAACAGGCGGTTTGAGTAACGTCCCATCACCAACAATACGAAGACGTGTAGCGGTATCAAGTTGATAATAAACACGTAGCCTCCCCATGCTGACACCTGCAAGCAAATGTTGCTTACATTTATATGGTAATATAATAAAGGGTCTAGTAACAGGTCTGCAGTTTCATGATGTTCTCTCCTAAAACACACTCCCACATCAACCTTCAATGACTGCTGAACTGGAGCCACTAAAATAGTGAAGTTATATCTCATGTCTTTTTACATCATGGTGCTATCCTTATGGCACAAGCATGATGATGACGAACAAACTGAACCCAACAAGCTGATAATACACTAATTTCACAAACCATTATAATGGAGCCATCACACTGTTTCTGCACAAAGTGAAAAGCACACATCCTGCCGATGGACTCACCATGTAGAAGTACGACAGTGCTGTCATGCAAGACCAGAAAATGGAGCCTGTTTTGACTGCTTTCACCTGCACAAAAAGTTATATGAGTTAGGCTCATGTACGATAAAATGTAAGTTGTCAGCACACAAACTATTACTTCTAAACTAGTATTCCAACCATTATCCATGTAGCAGGGGTTACTTAAGGATGCTCTCAGCACCAAAAATGTCACAGCAACAAACAGGAGAATGATCAGTAAAAAATGAAATGTGAAGGATACAGAAGCAAGAACTCAGTGCCTAACTGAAGATTCTAACACAACATTGGCCTAGGGAGAGTGAGAAAAACATAACAGATCTTTCTTGATTCCAAAATTTTGCCGTTTTGTGAATGTTGTATGCTTTCTTCTGGGTAATTCCCTGCTGTCTGATTCAGGCACCAAGGAAGTACCCAGAAGAAAGCATACAACATAACAGATCTTTGCTGCAGTAGCAACTTATCTTCCTATACAATTTTCCTAAGTCTATCCCAACAGCACCACACCATGAAATGGGCCATGAACATTCACTTCCAAACCCTTACACACTTACTATACATGACCATCTTTTCATATCTGTTAATATACAATTTCTGCAGTTAGGAAAGTATCATTAAATCTCAAAATTCACCTAATCAAAGTATTTAATAAAACCCAAACAGAAACAACAGTCAGTCATAATTTTATTGTTCTCACTTCATAACCTTACATGCCTGGCATGTTGGTACTGTTGATGGCAGTAGGTACAGTACCATGCTGTTCAAAACATAATGAAACAAAAAAGGACAATTTGTTCAAATAAAACCCATTCCAGAACTGTTCTGGACAAAGGAGCAGAGATGTCACCAGAGGAAATCAGGCAGGCATTCCACTGCAATACCAGACAACAGAACTTTTCTGCCAAGAATTTCCTACACCGCTGAAAGAATCACTGCACCCTTGCAGCTGTCCTATCTTCATCCAACCAGAATCTATGGTGCTGTAGCACTTCCATGAGGAGGTAATATATGTACGTCACAAGGTGAAGGACGGGAGACTTGGGATAGTCCAGTACCTTCACACACGCGCACGTGCCCGCGCGCGCTCACACACACACACACACACACAGAGCACTGTATATTATCCAGAAGAGTGCAGGCCACAGTTTGACACAACTTGTTTTGCAACATGACAGGACACTCTATTTGATAGTAACACTAAGGTCTTGGAAGGATCCACAATGGCAATGTGCAAGTCATGACAGGGTCCTTGAACCAAGAAGTTCTTTACGGACACGACACGCTTCCTTGTGTGTCAATGGAATGTCTGCCTGAGTTAACAGCCCTTCATCTAGAACAATTCTCAAATTAATTTCATCTCAACAACCCTCATTTCTAAGTGATTTTTGTAGTTCAATCAGTAAATGAAGAGACAAATGTGGAAATAAAAGAAGCGTATAACCAACAAACAGCACAAACTAAAAACAGAAAATACTCCCAAAGTTTTGGCTGTTGTCCCTAGCCATCCCCAGGGAGGATCAACACTAAACACACACTTAACAGAGCACTGCTATATGCCTCATGGTGTATAACAATGCTGTGTTCATCTTTCAGTACTGATCCTCCCTGGAGATGGCTAGGGACAATAACCAAAACATTAAGAGTATTTTCTGTTTTTAGTTTGTGCTGTTTGTTGGTTATAAACTTGTTTTGTTGGTCAACTGCATGGAGGCTGTACAACATTATGTTTGATAAATGTTGAATTACAGAACCACCACAATGTAACGTTGTTCAGTCCCTTCATGCACATGCCAGAATTGTTGTATTAAATCAGTTACTCACCCAAAGATAGTATGTGAACTGGAGTGCAAAGATGGAAATGCCCTCATTGTCATAGCTGCCTGCCACTGAACGACTAATATATCCTGGTACAATGGCCATGAAGCAGGCAGCAAACAGTCCTGCTCCTGGTGACCACAGTTCCTTTGTCAGCAGATACGTTGAGATGGCAGTCAACCCACTGCACAGAGCCAAAGACACTAATTCACAGCCTTAATAGTCCCCTTTTGCAATCTCAGTTTCACTGTTCTGAATTTTATTTACAAACCTAACACAACAGTTTTATAGTGGCTCTACACATTTTCACAAGACTTCAAGAATGACAGCATACTGAATTTCCCCTTATCAAAAATCCACAACCTTATGAACTTGGTGGCTAAGTTGCTTCTGACCAACATTACCTTTCAGATGTGGCAGGCATTCCGCCAAACCCATACCGTGTCTTGAAGACATTTGAAATTCACTCTTACAGTGTGCTAGTATTTTGCACTGTCACTTACAGATTATGTTCATCAAGTCTTCACTAACCAAAGAATGCATTCTATTTAGCAATGTACACAAAGAAGATCTAACATGAAGACAATGCAACAGCATGGATTTTCTGTCATTTAAATTTTGCTGAAACAGCGAGCAAGATGCAATCTAAGTAGTATTAAGTGGTTTAAGAAACTGTTATCACCTCTTCACCATGGCAGATGCATAAAAAAGACTTGAATACTCAAATCATTGCGTTTTCGCATACCTGAATACTGGTGCCAGAAATACACAGATGTCTCTGATATGCACTGGAATGTTGAAAGTATGTAACACATAGTGTATACTTCCAGATGTGAGCATCAGACCTGGGTAAACAGTGCCCCCAACAATGCGGCCCAATGGGTACCATGCCCTTTCATCGAACCAGTTCAGGAAATTGTAAAAACCATTCTTCACCATGTATGCCGTGGACCGGTAGTTAAACCTGTGCAAAACCAATATTCATTCAAGATTCACACCACAGGCAATACAAATGGCCTTTCAAAACAAAGAGTGCGCAACTCTTTTACTTACCTTGCACACGTAAACAAAAAATAAATTTCTGGTAATGGTCTAGTTAACCTTTTCATTAATAAGAATCTACACTGTAATGTAGCACTGTGTTTCTTTATTCAGCTAATACACAATACACAATTGTGTATTTCATAGCACGCAAAAAATCCAGAAATTTGTTTGGAAAAAGAAATAATATTTTTATTTCACCAAACAACAAACATACACTACTCCTCAATAACACAGCAAAGTGCTAATAGGAAACATAGCTGTAATGAATAAGATATGATTTGATTTCCACTTGAGCTGTCCGCCTTGGAGGGCCTGCTTCGAGGTTTCATTTCCTCCCCTTTATCTTTCCTTATTAGGTTATCGTCTGTTGACCAGCCATCCAGGAGAGGTAAAAGGCATGGGCATAGCTTTCCGAGGTTTCCTCTGCGGAAACGTTTTTTCTCCATCACTCTTGTTTCAACTCCTGTTCTTTCTTTTCATCTTGGGTTGTACTCTCCTACTGTACTTCTGAGGGGGGCAGGTGTGAGGAGCTCCTTCAACTGTTTCTTTCAAGAGAGACCTATGCAGACATCGGGGCATGTCCGGAAGATAAAAATTTAGTTTTGGTCTTTGTATTTTCTTGAATTCACGTTTTTGTTTTCTTTGAACAGTCCCCCGACGTCTGCCTGGTCTTGCCTCGTATAGGGGCTGATACGGGTGTACCTTCCCATGAGTAATATTATCATTTTGTGCAAGAGTCAAACACCCATGTTTAGTAACTGTATTACTCTCTGTTTGTATTCTGGTTACGCATGGTAATAGTTGTGTTTGGTCGACTACTTGGCTTGTTGTAATGTGTATTTGTATCGGTTATATTTTCATGTTATGATTTTGTAAATTTACAAGGGGCCAATGTATGGATCATTGTGTTGTGACCGCCGTGAACTGGCCATTGTGTACTGGTAGATGTATGAGGTAAACTTACATAAGCCGACAGGGTCGATCACTGTATTACATGAAACATGATTGGCCAACTGCAGTGCTAGTAAGAGCATGTTTTTTTTGTTTTCTATCTTCACTATCGTTACACTTGTTTTCTGTTTTTCTATTATGCCTTGTTAATTTTATCAATACAATTGTTATTACTGTGTGGAACTGTACTGTGTTCTTGTTGAACTAATCATTCACCACAAGACCCGATTATTCGAGTTTCGTCGGCAAAAAGGACTGAGGGCTGAACTGTGCGGGCCCTCTGATCAACACCTAGTGAAGCTGCCCTTGTGGCTACCTACCTGGGGGTTCACACTGAAAACATATAAACACACTCCATTTGTGTGCATTCACACAAATGTGGAAGCAGAATACATAATAGTCAAAGCAATTATTAAAAATATTTCTATCCTTATTCATGGGACTCAAAGACATTCACAACAGAAGAGCAATAAGTCTCTAAGTCCCATGCATACTTCATCTTCCACTGAAAAATTCTATTACCATGAAGAAATAGTGTTGCATCAAGGAGTGAACAACATTAACTGCAACATATCTTACAGAAACCATTCCTACAGGTATGTTCTGCCATCATTTAATGATGGGAGACAACAGACACAAGCAGAAACTTGATATTTTGTATGTTTCAGTTTTAGTTTATTAAGGACACTGTCAGAAGTATCAGAACAAACTGTGTTGCATGGTAGCATGATACGTAGATTGGAAAAAATGTAGAAAAAAATAGCCATGCCACATTCTGAAATATTATCCTAGCATTTGCCTGAAGCGACTGAGGCAAGCCTTAAAAATGTGTCAGGATAGTCAACATCCTAGTCACAGTCTTAATCAGGTACCTCCTAACTACAATTCAGGGGTGTTATTCCTTGAGCCAATTCCACCAGATAAAACATTCCTGTATGTATTTGCCAACAAATATGTCACAACTGAATATGCTATTCACACTTAGCTAGGCCTACATTAGTGTAACCAATTTCATACAAATACTGAATGCTTCATGAACGTGACAATGTATCTATATAGAGAAAAAAAAAACACATTTCAATCTCATTTGTACAAAAAGACATCTAACAGCCATTAATATGACTATGTTAAAATGTAAATCAAACCCAAATGAACTTAAAAAAAAAAAGTGTATCTCACGGGGCAACAGTTCCTTCTCAAACGCAGCTATAAAACGATCATGTACCGAAGTTACACTGTTCTTTCCGCAAAGCTTCACAGGACTTACATACAGTACGATTTTTAATTCTCCGAGGTTATCATGTGTGGCGACTGCGCCGGTGAGCCAGCAGTTCTATAATTTTGTGTCCTAGGGTGTCGGTAATATGGAAGTGTTAAATTCAACAGCTTGAACGCATGTGATCCCGCACATAAAAAACCGGTCTAACCTTATCCTACGAAGCCAAGTTACGTCAACACTGTTAAGTAAACAACCGAATGCAAATAGCAATGGCATTTTCATTAATTTCTAAATACGAAGTTTACTACACACTGCTATCAGCACATAGCTTTGTCTTAAATCTGTCATTAGTTCTTACCAACACGCCCGGAAAACTCACACACCAAATTTACTTACCAAGGGTCGAATTCATGAATTATGCTTTCGAATCGTATTACTGCGAACAAACGAGAAGAAAACCCTGATATCCATGCTAATAACAAAACTGTAAATGTTATTAAACTTTTCCATCCTGACGAATTTGATATTGTTGATTTTAAAAATCTCGCAGATGAGGACACCGCCATCTTTCCACACACAATGTACAGACACGTCGGTGAACGTTTTCCTTTGTACCGTAACAGTGCAGACACGTAGTGTGTAAACCGACGTACTCCACGTGTCGTATCGTGACGCTTTGGGCGGCACGGGGCTCACACGGTAACGATACACAACATGACACACCTGCCCAACACCACAGTAGAGAAGATAAGACTGGCATCTACGTATATGATCCATGACATACGCGCACTCGTTATTATATCGTAGGGAAATTTGTTGGAAATCCGAAACTTGCTACAAGAATTATTATTATTTAGCAGGTTGTACAATGTTTCCACATTTCCCTGCGCCCATTTGACAATTATATTATCTTCTTCACCCAGTTGCCTCTGTCATTCCAGTCTTCTTCCTTTTATCCCTTTTCTCCCATCAGTCCTCTAACCCCTTCCGACCAGGTAAGTTTAGGTCTACCTCTTTTTCTTCTTCCTGGTGGGCTCCACTTCATAACTTCTTTTGGTAATCTCCCCTCTAACATTCTTTGAACATGTCCATGCATGAATGCCATAGTATACTCCAGTTTAAATGTGATGGCATACAGTGACGCGTAGGAGGGGAAGTGAAGGGGAAACTGGCGAATGGAGTGGGTAGCCAGTACTCTTCACACTGCTTCGGAACATGGTGTATCCAGCATTAGTACCGATGATGCGCACAGCTCGGCTGTCAGTAGTCGACTGAATTGACGCCCCCGCCGATTTAAATGGATTCGTTCGTTTCGCCGAAAGACGAAATCTGGTTTCTGCGCGTGTGCCATCACATTTCAACTGGCCACTACACCATGAACTCCATGATTTCTCAGTGAAACCTTACTCTTCGAAAACCGCGCATCGGAGAATGTGCGCTACGGGAAGAAGAATCGTGTGTTGCGCATTGAATTTTAAAACACGTTTATGTTTCTTCCAGATTTATATCCATTACGATGTGTGAGTAACTGAAGCATCCTCGTCACCCTAGTTCGAGTCCAGGCTTGTAAATTGAGTAGAAGACTACCATGTGAGTGCGAATTGAGATTTAGGTTCGTGCTTTACGATAGGGTTCACCTCCGTTATATAACGGTCCCCTGACTTTTTCTAAACCATATTGAGATTACGACTCTCCTACTACAGAACAGGATGTATAATCACTAAATAGATTCAAAGTTTTGAACGAAAATATCAAGAACGGATTTGTAATCCATTGCTGAAAATCAACCTCTTTACAGCCCTGCGTCACACGTGCAAGTCACCCGGATCGCAATGATCAGTGGTTTTCTGACAATCACGCGCGTGGTTTTGAACAGACAACGATCGTACCGTATCCGTGCACCAAATTCTGCGCTACGTGTCAATCACTTACTACTATTCACGCATTCACTGATGTGTGATTTAAAAAAAAAACCGAGGTGTAAACCTAACCTCAAAGTTATGTGTTTTTGCAGCTAATGAAGTGCTGTAAATATGGACAGGTATGGTTATGTTATGATACATGTGGGGGGGAAAAAATGTGATAACATTTTGTACAGTAGTTATTATATGGAGGTACTGTAGGGTTGTAATGGAGTGACAACTACTACAGTACCGCCATATAATTGGTGACCCCGACGTGGTACAACATATAATTGGTGACCCCCGACGTGATGCGACATATAATTGGTGACACCGACGAAAAACCATGTACTTTATGTAATGGCGTTACTCAACATATATCTTCAGTGATCTTCTTGGCACATAATTTAAATATTTCCAGTTTTTACTTTTCGGTGCACAATATCGATACAAGAGAGAAGTTGCAACTACATAGACCAGTAGAAAATTTTGCGTCATAACAGGACGGTGTGTATTGTGCGAGCATAAAGATTTTTAATAACTAACCACCATCCATTGCAGAATTAGTGAAGGGTAAGAAGCCCCGCAGCCAAAGGACTTACAGTGCGTAACCAACCTTCTAGAAATATGTATATTCTTTAAATTGTTTAAATGATTTATAAAAATAGCTATATAGTTTTATCTCCATGTTATTTACAGTTTTTGAAAGTGTGAGTTCTACAAAATGGACTGAAGATCTGATATATGACTTGTATTATAATCATGCCTTTCTGAGTTTTGTTCCAGCCTACTTTTGTTTAATTTTAAAGAACTTTCTGTAAGAAGTAACACTCCCTATGTCCAAAAGTATGCCATATCTTAAACATGAATGAAAATTTTCAAAATACGTAGTTCTGAAGATAGTGACACTTTTTGTATCTTTAAGGAATTGAATTACATAATAACTTTTACTCAATTTAGAGCTTAAATGTTTTACATATATTACTATTTATAGATACTTCAATAGAAATAAGGCAGCAAAAACTGAAATGCACATCCTTGTCCCTTCGTATTACTCTAGAATATAGGGAGACTCGAAAGGCTGCCTAACTTATAAGTATATCATACAGAAAAGTGTCCAAGCTGCCTTGCAAAGGAGGCCAACTTCACAAATTTTACTACATGCAAATTTGATTCACATCCAGTGTTTGGATTCATGGGAAATATAATTTTCAGTTCTATGCTACATGACACTGAGAGCTGTGACTTGTTTAGTGACATGAAATCTTTGGTTGTTGGTTCCAGGTTCATCTGAATGAACATGAACACAAGAAGAATAATTTACAATTTGTGGCACTTGAGAGCTGTGACATGCAGTACAACTTCACGTTTGGTTCACACATCACATGTGGCTTTGTTCTGGGAACGTGATCCCAAAGGTGGGTACCTGCGAAATGAACCAAAACCTAGAGCAACCGAGCTGATCCGCGATGGACTGAAAGAACTGAAAAGTGAGATAAAGTTGTGGAAGGAAGAGATGAAGGAGCGCCTTGATGGTGATCCCATTGTAGCATACAGACGAGGTAAGTGATAAACCATAGAAGGAAGACTTCATCTCGGTAAGCAAAAGGGAGGAATTCAGACAGATACATGCTGAGGATACTGGCGCTCATGATGCGATACAAGTCACCAGAGGCCCACAAATTTTCCAAAAATGTAGGAGCCACTTCAAAATTATAGGTGTCAGAAGGGTGAACAATAGCCAGTTCCACGCTGAAGACCAACAAATATTAGGTGGTACCACACAAAGTTTATTTTCCTGGGTGACCCATCACCCAAGATTTGTGGACCCCTACAAGTCACGTTTAGTAATGTCTGAAATACAGTCTGCTTAATAGCGCATCCCACATAACACTGCAAGAGACCACAACTTGTATAGAAGAGCATGCAATTGGTCATATGAACACGATCCACATGTATGTGTGTGTGTGTGTGTGTGTGTGTGTGTGTGTGTGTATATATATACAGGATGATTCAGGAGGAATCTGCACTACTTTGGGATATGACAGTACGAGTGATTCTAAACAAAAAAGTTCACACGAACATGGGTCCGATATTGAACGGTTATGGAGTTATGACCACTTGAAACTTGGAATAGAAGGTAATGATTATTGACAATGAACGGAAGAAAATAATAAACCAGCATAATACATGATACATTTAAAGTATAAATGTAAAGTTAACTTCGTGA
>Ga0123355_10021046_pt1 | contig 10433 bp, 12 predicted proteins | sample TergutEmb28metaG_3_FD_89872 | JGI IMG/M metagenome (GOLD analysis project Ga0123355, IMG submission 89872) | Embiratermes neotenicus P1 segment gut microbial communities from Petit-Saut dam, French Guiana - Emb289 P1 | ecosystem: Host-associated > Arthropoda: Insects > Digestive system > Gut ... | reverse complement strand
TGCCATCATCGGGTAACGTTTTGCAGCACTCACAATCGTGTCTACCGTGGAATCCCGACCGTAAAGAATGGTGAGATTGAATTCTCGTTCCATTTCGTCTAAAACATTGGCTTCGATGTAATCCGAGATTTCATCAATAAAATATGATTCTTCGCCATGTAGCAAATAAACCGGATGATACGTTTTATTTTGAAGATTTTGTATGATTTGGTCGAAAGTCATTTTTAAGCCGTTATTTTTGCGGTACCAACCAACAAAGTTACGAAAAAATTTCCAAAATTCGAAAAAAAATTGTAACTTTGTTGTATGAAAGTTGTAAAAAAGAAAAAGAAGCCTCGTAGCGTAAAATACAACATTACATTGTCGGATGCAGAAAACACGCTATTGGTAAAGGTTTGCAAAAAAGACGAAACCACGCAGAGAAGATTAATCAAATCTGTTCTACATAGTTATTTGAAAGCACGAATTTCAACGATTAACGAAGAGATTCCCGAAAATCAGTTGGATTTATTTAAAAATCCAAAGCCTGTTCAATATAAAATAGACGAATAGGATTTAAAACCCCAAAAGTCTGCCGATTTGAAACACGGCAAATGCTGCAATCCAAGCCACTGACGTTGTGTAAAGTGTTAGGAAAATCGGATATCGCCATTTTCCGGTTTGTTTTTTGAGTACGACAAAAACCGCAACACACGGGAAATACAGCAATACAAAAATCAGAAAAGCAATAGCACTCAACGGACTTAATTCTTCGAGTATGCGCTGCCTAAAAACAGGATCATCTTCTTCGTAGTCAGCATCGGCGAGATATAAAATACTCATGGTCGAAACAACCAATTCTTTTGCTGAAATTCCCACCAATGCAGCAACTCCCATTCTCCAATCAAATCCGATTGGTCTCAGAACCGGCTCTATCGCTTTCCCGAGTTGTCCGAGATAGGATTGCTCTAAACGCTCTTTTTGTGTTTCGGCAGTATGGTTTGGAAAATAACTCAAACTCCAAACAATAATCGACGCAATCAAAACAACTCCGGAAATCTTTTTCAGATACTCGCCGGAATTTATTCTAATGACATTCCACATCGCTCGCAACGACGGATAACGGTACGGAACCAATTCAATCGGAGAAACTTCTCCTTTGTCTTTGTATATCGTTTTCGATAAAATGATTGCCGTTAGCATGGAGACCAAGATTCCAAACAAATAAAGCAAAAAGACGACCGTTCCGGCACTGTTCGGGAAAAATGCTCCTGCAATCAAGATATATACCGGTAAACGTGCGGCACACGACATGAACGGCATAATCAACATCGTAATCAAACGATCGCGACGGTTTTCGATAATATTTGTTGCCAAAATTGCCGGAACATTGCAGCCAAAACCCATAATCAGCGGCACAAACGACTTTCCGTGCAGTCCGATAAGGTGCATCACTTTGTCCATGATTTTTGCTACACGTGCCATGTATCCGGTATCTTGCATGAAACCGATAAATGCAAATAAAATCAAAATGTTTGGAAGGAAAGCCAATACACTTCCAACACCCGTTATGATACCATCTGTAAGTACGGATTTAAGCCATCCTTCGTTCATGGACGACCTTAACCAGTCGTTTAAGAAGTGGAAACCGTCCTCAATCCATCCTTTTGGATAATAACCAAGTACAAATGTGGCTTGAAACATGATCCAGAGTACACCGAGAAAAATCGGAAGTCCCCATATTTTATGGGTTAATACAGCGTCTAAACGAGAACTTATAGTTGGGTTTATGGGTTTGTTGGTCACGAAAATTTATAGTTTTAATTTGCAAAGATACGATTTTTTTTTCGATTTGTCATTTTTTTTTCGTATCTTTGTGGAAATTATACGTAAACAAAAGAAACAAAAACATGGAACTTACAGGCGAACTGATTAAAATTCTACCCGAAACAACCGGACAAGGCGTAAGAGGACCTTGGATCAAACAAGAATTCGTCATTGAAACGAAAGATCAATATCCCAAAAAAGCGTGCTTTAGCGTTTGGGGCGATAAAGTGGATATCCTCCGAAAATTTAGCATGAGCGATATGGTTAAAGTGTCGTTTAATGTTGAATCTCGCGAACATCAAACCACCGGACGTTGGTACACCGAACTGCGAGCGTGGCGTATTGACCGTGCAGGAGATGAAAGCGGAGCTTCCGCACCAACACCGGCATATTCAAATTCCGCACCGGAGCCAACTGTACCGAAATCTGCCGAAAACACAGAAGGAATGACGTTTTCTAACGAGCAAGCCGACGATTTGCCATTCTAAAAAACAGCAAAAATTAGAACATTCAAACATTCGTATTTTCACTAAAAAAATGTCATTATGGATTCCGAAGAAATCAGAGATGAAATTTCTCAAGAAGCAGAATTACCGAAGAAAGATATTAATTTCAATCTTCGTGATGCCATCATCTATTCGACTATTTTAGAGCGGAAGTACAATTAAATTTGGTACTTTCAAAAAAAAGTCGTAACTTTGTCGAACATTAACCTTGAGACACTCTTGGACCGAGAGTGTTTCATGTTTTTTTTACACTATTATGAGCAAGTTAAAGTATTACAGTAAAGAAGGTTTGCAACGCCTACACGATGAGTTGCACAAAATGGTTACCGTTGATCGTCCTGCTGCATCTGCCGCTATTGCAGAGGCACGCGATAAAGGCGATTTGTCGGAAAATGCCGAATATGATGCTGCAAAAGAAGCACAGGGATTGCTTGAAATGAAAATCGCCAATTTGCAAAACGAAATTGCGAACGCTCGATTGATCGACGAATCTAAATTAGATGCTTCAAAAGTTTTGGTCTTTTCAATCGTTAAACTGAAAAATCTCAAAACAAACGCTGTAGTAACTTACACGTTAGTTCCGGAAAGCGAGTCCGATTTCAAATCCGGCAAACTTTCTGCCGAATCTCCGATTGCCAGAGGTTTGCTCGGGTACAAGCAAGGCGACAAAGTTGATGTGCAAGTTCCTGCAGGCATCATTCCGTTTGAAATTTTGGAGATTTCGAGAAGTCAGACCTAAATTACAAAATTCGCTTTTCATTTTGAGCAACAAATTTTTCCCAACCTGAATATTTTTTTGGTTGGGATTTTTTTATTGCTCCTTTTGGTTTGGGTATTTCTATTTTGCTCAATGTCGAGACACTGAGCGAAGTCGAAGTGTCCAGATTATTTTGCAATGCATGACAAACCGCCGCTGCCAAGCCATCGGTTGCATCTAAATGTTTCGGGAGTTCTTCGTTAATTTTCATCAAACTAAACAACATTTTGGCGACTTGTTCTTTCGATGATGTACCATTTCCGGTGATGGCCATTTTGATTTTTCGAGGGGCATATTCGGAAAACGGCACATGTTTGGTGAGTGCTGCTGCAATCGCAACGCCTTGTGCACGTCCGAGTTTGAGCATGGATTGTACATTTTTTCCGAAAAACGGTGCCTCAATCGCCAAATGCGACGGTTTATGCCTTTGAATTAAATCAATCGTACATTCAAAAATTAGAAGTAATTTTTTAGCCGGATCACGTTCTTTGCTCAAATTCAAAACGTCCATTTCGATAAATTCAATAGACTTTCCGATTTGTTTGATCACGCCGAAACCCATCATGACTGTACCGGGATCAATACCCAAAATCACCCGCTCCATAAAGCGTTTAAATAATTAACATGGCATCGCCATAAGCCAAAAATTTGTATTTTTTAGCAATGGCTTCTTGATAGGCTTGTTGTATCAACTCAAAACCACCAAACGCACACGTCATCATAAACATCAACGATTGCGGCTCATGGAAATTGGTCACCAACGCATCTGCCAAACGAAAATCGTAAGGCGGATAGATGAATTTATTGGTCCAACCTGAATAAGGTTTTAATTTTCCGTCAACACCTACAACCATCTCCGCACCACGCAACGTTGAAGCTCCAACGACACAGATTTTTCCGCCTTTCGCACGTGCATTGTTCACAATATCGGCAGCTTCCTGTGTGATAATTACTTCTTCGGAATCGGTTTTATGCTTACTTAAATCTTCAACGTCAATTTTTCGGAAATTTCCCAATCCGCAATGTTCAGTAATAAAAGCAAGGTCAATTCCCTTGATTTCCGCACGTTTCAGAAGTTCACGACTGAAATGCAAACCGGCAGACGGTGCAATGACTGCTCCTTCATTTTTGGCATAGATGGTTTGATAGCGTTCTTCATCTTCGGGGAGTAATTCTTGTGAGCCTCTTAAATTTTTAATCAGATCGGGAAGCGGTATTTTTCCGAGTTCTTGAATTAATCCTTTAAATTCTTCGTAGGGACCGTCGAAAAGAAAACGCAATGTGCGTCCGCGAGAGGTTGTGTTGTCAATAACTTCCGCCACTAATTCTTCATTTTCGCCGAAATACAATTTATTACCAATTCTGATTTTTCGAGCAGGCTCAACAAACACGTCCCACAAGCGAAATTCAGGATTGAGTTCGCGAAGTAAAAACACTGTAATTTTAGCTTTGGTTTTTTCTTTTGCACCCGAAAGCAAGGCAGGAAAAACCTTGGTATCGTTCATCAAAAACACATCACCCGGATCAAAATATTTCAAAATGTCTTTAAATGTTTTATGTTCGATTTTTCGCCTTTTCCGATCTACGACCATCATTTTTGATTCATCGCGATTTTTCGCAGGATGCAAAGCAATCATGTCGTTTGTAAACGGAAAGTTAAATTGGGACAATTTCATACGAATAAGTTATTTTTTACGGGTGTATGGAACCCGCAAGCGGGAGTCATTAGTACATAATTTGGAACGCAAAGGTAATGCTTTTTTTTGAAAAAAGCAAATTTTTTCAAAAAAAATTTAAACCGTGGGGGTGAAAAAATTTTCGTCCCTACAATTTTCGACCAAAAAATCTCCAATTCGGGTGCGACGAAGGGCTGATAAATAGGCTCCGGATTGTAATTTTTCGCCAAAATCGCGAGCCATCGAACGAATATACGTCCCTTTACTGCAAACAATGCGAAAATCTATTTCGGGCATTTCAATGCGTGTGATTTCAAAGGTTTTTATAAAAACCGGCTTTGCTTTAATCTCCACCTCTTGTTCTTGTCGGGCGTAGTCGTAAGCCCGTCTGCCGTCGATTTTCACTGCAGAAAAAATCGGAGGCACCTGCATTTGCTCCCCAACAAAGGTTTTTGCGGTTTCCAAAATGAGTTGTTCGGTGATGTGATTGGTCGGAAATGTTTTATCAACGGGCTTTTCCATATCGTAGCACGGCGTTGTTGCACCCAACGTAAATGTGCCGGTATATTCTTTTTCTTGTGCTTGAAATTCTTCGATACGTTTGGTAAATTTTCCGGTGCAAATAATCAAAAGTCCTGTTGCCAAAGGGTCAAGCGTTCCGGCGTGACCTATTTTTAACTTCGCTAATTTATGGGCATGTCGGATTTGCCATTTCAATTTATTGACCACTTGAAACGATGTCCAACCGTAAGGTTTGTCAATCAATAAAACTTGTCCTTGCTCAAAAGGTGTTAGTAGTTTTTCATTCATTTTTACGTGTGTTTGGCTGCATCATCAATGCAGTATTTCATGTAAAACAACATGCGATTTTATCGGCAAAAAATTCGGTATGTGTTGTCCGTAGTATTCTAAAATAGCCTGCAAATTATTCAACGCTTGGTTTTCTATCGGGCGAATGCCTAAATAATCGGTCAAATCATTCAAAAAAACCACATGAAATTTATTGTAAGCTTCGGTTGTATTGTCAAGCGCAATGAGTGAATTGTAAACAAATTCAAACAGTTCATTTTCAGCTTGTGAAACACACAAAATTTTACTCAAAACTTCCGAAAGAAACACAAAAATACTGTGTTTTTCGATGGTACTTGAAATTCCTGAATAGTGATACAACGCACGGGCATCTTTAAAATTTAAAAGTTCGGATTTGCTGTGTTCGGGCAAATCTATTTCGATTAGCGATAACGGTTGAAACAGCGAAATTTTCCCTTTATTTTTCGACGACCGAAAGCCTTTTATGATGAACGCTTGTAAGCCGGAATGTTCTGTAAACACGCGAACAATCAAACTTGTTTCGCCGTATTTCAAATGACTTAAAACGATACCGCGTGTTCGAATATACATAATTTATCGGTTAAAGAAAATTCTTCCGACAGAGCCGACAGAGCCGTCGTCATTAGTTGCAAATACCAAATAAACACCGGGATTTACACGTTGTCCGCTTCGTGTTTTTCCGTTCCAAGTTGCCATTCCGCCTCTTGCCATAGTTTCAAAAACCAAAACACCACTCACATCTGTAATTCGAACATGTGCATTTTCAACCAAGCCTTGAATGGCGATTTCTCCTGTAAAATCTGCACGAACAGGATTCGGAAAAATCACGATATGTTGTTCTGTGCTACTTCCCAAAGTTGCATCTCCGCCATACGACATCAATCCTCTGTCTGTTCCGATGTACACTCGTCCGGTTCTTGGATTTATCGCCAAAGCCGTAATCATGTTAGAGTTTAGCGGACTGTTTTGAGCGTTGAAGTGTCGAAGCATTTCTCGTCCATCAGCAGACATTAAAAACACACCGCTCGACGACGTTCCGATCCATTTTCTATCTGCTCCGTCAACTGCAATTGCCGTTACATTTTCATTTTCAAGCAACGGGCGACCTTGATAATTGATCGTTCTAAATTCTACCGTCGATTCCAAACCGATAGGATTGTTAAACAATTGTTGTGACGTGTAATTGACCAAAATTCCTCGGTCCGTACCTAACCAAACATAGCCTCGCAAGTCTTCCACCAAAGTATTTATAACCGTAATTTGCTGACTATTTCCACGCGTTAAATTTGCTCTTAATGCCTCGAAACCTGCACTGTTGTTGGCTTCTCTAAAAAACACCAAACCATTCCATCGTGTTCGAATCCAGAGTTGATTGTGATAATCAACAATAAATTCTTTGGCATCTAATGAATTTCCAATTGGCGGCATAGGAATAACATGTCCCAAATCGAAGGCTGTCCATTCGTTGGACGGTGTTCGTCTGTGCAAATGTTTTTCTCCTCGTGTCATGGTTGCCCAAAGTTGATTTCTTCTGTCAAAGTTTACATCACCGATACGAGTTATATACCGACCACCATCCCAAAAAGGTCTCAACGTACTATTTGTGCTGTCAAAAATCATTGCAGATCCGTCGGCATTACGCTGTACAAGTCCTGCATTCCACGAAGCCACCACAAAAACATTCGGATTTCTTGGGTCTTCCGCAACAGCAATGGCATCACCGGTCCATTCCGGAAGGTTACGATAATTAAAAAGTCCCCAGTTTCCATCTCGAAAATAGTCAACCGCAAAAGACCTCCAAGCAGGTGTCCATTCAACTGCATTTACACTGCCGTTTGCAGAATACAGAGTTGTTAAACTATGAGTTAGGGAATAAACATTGTTATTCGCCGGTCCTCGCGGAAAAATCCGACTTGTAAGTATCCAATTTGGCGTAAATCGAAGTAGTCCGTCAAATCCGGTTGAGATCCAGAAATTATTGTCGGAATCTACTTCAAAACCTACCAATCCCCAAAAATCATGTTCTTGTGGATTGCTGCCATATCTGTGTAACGTTTGAAAGTCCGAATTGAGTTCACGAATTTCAAAAAGTCTATAATCCGTTCTATCGGGATTTACGCGAAGTTGAAACAACCGGTTATTCGCAACTTTGATTTTATTCGTAAAAACCGTGTCTAATATATGCCATTGATTTTCGGAATCACGTCGCCAAATCGTGTCGTAAATTTGATTGTTACGACTTGTGCGTTGATGAACAATCAGATTATTATTCCAAATAGATATACTTTCTATCGGTCGTTCAATTTGTGAGTTAATCGGCACTTGTTCCCATTCTCGAAAGTTACTCAATCGTCGCGAACGCCGATACGCTCTTTTCAAACCGTTTTCCGTTGCAGCAAAAATCGAATCGTTGCTAAATGTTACATCTCTAATTTGCAAAAACGAATTATCTTGCCCAATAAAATACGTTTCCGAAATTTCTCGTCGGACTAAATTCACAACAACAATCCCAAAATCTGTGCAAAGAAAAACTCTTTGACTGTTTTCAACAACGATTTGGTTGATGCGTTTACTTCCTGCCATTTGCCAACGTTGCAAATCAGGAATATTGATAACTCTACCGTTTTGAAGAATCAAATCAATGTTGCCGTCTTCATAACCTACGATTTGAATGTGCGTTGAAGGGTCGTAAGCGGAAGCCGTAAGTCCAACATCGCTCAGTCCTTGTACCGTAGTTTTTCGGCGAACACTGTTTTCTCTTGGATTGAAAAAAAACAAACCATTTTCAGTTACCCCGGCAACTTCATTTTGCAAAACAACGATCGACAAAACATTATTGTAGGAATAATGATCTTGCCACCGCCCTACCCCACTTCGTTGAGAAAAAATCAGCAAGGGGCAAAACCAAAAAACAAATCGGAAGATATTTTTTAGACCGTTCATTGCAATTTATCTGCAAAGATACGAAAAATTATGAACATACAGCTATCATTTGTTCTCTCTGTTCTTTCAATTCATCCAATAGCTGAGATTTCTCGGTCAAATACCCACAATAACGCCACCTTCCGGCAGTTCGTTTGTAGTGTTCAGCATAAAGCAACATCCATCGTTCGGCTTTCAAAATCAATACAAGTGCAAGAACGAATTGGACAATACTGCTGCATACAAAAATCGCAAGTATTATCAAAATCAAATTCTGCAAACTGCGAACCAGTGTAGATACAACGTATTTTGTCGAACTCAAAAACTGTGGGTCTTTAATCACTTTTTCGTATTTTCGCATCAAGGTTTGTGGTAAAAATCCAAGAATAGCACCAATTACCGCAATTGGAAATCCAAGTAGTAAAATAGCGAAATCTTTCAAAAATTCATACCAGTGAACTCTGTTTTTTCGCAACAACCACGAGCGAATTTTCAATTTGTCCAAGTCCTCTTTGTACTTCGAAAATGTTTGTCCCAATGTTTCAATTTTTGCCTCATCTTGCACAGCAATTTCGTCTAATTTTTTGACCAAATCTTGTTCGGCTTCCAAACGTTGTTTCGGATTTTTCGGGTTGCGATTGGTTGCTTTTGCATAGTCGTAGCCAAAGGTTCCGCGAATATTTTCAATCGTTTGATAATGCGTTTCACTACGAATATCTATCATCAATTTTCGCATGTCTTCGGTTAATCTTTCCTGCATTTTCAAGTAAGCTTTCGCCGGATTTTCTTGATAAAGCTGAAAAAATTCCGCAACCGCAATCGGTTTTCCGTAAACAATCGTTACATCTCTAAAAAACTTTTGAGGATTTTGCCAATTCAATCCAACCGGAACAATTTGTATGCCACCTTCTGCTCCGAAAGCCTCTTGTGCTTTTAGAGCCAATCGAAAAATTCCTTTTTGAAGAGTTGCCAACCGTTTGTACGGATTGAACAAACCCTCAGGCATAATGCCCTGAACTCTACCGGCACGAAGTAATTGGTCAATAATCTCAAAAGTTTCTTGATTATTGTCAATGCTGTTTCCGCCATCGCGTTTGCGATAAATCGGCAAGATTCGCAAAAAGTGCAAAATTTTTATGATGAGCGGTTTGTTAAAAATATCAGCACGTGCAACAAACACAGTTTGATGCTTTTGAGTGGTTACAATCGCTATCGCATCCATCAGTGCATTTTGGTGATTTGCAGCATAAATCAGCGGTCCGTTTTTAGGAATATTTTCCTTGCCAATCACGCGGGTGTTCCGATAATAGATTTTGTGACTCGGCATTGTCAAGAAAACACGAGCCAAAACGTATTTCCAATCGTTTTTGCACAATTTTTCGGTTAATGTTTTTGCCATATTTTAATTGTTTTTTTTTATCATTAAAACGTTCGACCTAAACCCAATCCCCAAAAATTATACGATAAATTCGGTCGTTCTGTTCGGGCATTGGAAAAATGTTGCAAAAAAAGTTCCAAATGCCAATTATCATTAATTTTGAAGCCTCCAAACCACTTAACACCAATCAAAAACATACTGTTGATGCGCTGTGTTGGATAATGCTGAACGCCGGTACCAACACCTATTCCTGCAAAAAATCGATTAGAATATGCCAAAACAACATCGGTTGATAAAAAAGCGATAAATCTATTCATTTCGCGCCAATCCCAATATCTGCCGGTATACGGATTAGTGAATTTCTCACCCCAACCTAATGTTTGAGCGATGTTTAATGATTTACGTGCCGGAAGACGGAAAAACCTCATCGGTTGCGAATACTGAATATGCAACATATTGAACGGGATAATCATTACATATTGGGCACCGTTCAGTTGGTTCGTCTATTGGAATAGGTTTGTAATGAATCCTCAATCTAGCTATAGTCTGTTCTGGTG
>Ga0123355_10021045_pt1 | contig 10433 bp, 4 predicted proteins | sample TergutEmb28metaG_3_FD_89872 | JGI IMG/M metagenome (GOLD analysis project Ga0123355, IMG submission 89872) | Embiratermes neotenicus P1 segment gut microbial communities from Petit-Saut dam, French Guiana - Emb289 P1 | ecosystem: Host-associated > Arthropoda: Insects > Digestive system > Gut ... | reverse complement strand
TGCCCGAAACATGTTGAGCCTATAAGAAGTACAATAAAATAATAAGTGGCATCTAGCTGGTTTAGCCTGCAGCCCGGACGCTACTCCAGCCTACCCGCACCTAACCTCCAACCTACAGCAAACAAAGAATGAAACAACCAACGTGGTAATTAACATTATAGTCGCGAGCTCCTGATGATGGGCATAGTAGTGCCCGAAACATGTTGAGCCTATAAGAAGTACAATAAAATAATAAGTGACATCTAGTTGGTTTTTATTCTTCAATTATTCTTATGGTTCCTAGTAGTCAGCCCGTGTATATAATTTGTGATTGTCCAAATTTAACAGTCGGTAGTATGTTGCATATGTGCAATGAAGCTCCTTAGCAAAAGCAAACGGTGAGATGGAAGTCGGTTTTATTTCCTCTGGAGCGCTACGTAAGATTTACTGAAGGAACTGCTATAGTAAATGCCGAAGGAAATTGGTTATTGTAGACGTGACGCGGCACTTAGGGTCGAATGTAGGATTTGGGGTAGCAAAATGTGCTCGATATGTCCTTTTAATGCAAATTGCTTACTATAACAACATGTTAAGTAAACTAATACCTTCCAGTAGCGGAGTGACTTAAAATTATATGTCACTGAAAACACAGATCAATGAAATATTTGAAATTTAAATTACGAAACCATGTTGTTTGTACCATATCAGTTATTCTGCATCGAACTAAGTGGAACGTTGATTGCATATTGTAGATGGATAAGGATTTGCGTAAAGGTAGTCGAAGACTGTTTCCAAATAATATTTGGGCTCCGATAGGGACAAGAGATAATAATTCCTAAAACATTCAACATAACCAAAAATTTTGCATATAGTCTGGAGAGGTACATTCCAAAGACACGTATAGAAATTTGTTACCACAGAGTGAAAATATTTGGAGATGGTATGGTTGAAAAGTTTGTGCTATGCTCATGATTTCTGATGGAAGTACTTTATTATTTGTGCAGGTCATCCAGAAAGGATACTGTAGTAAAAATCAAAGAAGTTAAGATGGGGCGGGATTACAGACTAAACGAAGAGGTACAAATGCCTAAGATAGATACATTTGTTAACTGCAATTGGTTTGACACCCGGTGGCAGTAGTACAGTACACATTTACACACAAACAATACACAGAACAACACAATTAATTTGGGAAGAGTCCGGGCCGTGCCCCGTCTTTGGGAGTTATGTCCTGGCATTTACCTTACAACTGAGGAAGAAGCACGGAAAAACCTGTCAGGGTAGCAGATGACTGCCAGTTGGAGCGATGAAAACAGAATACACAGAAAAGAGCACACGTAACAATAAGAATACATAAACATAACAGTAAAAATACATAACTTATAAAATTAAACAAAAACATAAAAGGAATAAATATGCATAAAGAAAACAATATAAAAAACACAGTAAATGCAACTACACATATTATAAAAACACATACACATAACAAAATCCACACATACCCTCACCCACACGTAACAAAACCCACACATACACATACCAACACATTACAAAACCCACACATACACATACACATACATTACAAAACCCACACATACACAAACCCACACATTACAAAACCCACACATACAAATACCAACACATTACAAAACCCACACATACACATACACATACATTACAAAACCCACACATACACAAACCTACACATACAAATACCCACATATTCTACGTACACTCGACTGATTCCGAAAGAATGAAAACCGAACTGTCGAAACTCGGTTGAGGCGAACCCAAAGCGAAACATGGCATAATTGTTAATTACCAAGTTCAAAAAAGTACACTACTAATTGTAACTCAAATAAATTATTACAATCAATGATTTTATAGACTGTCTTCCGTCAACATATGTTAGTTCAAGTTGTAATGAAGTATAAGTTAAAGTGATACCGTTACAGGCCTGGTGTAGTCCAGAGTGTGGGTAGAGGTTTAGCTTTACTCTTCCATGACCGCGGCACTAGAAGGGGGTGTGTGGTCAGCAGCACGCCCCGGCCGCACTTTACCTCCGGGAAAGACACGGTAACCATTTTACAGGATACTGGGTAGACCCCAAGGACGGTCTGCACAGGCGGAAAATCTCGTCCCCACCGGGATTCGATCCCGGACCATCCAGCCCGGTAGCTCAGTCGCTATACCGACTGAGCTACCGGGCCCACAATGAAATATAAGACAGCAGCAAATTTGTAAGGAAAATGAGTCTTTGTCGACTAGCAGACCCTTAAGATTACACAGACGAGTGAATTTTTAAAACGAAACGCTTGACATTTGCATGGAATCAGCCAGCTCGCCCTTGTCACATAATTTTCACTTTTTTTTTTTTTCAAGCATCTTGTGCTATCATACGACTTAGATCAGTAATGGTGTGAAAGAGGTGGTGAACAGTTTGGAGTTGCACGTGCGATATATCAGTCTGATTTGAGTCGAACAAAGAGTCGGAAGGTTCTATGTGGACTGCTAACAGGGAGATGAAATGTTAGCTTTAAAAAATTCACGTTAGTGAGGTGAAGGGGCGGAGGGGGACAGACGTGAATGCTTCTTCGAAAGAAATACAGTGATTACTCTGGATTAACCAAAAGGTTTTTCCTGTCTACACAAGAACTTCGCCTTTCATTTCATTCTTCCCTCTTATCCCACTGATTATATCTCCCTTTCCTTCTACTTTTCACAGTTTTGCGGACGAGTGTATTCTTCACTTTGATAAAGGAACAGATGCAATTCAGTGTCGGTACTGTCTCTAGCGGTCGGGATATTTTAGCCGGAAGAGTGACTAAGTGAGAGACTGGCCAGAGAGTCGAGGTTTGACTCCCGAAGCTAACAGAAGTTTTTATCGCTTCACAGCACCAACATAGCATTCTATCCAACGGGTGATGGCGGTGTTTTAACGGCGGTAAAAGTTTCGAGCTTGAAATTTACTAACATCTTCTACGTTCGTCGCACTTAAAACAGATAAATTTACACCTGAATTCCCAAATACACGTACATATTCATGGTATAGGGTTTAACCTTTTAAATCCTACTGGTTACGTGATGCACCAACAGTTTAACATTCAACAACTGTACGCTCTGTCCACAGAGTATTTATGTGTTTTGTATTTATCTCAGAACAAACAACGACTTGTACCACTTACAGCATAAACTGATTGGTTTTTACAACCGCGATGAAAAGTGTTTACAGCGCGGTACGAACTGGGCCTTTAAATAAAGCGACTTTTCATTCGTCTTTAAACGGTTAATTAAGGTAAAAGAAAGAATTACCGTCGCTCTTAATCGGGATGTTTCTTTAATATTTTAAGCCGCTACAAAACAACACAAAAGGTTTAATATTGCAATCAATATTTTTGTATATACGTGGTCGCACAATTAAGTTCGCGAACTCGCCACCGTGTGCTTGCCGTATCAGTACTGAACAAAAGCCTTAGTATGGTTTGATGACATTGACATATCAGCGTTTCACAGTTTTCTCTTTATTGATCTATGGCAGTCTCTTTCTGAGTGGCATCTATTACTGTCTGCGTGTGTTTTGGTGTGCCGCCGCGAGAATTTTGGAGCTTGAATTAGAGCAGCGAACTTTTTAGCTACTAAACAAATAACTGTGTTGGAACACCCTGCCTATTCACCGGATTTAGCCCCCAGTGACTTTTTTCTATTCCCAAAGATAAAGGAAATATTGAAATGAAGGCATTTTGATGACATTGATGGCATCAGGAGTATTACAAGGGCAGCTCTGAAGGCCATTCCACAAAACCAGTTCCAAAATTGTTTTGAAGGGTGGACTAGGTACTGATATCGGTGTATAGCTTCGCAAGGGGAGTACTTAGAAGGCGATCACGGTGGTATTCAGCAATGAGGTGTGTAGCACTTTTACCGTGATGAGTTCGCGAACTTTATTGTCCGCCCACGTATGTTCTAGTTCACATATGCTTAGGTACTGTAGGTAATTCGAGAGAATATATGCGGCGTCCACAGCGCTTCATTCATCCCCTCTTTAGCCTTGTAGTCAAAATATGGGGGTTCTGTAAAATATTGAGGTATATACACCCGCAAAAGGCGGTTCTTTTAAACAAACATGATTTGGTTGTTGAATTATACCGATATTCCCACGGTCGCCGATAATTACTTACTTACTTACTCCATGGTGCAGAGTCCTTCTTGAGAAGTTAACTGGTTTGCAACTAGTCAAGAAATTACCCGCATTTCACGGAACCCGAATGTTCATTACCGCACTCACAAGCGTCCGCCACCTTTCTCTATCCTGGGCCAGCCAAATCCACTCCATATACCCACATCCCACCTCCTGGAGATCCATCCCAATATTATCCACCTATCTACGCCTAGGTCTCCCCAGTGGTCTCCTTCCCTCCGGTTTCCCCAGCAAGACCCTATACACCCCCTCTCCTCACCCATATGTGCCACATGCCCAGCCCATCTCATTCTTCTATATTTTATCACCCGCACAATATTGGGTGAGGAGTACAAATCATTTAGCACGGGCGCCGATAGGTTTCGTAATTTACCTTTGATGTGTGGTTGACCGTGCATCTTAAATCAGTGAGGATAACAAAACCAACTCGATGTCACTTTGTGCAGTACTTTATTTCTCTTTATAAACTACTCAACATGTTTCGGGCAATTCCATGCCCATCATCAGGAGCTGACAACTGAGTGGTGTGATCGCCGTATGTGGTATAGTGCTGTAACAATAGACAGTGTTAAACTCGGGCATGTTTATTGTGTGTGGAACGATATGTTCATTTGTTTTGAAAACAAAAACATATCGTTCCACACACAATAAACATGTCCGAGTGTAACACTGCCTGTTGTTACAGCACTGTACCACACACGGCGATTACACCACTCAGTTGTCAGCTCCTGATGATGGGCATGGAATTGCCCGAAACATGTTGAGCAGTTTATAAAGAGAAATAAAGTACTACACAAAGTGACATCTATTTGGTTTTGTTATCCTCACTTCGTTATTTTCCTGTTTAGGTTTTATTTATTTTCTTCAGTCTGAAGCGGTTTTTAAGATTGCTGTGCCTACTGAGAGGCTAATCCATGAGGTGTGCTAGCGCAGGCCCCAGAAATTTGATTTCGTGTTTCAAGACGTCATTGTCTGTTTTTCATCTCCAGACAAAATATTTTCTTCTGGGTTTCGTATTGTAATCCTAGTTATAAAAAAGTAATTGCGCTGTCCGTTTTATATAATAGCTTCCTAATTCGTCATCATACTCCGACTGCAGTCTTGCCAATCATCTGCAATTACCCAAGATACTTCGATACCCGTAACATTTCGTAAATAATTTAAAGAGTTTTCCGAAACTCATTATTGGATGTGATAAAATGTTTCACCTTACCAAGACAATTTCAAATGGCACGTGTAGGCAATTGTTGCTGGAATTCGAAGTGTCACATTATCGTATGAGTTCAGAAAGCGGCCAGGCTTCTAGGTTTTTTCCTGCATTTTCATCTCAGACAATTTGTACAGATGATATGATGTTTGTTTACTGGGACTGGGTTTCCACCCGTTGGCAATGGTCGATAAACGTGTACAAAAATAAGAAAGAAGCATCTATATACAGAAGGAGAAAAAATACACAAAACAATGAAAACCATAAAATACACAAAATAGAAAAAAAAAATAAAAAACAGGAAAACAGACATAACAAGAATATTGAAAGATAGAAGTCTAGTAATTAGGAAATAACAAGCAGAAGTAAATAATAATGGAACAACGTACTGTACAGGACCTACATACAGCTACAGAAATATAAATCAGTGATAGAACATTTCACCCAAGATCATCACTTCACTTCACTTCACTTCACATCACATCACTTCATTTTACAGCCATGTGAAACCACATATCATATCTGCCTTCACTGGTAGGAAGCTTTTCACTCACACACAGTAGTAAAACATTGTCAAAAAAGAACCCTGATTTGTCTTATATATTTGGAATCCATTTCTCTTTAAAGTGCTTCGCAAAATTGGCCTAATTCTTCAGGATGCAGTAATGGCCAATCAATAACCCTGCTTTTGTAAATGATCTAGTTAGCCATAAAGAATTCATGCTCTGAACAAGCATGAAACAATATTAGCCTCTTTCCTTCGTTGTCAATTGCTAATATTTTCTGCATTTCATTTGTTTTCCAGGGTCCCTTAATTGTCAGACTGCTGTACATACAAAACCCAAGTCTCGTCTAGGCAATTCTCACCCCTCATTACTTCACAAATTTCCCTGCTAAGGGTTTCACCCATTTCTCCAATGTTCGCCGTTTGTTAGGTGTTTACTTTGCTACAAGTCTAAAATCAAATTTATGCACAACCCTAACAAGGTTAAATACAACAGAGAATAAAGTAACAATAGGTCTCAGGCACAAGACACAAATGTATTTCAACTCCTTCCCCCACGAAAGCACTGCCAAGTCAAAACCAAACTCTCGACTTCACCAGGGCAATTGAGAAGCGTCTTAAGACGTAATGTCCCTTACTCAAGAGGACGCTCTTACCCTTAACAGAGTGGGTAGATTTCCTTATCTCTCGCGACGACGATCAGGGGAATATGCATAGATCCTGTCAAAAACACGAGACTTTGTCTCCGCATGACGTAGTCATCTTTTTTGTTTGTAACAAATTGAAAGTTAAATTATACATATCTCTAAACACAGAGACAATTACAGATAGTAAGTACATTGACTCGTACGCGCAAAATACGATGTTATATAGCCCGATTTGTGACCGCATCGCATCTGGTCGCAAAATAATAAGACAGCCGTCTTTCCCCAGTGCAAACCACTGCCAAGGTCAACTGCAATCTCCGCAGTCGGTGTCTGTACATTGCAGCTCCTGCAGTAAAATGTTATATTATTTTTATACCCAATGCTAGCACAATATATTCTTTGGTATTACTGAAGAATAAGAACCAACCAGATGTCACTTATTAATTTATTGTACTTCTTAAAGTCTCAACATATTGTGGGCACTACTATGTCCATTATCAGGACCTCGTGACTGTAATGTTGATTACCACATTGGTCGTTTCCTTGTGTAAAGGTGGAAGAGGTAGTGTTAATGTAAAATTACGGTTCTTAGTGGTGTGTGTTCGGTGTGAAGTTCTTTGTCGCTCGGTTGTACTTGGTAACGTGTTTCTATTAATATTAATAGCTGCGATCCTTTGTATGTGTTAATCGTAGTGTTCCCTTGTGTGTGGTGAGTTTTTCTTAAGGTAGTATATTAGTAATTCGATGTATTGTTAGTGTTAATTAGTAATGTGAATCTGAAATTGTACACAACTTGGCTTGCTCTACCTCTTCCATCTTTACAGAACGAGACGACCAATGTGGTAATCAACATTACAGTCGTGAGCTCCTGATGATGGGCATAGTAGTGCCCGAAACATGTTGAGGCTATAAGAAGTACAATAAAATAATAAGTAGCATCTATTTGGTTCTTATTCTTTATTTATCTCAATGATGAACGGTTCAACAGACATAAAAAGTGAGACATTACGTGTGTGTAGAGAAGTAATGGACATGTTAATCCAAAAATCAAAATTAAATATTGTACAAATTCCAGACAGATTCGCTATTAAGGTAATGATACTGGTTGGCTATATTTAGAGTTACAGGACAGACTATGCAGGCATTATGCTAATAATTAATGCGGCACATGTAGCTGACAGGGCAGCCACCGTTTCTGTGCGGGTGGGCGACAAGGCTATTATTTCCTTATATTAATGGTACTCCCGCTGACCAAGACTAATTGGAGTTTGCTGTGCATAAAACAAATAAAACGAAACTAGGTTCTGGGTAATTATTACCAATCTCTGCCACTGAATATCAGTTCTATATGCGTTTCCCCATGTACGCGTTATTTAACAATCTTGACCCCTTATTACTCTGCGAATACCTTTCCTTCGAAGCAACATAACATCAGAGAAATAGTTTTTATAAGGACTAACACGGTTAGGGCTGATTCCGGTGGCCGCGCGGTCTAAGTCGTAAGTCTACAGCCGCTCGCCTGCTGAGATTGTGGGTTCGAATCACACCGGGGACATAGAAGTTTGTTGTGAGTGTTGGTTGTTTTCAGGTACAGGTCTCTGCGAGGAGCTGATCACTCGTCTAGAGGAGTCCTGCCGATTGTGGTGAGTCGTTGTGTGTGATCTAGAAACCTCGTGAATGAGGAAGCCCTGGCCCACTGGGGGCTGTCGTGCCAAAAGCAAAACACACCTTTAAGGCCTTAGGTTTGCTGCAATTTATGTTGCACCCAAAAAACTTGTCTTAATGTTTTGATGTGAGAATTTCTAAAACTCTGAGAATTTTTGTAACAACGAGAAGTACTACAAATTTAATAACAGCAAACACTGCATCCAACGAAATAGCGCAGGAAAAAATGGCGTCACACTTCTAACAACATTTCGAAACACTTAATGTTAGTGACACTGAGATATAAGACTCTAATTGCATTAAGTATAAATTGCTTATGTTAGTTTTAATACTTTAAGAGAAGGTAAAGCAGTCCCGTTCCAGGCCTGGAATTGCCCAGAGGGTTCCAGGAACTTAAAGTTCCCAGATTACATAACAAAGGCACCGGATGGTGGTAAGGTTGTCAAACTTACGCACCGGCTGCCTTTACCCCCAGGAAGTGCTTCTGGTACTAATTTCTATTAGAAGCTGAGTCGACCCCAGGGCCATTGTGCCATCGGAAGGATTTTATGTCAATGAAAAATGCCTATGGCATTATCTGGAATCGAACCAGCGACCTTCCGATTTGTAGCACAGCACCTTAACCGCTGTCCTACCGCGGTCCCCCTAAATACTGTAAGCACAGCATAAATGGAGCTTAAAATATTGTCTATCTATGTTTCTATAAGTCTCATATATTTTTAACATTTTAAAATTTTATGAAATGTAATCGTTTTTCAATTGAAACTGGTGTGCGACTGTGTTTTATACGTTGAACCAAATGACAGGCGCAGTTTGTGTCAACTTGTGGAATCCCTGATGATGGCACACCAGGAGTGCCAAAACATGTAGGAATAACACAGTGCGGCGATTGTGTTTAATTTTAGTGCATGAATATTTTGTTACATATGTTGGATACTTTTGTTGGTGTTACTGCCACTTACAGTGTCAGAATAATGCGAAGATGAGTATTTACTCATTTAAAGACTTTTACAAAGTACACTTTTAATACTAAATTATTACGAAAACAGCAAAATACATAATATATCTACAAATTATTTTCTGTAATATATATATATATATATTACAGGAATTAATGTTAAGAGTGGAAAGCATACAGAAGATTTTATTTCCATTTTCTGAGTCACTAGCAAAAAGTGTTTCATGTCGCTGAAAAGTAATCCCACATGAATCACGTAACCACGCTACAATCTCTACCATTCTATGGGAGAATTATTTGAAACGATCATCTTTTTTCTGCCTTCTCAATCTTGCTTACTTGTCCAGTTTTAACAACCCCCTCATCCTTTCACATTTCGACTGTCATCGTCCCTTCTATTCCAGGCGATTCCACTCACGTTCTTTTCGTGGTATTGGTCACCATGTCATGCTGACCGCATTCCAGCTGCCTGCTCTTCCGCCCTGCCATTTTACCTTCTCCTCATTCCCTGCTAGGTACTAGGCTCTCGTTGACATCTCCGAGATTTGTTCAAAAATACCCTTACAGTTTAATTAAATAATCCTTCAAGTCTCAGATTATTGTCCTTCCATTCATGTGAGTAATTGCTATTCAGTGACGCAATTTATGATAGATCATTTCACTTAGGAAACAAACAGTCTCTTTTACGCCTCAGCACTTGCGAAGAAACGGGGACCGGGTTAGCACAGCGGTTAAGGTGCTGTGTTACAAATCGGAAAGTCGCTGGTTCGATCCCAGCTGATGTCATTGGATTTTTCATTGACATAAAATCCTTCCGATCGCACTATGGCCCTGAGGTCGACCCAGCCTCTAACAGAAATGAGTACCAGGAGCATTTCCTGGGGGTAAATGCGGCCGGTACGTAAGGCTGACAACCTACCTCCATCCTGTGTCATTGTCATGTAATCTGGGAACATTAACTTCCTGGGACCCTCTGGGCCACTCCGGGACTGCTTAACCTTTACTTGTGAAGAAGAACATTGCAAAAGAATTCTGTGAAGATAGATGTTGTCCTGGCGAGATTCGAACAGGTCACTTCCACAATAAAAGTTAGAATCTTTTGCCCTTTAAGCTAAATTTTACTTTAAAATTGACGTTAAGAAGTAAGTTTATGAATCTTGTTCTTAAGCTTTCGCCGTGTTGTAAATGTAATTTATTCCTTTTTGGGTAATTCCCCGGCGTCTGAGATTTAGTTGCCGACGTTTCGGAACTCACTATCGGTTCCATCTTCATAG
>Ga0123355_10021044_pt1 | contig 10433 bp, 5 predicted proteins | sample TergutEmb28metaG_3_FD_89872 | JGI IMG/M metagenome (GOLD analysis project Ga0123355, IMG submission 89872) | Embiratermes neotenicus P1 segment gut microbial communities from Petit-Saut dam, French Guiana - Emb289 P1 | ecosystem: Host-associated > Arthropoda: Insects > Digestive system > Gut ... | reverse complement strand
TAAATGTGTGTAGGTGCTAATGTAAAGTAGGTGTTATTCTTTGTCGGATTTTAATTAAACTTGAACTTTCTCGACAGATTTTTATAAAAATACTCAAATATCAAATTTCATGAAAATCCGTCCAATGGGAGTTGAGCTGTCCGACGCGGACGGATGGAAAGACAGACACGACGAAGCCAGCTCTCTCTTGTCGCAATTTTGCCAACACGCCCTAAAAGTGTAAGGCTGTGTCAATTTGTACCTGGTTAGCACAACACGAGTATGATTTGTAAAATTCGAAGGGAAGAAAAACATACAAAAATGTCAAAGTGTTAGCTACATGAATAGAAAACTTTCTGATTACAGGCCTTAAGTTGTATTATACATGGGCATAATACAGCTTAAGGTCCGTAATTTATTTTTTTATATCTTGAATTATATTATACACGGGTATAATATAATTTAAAATCTGCAATCAAAAACGTATCAATAGTTTATAGAGTATACGATAAAGTTCTCCCTGAAGATGGCGCAATAAGCGCCGAAACATGTAGCAGAGTGTTGATAATAATATATATATATATATTATTGTATACGTGAATTTTGTTGGTACATTGCAGATATAATAACTCTATTTTCCATGTACACAGACCGATCTGTGTTAAATTCGGCTTATCAAATCTGGACATAAGGCTATCGAACATTCGTGAGTTTCATGAAAAATTGTGTCAGGAAAAGGCGACACTTTCCTTGCGGTCCTAAATAAAATTTGATTTATGCGTCTACAGTAAAAACGTGTGACATTCTGAAATGAAAGGAACGCCGTCATATAATGTGCGTACTGCGGCACGGAGCGCACCTTTCACAGGCGTCTTTTTAATTCCCTCCGGTCGGTCTCGCCTTAAATCGTATAACCTGCATGTGACGTCAGACGGATCCGACATGAGACAGAAGTGCTTCATCTGACGCAATGGAACGGTTACAAATGCTTTATTTCCTTGTGCACTTTTACTCTAACTTTCGTTTTCAATTCTTGTGTGAATGAGGCGAATTTGTTAAGATACCGTTGGTAACGGTTCTACGATAGTAGTTTGTTTCCTAGCACCACTGGCGTAGCTAGGTTTTCCGTACCGTGGGGCTAATAATAACATCTCCCCCCAACCCCCCACCCCCCTCCGGAATACGAATTGGTGCCTTGAAAACAATCACCGTAATTTGTTGCATTTACTTTAACCTTGGATTAGATAAGATAGATAAATACAGACCCGACCTGGCTCCTACATTTGTAAAGAATGCCACAAAACCGAATCCCCTTGAAATCATACCACTAAAGACCACAAGGAAGGAGAACATTTGGAAGACCGAAGAAGCGTTGGCGCGAGCAGTTGTAACTCTGGAGACGGAACGGATCAAAGGGTCCAATCCTTGATGTTTATGATGATGATACTTTACCTTGCTGTATAGTTTAAAATTTACTGCTTGCATGAAATCAGTTTTGTGTTTAAAGTATTAATTTTGTGGCGCATTTTGGTGCTCGGGGGGCGTTCGAACCACTCACCCCGCCCCCTCCCTCAAATAGTTAAGCCCCTACCCAGCACAACCTCAGAGTCATGAAGATTTTAAAACTGTTCTTCTAGGTTTTCTGAAGCCCAAATAGCACAAGACACTAGCTCCGTCCAAGTACGGGGAAGTGTACTTCGCTGGAGGACACGTAGCATCATTGTTAACTGATTTTATGCTTTGCGTGTAAAAGGATCACTGATTTTCGTATAAATCTGTATTGTGTGATGTTCACAGGACGCAAAAGTTTTAAAAAAAAATCTCTTTGTAATTGCGCTTCCTCAAATCTTCATCACAGCGCAGAAAATCTCACATAACTCTTACTTTAAAGAGCTCAATTGGGTTCACAATTTGTTACGTAAAGGTAAATGCGAATTTTTCCTTGTCCACTGCATAAAGTTACGTAGCGGGAGTGGAGGTGTAGATGCACTCATTCTTAACCTCGTTACTAGATCGAGATGAATGTTCAAATTCACGCCCCGGCCGCTTTAAACCCGGGAAAGACCCCTGGTACACTCGCGCCACGGACCCGGTCTAGAAAAAATCTTGCGCCTAAAGGAACTCGAACCCCGGACTGTTTATGTTACGCTCGAAATTTTCATGCGCCTTATTTTCGAAAATATTTAAAATACTGCGAGATTTGAGGCTCTGACAGCGGTGTGCTTGGGAATTGAAGTTTTCTGGGATGTTACGTGTTGTCGAAAGGAAAATATTTACCGACGTTTCGAAGGTATGTGTACCATCATGTTAAGGATCAAACATTCTAAAAGAAGCAGCTACGTCGGGCTGGTTGACCTTGAAGAGAAAGGCAATGTGTACCTTCTAAACGTCGGGAAGTACTTAACATGAGAAACGTTGGTAAATATTAGCCTTCGAAATGTTGGTGATTATCCTTTGAAACGTCGGTAATTATTTACCCTTTCGAAACGTAAGTAATTAATTACCAGTCTGCGCCGTGTGACATTCCATGAGACTTGAATCTTCAGCAGTAACATTCTGTTGTATTTCTATGTGAGGTAGGGGCGATAGACAGGGGTGGACAATGACTTAAGCTTCAGTTGAGAAAGCCACAGATTTATAATACATATTATGAAGGGATTTACTGCTTCACAGGGCGACGATACATGATTCGTAGACTGTTTGTGTATGTCTTACTGTTGTGAACTGCTGTACTTACTGGAAATAAGTTCTTCAACACTTCTATAACTTTGGGGCTTAAATATGGCCGAAATATGCAGAAGCGTTTAACCCTTTGATGCCTAACGACCCCTATAGTGGTCGTACCGCACCGCTAATCTCTAAACTTTGCATTTTATATATTTATTCAACAAATATAGGTACTGAATATTTTAAACATGGTATATACTCTCCGTTTTTTTCTCTCTCTTCAAAATGCAGTTTGTTTCATAATTCTAATATATTTGATTCCTGTTTTATTCACATTTTATATACAGAGTGTGCTAAAATGTAAAAAAATAATTCCGGCGCCAAAAGGTTGAACTGGATTTGTGCAGTAGTAGGAAATAAAAAGACCGTGTATGTCGTTGAAATTGGAAGCCAGCAGTTCCCAGACACAAAATACTTGGCCCACATACTGTACATACACTAAGTGCTGTGCTGTACCGGTTGGGAACTTACAGGCTGTTGGGCAGTTTCTACGTAACCTTTGAAATAGAGTTCAGTAAGTCTGCTAAATTAAAGGTGTGTGTATACTTGAGTGGCTGCGTCCGTGCACTGCACCGGAAAGGAAAGCTCGCGATCTGGAGTTGTAATGAAGCGACGTTAAGACTATGGCAGGGTGTGATCAGGTAGCTTTCTTTTTCATGCTTGTGAGCTAACAGCCACAATAACAAGGTTCACTGAACAGTGTATTGTGCACGGTACAAACGAGAGCACTAATCGAGCCAGCAGCCCTTCAGAGATGAAACCGATCTTGAATTATACTTAAAGATTCAGTCCGTACCGCGCAGTAAACACACTCCTTCTCGGTTGTAAAAACCACTCAATGTTGTATAGGAAAATAATCGCTGTTTGTTCTGAGACCCATATTAACTGACTGACTTACTGCATGACTGGCTGACTGACTGACCGCCTGACTGACTGACTAACTAACTGGCTGACTGTCTAACTAACTGACTGACTGACTAACTAACCAACTAACTAATTCCATGCAGCAGGGTCCTTCTTTAGAAGCTAGCAGATCTTCAGCTAGTCACATTATATGTTACCCGAAGGTTCATTGCCACATTCACAACAGCCCACCGCCTGTCCTTACCCCGAGCCAGAGCAAACCAGTCCATGTCCTAATTTCACTTCTTGAAGATCAATTTTAATAACATCCTTCCATCGAAGCTTAGTTCTTCCAATTTGTTTATTTCTATCAGATTTCCCCATCAAAACTCTCTTTGCATCTCTCCTCTTCCCCTTAAGTGCTACATGCCTCGCCCATTTTACTTTTTTTCATTTGATCACCGGAATTTGTAATATGTGGTAAGCAGTACAGATCACTAAGCTCCTCATTATGTAGTTTTCTCCAATCCCCTGTTACCTCGTCCCTCTTAGACCAGAATGTTTCCCTCAGCACCCTATTCTCAAACACCCTCAGCCTACGTTCCTCCCTCAGTTTCACACCCACACAAACCAACAGACAAAGTTTGTAGTTATGCATATACCACTCTTTACAATTTAAATAGCACATTGGAAGACAAAATATTCTGCACAGAATGATACAGTATTCCCTGACTTCATCTGATCTTAATTTCTTCATAAGTGAAATTTTGATTCGTTAAGGTTGTTCCCAAATATTTAGAAGGGTCCAACTCAGATCCACACAAAACACAGACATGCACTCCGTGGGTAGAAAGTAGAATTTTTAATGTTAATCCCGATGGTACATACGGTAACCACTCGACATTAAGCGGACAAAACGTTAGTGAGTCTTATAAGAATCAGGCGGGACTACCAGTAGACCTAATCTGCTTCAGGCTCCTCTTTCTTTTCCCCTTACTCACTCGAGGCAACTGCTACAACGGTACTTCGTATTAGGCAATGATCTTTCCCTTCCACATCTTTTCCGGATCAATATTTACCGCTAAACCTAGATGTTACACTCTGAGATAAAACATCGTAGTTAAAAAAACCCCAAACAAAAACAAACGTAAGTCTGTAATTTAAACCTACACAGTTTATTGACATGACTTGGTTTGTGGTAAACATTGTAGTCAAAGGTAACTACCAAATTTACAGAACACAGCTCTTGTTGACAGCTATAAATTTCCCAGCTAACCACGAAATTCCCCTCATTTTATGGGAACAGCAGTTTCATCACCGTATACACAACAGTTTATAAATAGTGCCTGCCCTGAGCCAGATCAATCCAGTCCAAATCCCCCCCCCCTCCATATATTTAGGATATATTTTAATATTATTCTACTTTATACTATTAGGTCTTGCAAGTGGCCGCTTTACATAAAGTTTACGCGCCACAAGAACCTGTAGGCATTTATTCTGCCAGCCATACGTGCCGCACACAGAACTCCTAAATGCGCCATTAAATTTTGTATGCCAAATTGCATTTGGCACCGACGTGTTTTCCTGTTGAATTCTTTGAATAACCCTCTGGCCAGTTTTCTATATTATTACTGGCATTTGTTTGTTTGTTTATGTCGCTGCTGTAAAGAAACTGTTGCTGCACAGCTGTTCACACTGCACGTCACATTCTGCAGAATTACAAAATAGTTTTTCTTGTATTTACTTAAGTTGTAAGGAGATATTTATACAGCAAGTATAGATTTCATGAACATAATTTAATAACTGACTACGTACCGAATGACCAACTAACTAACTAACCAACTGACTGACTAACTAATTAACTAACTAACAAAATAACTGACTGAATGACTGACCAACTAACTAACAAAATAACTGACTGACCGACTGACGAACTAATTGACCGACTGAATGACTGACTGACTGACTGACCAACTAACTAACTAACTGACTGACTAATTCCATGGAGCACAATCCTTCTTGAGAAGCTAACCATTTCTCAACTAGTCAAGCAATTCCCCGCATTTTATGGAACCCGGAAGTTCATTACCGCATTCACAACAGCCCGCCACTTTCCCTGCACTGAGCACTATAATAACAGTAGTACCAATAAAAGCAATACTACTAAAGTACTAACGTAAAAGCACAAAACTTTGGAATGGAAAGCAACGTTACAAGTACCATATATGGCAACCACAGAACGGTTGCTGCACTGTATACCCAAGAATCATGGCTTGTTTGAGGTATATAATTGCAAATTGATTGATTGATTAATTGATGCATTCATTCATCCTGTTGTATGTCTTGGGACAGGTCCATAGCCTCTTCCAAAGCCAGTTCTTAACAACGTGCGATCTAGTGCTTCCTCTTTCAATCGCCAATATAAACAATAATAATAACAATAACAATAATAACACGGTACCACTACTCGCTCGGATGGACCCTCTCAATCGTCCCTCTCATACACTGCAATGCCGTCAGACCCAACAGAACACAATACATTTCTTGACAGCCATAAGGCAAGGACTTTCTCAAGATGAATCCAAATCCATCGTTGAATTTTGGTAAACTGAAAGCTGATAGTCTCCACACTACACCTTCCTTATAGGCCAAATCGTACAACATGCACTGCGGGTTCGGCTGTTGTTAATGCGGTAAAGAAATCTCGGGCTCAACAGAAGGCAGGAGATTTCGTAAACAAGTGGGCTGGTATGAAGCTACGAATGTTTCAGCTCTGTGGATTTGATTAGTGTCGTGTGCAGTGCAAAGAGACGATTTGGTCGATTTGTATTAAATTAAAGATGAGTGTTAAAGAGTAAAGAGAATTTAGTACATGAAATTTTATTATCGATTCCTCAAGAATAACATTATAACATTATAACATTATAACATTATAACATTATAACATTATAACATTATAACATTATAAAACGCCTAACAAGGTGAAGAAGCAAACTGAAAAGCTGGGTACGTTTTTCGGTTGCGCGGCAGTCCTACTCGGTCCTAGACGGCTTTACCTTTGAGGTTTTTAGATCACAGGGCTCCTCTGGACGAATGATCAGCTCGTCGGCAGAGGCTACCACCCACATAAAACACAACAAACACAAGAGACGAATATCCATGCTGTCATAGGGATTCAAATCGGTGATTCCAGCATGCAGGTGACGGCAGACCTGCGCCTTAGACGGCACGGCCACCGGGATCGGGGGGAAATTTGGGATAATATTAAAACGAAACTGTGGTTACGCATGGCATCTCTCTGCCTTGTACTTATTACAGTGTGTCAGTCGCTCAGTTGCTGATTCGTTTATTGTAGAATTGCCTTGTTTATAATTCCATGTATTTTCGTCAATGCATTCGTTTGGGTCTTTAAGGAAAATGTGACATGAACTTAATTACATGGTTGAAACTGCTTAATGAAAAGAGTCACTTATGAGATTCCACTAAAATTAATCAAATCTCTCAAAAAAGAGCTAAGTAAAATGTCACATAGCCAATCAAATAAGGCAGCCTTAAAATTAACTAACGCCAACGAAACTTTCACAGAGTAACAGCAGCATAACGGAATATCAAGTTGCAATAAAACGGGTCAAAGGACTATAATATACAAAAGTTAATTAATTTCTTAAGTAAAATGGCTGTTGGAAGAAAAGAAACTAAACGAAGGACAAAAGCGCCAAAACTGTTTCGTCAGAACCTAGTATAAGTTTCACGGCTTTGGGTTAAATAAGATGGATTGGGTGGTTGGGGGGTTGGGGGGGAGGGGTGGTTGCGAATGTTGCTAGTTGACAGCTGCAGAGGGACAGACCTCTTGTTTGACATGTGTTTTTGTTTTTTGAAAAACACACAAAACACAACAGTACTGCGAATTTCACCAAATTATAATGTATAACTGATTTCCTATCTGTCGATAGTGATGAGTGTGGACACCAAAGAGAAAATGGCGTAACTGATGCTGATTTCACCGCGCCATTTATGTGCGGGTATATTCGTTCCTATGCGCGCTTGATAGCCGTACTCGGTTATAACGTCATGGGACGGTTTTTTGTCGTTATAAACGGGTGAGGTTCTAATCGAGGAGTATAATGCTATGGTTAACAGTGACGGATGAACTGGCACCGCAGAACATCTGGCGGTATAGACGGAGTGTCGCATTAAACGATATCGTTATAAACGGGGTAAAGTCTACTTAGTTACAGAACACCGATTCATATTCTATTTAATGACGTCAGTTGCTCAGCCGACCTAATTTCTAACGCCGGAATATGCAATGGGAAATGGCATGAAAGGATAAAGCCGTGTCTAATTTAAGGTAATGTACCTACAGCTTCCTGTACGTACTGAGGAATGCCATGGAAAATATCAGCCAGAACAGCAAATCTGAAGACCCAGCCGGACCTTCCCGAAAAAGTTTTATGAAAGCTTTTCCCGAACAAAGTGTTTATATTCCGTTTCCGTACCCACTACTTTCAGAGTACTCTTATTCTATGCACACTGGGACTCCAGTCAAGGACGGCAGTGTTCAGTTCATAGTAAAGACGAGATGCAGGGATCTCCACTCTTCTAGGGCATTAGCAGCGTAGAGTGGCAGTCAAGCAGTCTCCGGACTGCTTGATCCTTGAAGATGGGACCGACAGGTTGTCCCGCAACGTCGGTAAATAATTTCCTACCTACACCGCGTACCATCCCAGAATATCGAAGATCTAATTTACACCGCTGTGGAAGCCTGAATTCCCGATCATTGAAAATAAACGTCCGTCAGAAAGAGACTGATGTTGGGAAGTTTGTGGCGGTTTACGGTGGAAAAGGGAGTGTGAAGGGACGAAATCCAGCGGTCTGTTAATTCAGTTGCTGCTTCATTAGTTACGGGTTCCTACTGAGTTAAATAAGAACCCCTTTTGCTGCTTCTGCTGTTGATACTGATTATGATGATGATGATGATGACGGTAAATATTTTTATTATTATTATTATTATTATTACGTATAATTCAAGATTTATGGGATACTCATCCCGTCAAAATCTTCAGAAATACAAAGTGGTCCACGTAAATGAGCCTAATTGAAAACTAACGTCATAGACATGCCTACAGTATCGACCAGAATACTAGCTAAAATTTGACTCCGGGGCGAAGAACCAGCCTGCTAATGCGTACGTACCGCCAAACGTATGTCTGTGTCACAAACGTCCGCAGTGAATGTAGGCGTACTGCCAACAGAGTAAATGTTTTTGGAACAGGTGTAACGCTGTCTGGCTGTGCCGAGGTGAGACTATCAGCGACCAAGCCATGCCGACTGCAGCTAGAGTGTCAGGGTGATCAGCTAACAACTGATAAAGTTACTACTCTATTCTGCAGCAAAATGATGTAGTTTGCAGTCTTGTAGTTCATGATACTGCGCAGATAGGTAGGTGGTCACCGAAGGAAGCAGGAACACAGAGTGCCTGCATTCACAGAACTAAGGAAGCCGGAAGCACGTTCTTTCTAATCGTTGCTAAATAGCTATGAGCCTAAACAAAGTCACACGCTGTAAGACCTCAACCTACGTTTTCACTAACACCAGAACTTCGTATCCACACAGACAACAATTTTGTTTACCAGTGATAATTTTCATTTTGTCACGCACTGTCTCTTTTAAATGTCAGACTACTAGTTTCTCATGCAGGTGAGAAACCTGGCCTTTCACGTACGCATTCCTTATGTGAGAACAAATCGCTAAGTATAATATTTCGACACTGGAAAGAGGTAATAAACAGAAGCAGGAGAAATTGTCGTAATGAGGGGCTACGTGGTTTACACTGTTCGCCAGATATTAAACTGTTAGGAAGCAAAAATAATAAAGAAGGATGGCAAACGTGGAGAGGAGATACAAATGCGTAAGAAATTTATGCAGAAAAAATGAAAAACGATTTTGGGAACTTAAGCATAAATGGGAGTGTAATATTAAAAGAGATCTAAGACAATAAGAGTGGGAAGTTGTGAACTGGATGCATTGTTTGCGCGATAAGGGCAAGTGGTAGGACGTTGTGAACACGGAAATAAATTATGAGAATTAAATCAACCAGCGAATATGAAAATATATGAAGTTGTTACATTATACTCGTAGGAAACCGTCTAAATATTTCGATTACATTTTGTGATCATCTTCAGGGAGACAGTACCTACTGAAGATGTCCACAAAATTGGCCGAAATATATTGGAGGTGTACAAAAATTATAATGTAAAATATTCATATATTTTCATATGTAATTTTTGGTTTTATGCTCATTATGAAGCATCAGTGCGAGGCCATGAAATATTTAAAACGGAAACAAATATTTGTGTACCAAAAAAAAGGAGAGGAGTTTCTTTTCTAGCTGCAGCTGCGAAAAGACTATGATCAGTGGGGTTAATTGTCGCTGTCTTTAGACGTAATAAAAGTAACTCATAATTCTGTACCTTGTCTGGTTAACACATTCGGGTTAAGAACGTCACCTTGGTACAATTTCAGTTCAAGGATGATTCATGATCTGTGTTGACCTTCACCGGATTTTTAATTACTCTCTTTCGAAAACAAAACTTGTTCATGCGAGGAAAGCAGACCGGATTTCAGAACCGCTTGCAGCAAAGCTAAGCTCCGTCACAACTTGAAGGCTATTGGGTGATTAGATTTTACTGAGAGGTTATGCGAACAGCAAACTGGAATTTACTGGGAGGTTATGCGAACAGCAAACTGGACTTTACTGAGAGGTTATGCGAACAGCAAACTGGATTTTACTGGGAGGTTATATGAACAGCGAACTGGATTTTACTGGGAGGTTATATGAACAGCGAACTGGATTTTACTGAGAGGTTATGCGAACAGCAAAC